>JGI25066J35082_100003_pt1 | contig 33615 bp, 28 predicted proteins | sample Antgeofumaro1A2B_FD_35082 | JGI IMG/M metagenome (IMG submission 35082)
TCGCACAGTCACACCATCGCTGGGTGACTCGCGCTGCGGGTCGTGGGCGTTGATGGCGAAGGCGAAATCCAGCCAAATTGAGGATGACTTCGGCAATCGGACTTGCCAATCTACGAAGATAGTTCCTACTCCTTTTCGCCAAGGCGGGTGAATAGCAATGCTCTCCTTAACGCCCTTGCGGTCAACTTGCTGCAAGAAGGCGAGAGCCCCTGTCTCTTCGTCAGTGCCCCACCAACCTAACGGCATTGTTTGCATCGGTTGACCGAACACCTGGAAGGAAACGCGGTGATTGCCTTGCCGCCAAAGGGAGACGCTTCCCCGCTCAGGAACTTGCACCACTTTCGTTCTCGGAGGGCGCAATTCGCGTGGTGCCCGCACTTCTACGACCAACACCGCATGGGCCGTCAACTTTTCTCGTGTCCCTTGTCCCCCTTCCAACTCCGCAAAGGCGTGAATGGGGTAGTGGGCGTTATGGGTGCCTTTGCCGGCGACCACAACGAACTCTAAAATTCCTTCGCTTTTAGGCGGCAACTCAAAAGACTGCGGATTGGCACTTTCAATGCGCCAGCGGTCAATAACTTGCAGTTGAACTTTGCCCTGCAGGGTCTGAGTTCCCGCATTGGAGAGGGGTACGAGAACCTTGATGGGCGTTTCCAGTTTCGTGACAATTTGGGGAGCATCAATCCGTAGGGTGAAATCGCCCACTTTTGCAATGGGTGGGTCAAAGGTGGCTGCCTTGCTCATCGTCATCACCACACTCAGCCAAAGTTTCCACTGCCGCATCTTTTTCACCTGACCATCGCTTTCGCTCCAAGTAACTTTTCAACAGCACGACCGCTGCCAATTTGTCCCGAACCCGTTTGCGCTTGCGCCTTGACAAATCTGCTTCCAACAGAACTTGCTCGGCGATGCGAGTGGTGAAGCGCTCATCAAAGAGCATGACAGGCATTTTCGTTTTGCGGCGCAACTTGTCCGCAAATTGGCGCACCCGTCGCTCCATTTCGCCCACTTGACTGTCCGTTCGGACAGGCAAACCCACCACAATGGTGCTGATACGCAACTTGGAAGCGTATTCGGCAATGAGAGCGATAGCGTCATCATCGCTGGTGAGTTCAATCACCGCTAACGGCGATGCTGTGATCTGAAGTTCATCGCTGACCGCTAACCCGATGCGTTTTTCGCCGTAGTCAACAGCGAGGATGCGCCCCATCGGTGACCACCTTCAGGTTTTCAAGGCGAGAAAGTTGCGAAGGATTTGTAAGCCGACTTGGCTGCTCTTTTCGGGATGAAATTGTGTGCCGAAGATGTTGTCAACAGCGATGGCTGAGACGAACTCAACACCGTGCTCCGTTGTGGCAGCGATGACGGATGGGTCATCAGGAGCGGGGAAGTAACTGTGCACGAAGTAAACCATCGCCCCATCGGGGACATCTTGAAAGAGCGGATCCCTTTTTCGGATGCGCAAAGCGTTCCAACCCATGTGCGGGATGCGAAGATCATTCCGTTCGGGGAATCGGACGACCTTGCCTGACATCAACCCCAAGCCTTTGTGCCGTCCCATCTCTTCGCTCTCGTCAAAGAGCAACTGCAATCCCAAGCAAATGCCCAGCAACGGGACCCCGCGCCGGGCGGCATCTTGAATGGCTTCCACCAAATTCAACTGATGCAAGTTCGCCATCCCTGTCCCGAATGCCCCAACACCGGGCAACACCAACTTGCTTGCCTTTGTCACTTGTTCGGGGTCGCTGGTCAACACGACTTGAGATCCCAAAAATTCCAACGCCTTCATCACGCTCCGTAGGTTACCCACACCGTAATCAATGACCGTGACCGCCATAATGCTTTCGCCCCTTTCGGAGAGGGTGTCAAAGTAGCCGCAATTGTTCCGTGGGCTCGGGTTCCCTGATAGGCATCTCTTTTGTCAAGGGCTTGCCTCGGAGAAGGAGGAAGGGAGCCGCACGGGAGAGACGGACACCCAGCCGCTGTAACTCCTCCACCGTCAGCAAAGTCCCTTCCTTGCGTGCCTTGACAATTCTGACAGCGGTTTCCGGTCCGATGCCAGGGACACGAAGCAATTCCTCCCGGTCTGCCCGCATCACTTCCACAGGGAACCGCTCGGGATGTTGAAGCGCCCATGCCAACTTGGGGTCTTTGTCTCGGGGGAGGTTGCCTTGCTCGTCAAAGGGCAATTCGTCCAGCGAAAAGCCGTAATGGCGAAGCAGAAAATCAGCCTGATAAAGCCGATGTTCTCGCACAGGCGTTTCGGGCGGAGCGTTCTCCAAGCGAGTTCCGCAAATGGGGCGGAAAGCGCTAAAGTAGGCGCGTCCCAAATGGAACTCTCGGTAGAACCACACGGCGGTTTGAAGCAACTCTCTGTCACTCTCGCCAGCCGCTCCGACCACGAATTGGGTCGTGCTGGACAAAACGGGAGGAGGGGAGAGGTCAGCCAGTTCATCCAAATCGGCAATCCAACCGTGCCCCAAACGCTGGACGATGCCTTGCCGCTCCAGCCATTCTAACCGTTTCTGAGCGACGATTTGGGCAATCTGCTGCAGTGTGGGCAGCATTTCGCCTTGAAAACTTTTGTCTGGTGCAATGGCTTTCAGCCGCTGTTCGTTAGGGGCTTCAGCGTTGACACTAATTCGGTTCGCCCATTTTGCCGCTTCCTTAATAGCGTCCGAGCTAGCGCCGGGCATGATTTTGAGGTGAATGTAGCCGCGAAAGCCATAGCGTTTCCGCAAGATTTTCGCTGTGTCGTTGAGCAGTTCCTGTGTGGTATCGGGGTCTTTAACGATCCCACTGGAGAGGAAAAGCCCATTGACCATGCCTGCTTTGTGCATTGCCATGAACAAGCGAGCCATTTCGTCCGGCTTGAAAGAGACGACTTGGTGGTCGCAGTAAGCGGCAAGGGGGCAGTAGGCACAATTTTTGATGCAAGCATTGGTGAGGAGGGTTTTCAACAAGGGGATGGTGCCGCCCCGCCCTTTGGCGTAATAGATGCTCTCCCGAAGCCGCTGCGCTTTCAACTGCTGAACGAACCGCGCCGAGACACTCCTTCCCCCTTCGCACTCAAAGACAGCATCGCCCACAAGGACGGCCAGTTTGTCTCGGACATCCATACTGGTCACCGACAAAGATTTTGCCGCACACCCAAAAGAAAGAGTGGCCCCGGCGGGATTTGAACCCGCGACCTCCGGCTTGAAAGGCCGGTGTCCTAGACCAGGCTAGACGACGGGGCCCCATTGGTGCGCCGGGCAGGAATTGAACCTGCGACCCCCGGATTAAAAGTCCGGTGCTCTGCCGACTGAGCTACCGGCGCATTCCTTCTTTGCTCCAAGGCACACGCACCTTCCCCTACCCATCCCTCAAAAGCGCTCAAAAAGTTTAGCGCAAAAGAGGGACGGTGACAAGATATTCAGACATCATCTCGGGCAAGGTTGTGGCAAGATGTAAAACCGCACTTCCGCCGAAAATCGGCCCTAAGGAGGGAGAAGGATGCCGCCGATTGCTTGCGAGCGGGCGCACGCCAATTTGGTGACCTGTCCCTGCTCGTGGGAACCGCTCCCACCTTTCCACTCAAGGGCTTCCCGCTTGTGTGCGGCAATGAGTGTGATAAGCGGCGCAACGGGGTGAGGGAAGATGGCAGGACCGAAATCGGAAGCATTGTTTGAGCGAGCGCAAAGGGTAATGCCGGGCGGCGTCAATTCGCCGGTGCGGGCATTTCGGGCGGTTGGAGGAACGCCCTTTTTCGTGCAGCGAGGGGAAGGTTGTTTCCTTTGGGATGTGGACGGCAACCGCTATGTAGACTTCGTGTGCTCGTGGGGACCGCTCCTCTTGGGACATGCCCATCCTGAAGTGGTAGCCGCTGTGAAGGAAGCCATTGAGCACGGGACAACTTACGGTGCGCCCACCGAACTGGAAATCCGCTTGGCAGAAAAAATCCAGCAAGCCTTCCCGTCTATGGAAATGCTGCGGTTGGTCAATTCAGGCACGGAAGCCACCATGAGTGCCATCCGCACTGCCCGCGGTTATACAGGAAGAAGCAGAATTGTCAAGTTTGAAGGCTGCTATCACGGGCATGCCGATTACTTGTTGGTCAAAGCCGGCTCGGGTGCAACAACTTTTGGCATCCCAGATAGTGCGGGTGTTCCCGAAAGTTTCTCGCAGGAAACGATTGTGCTGCCCTACAACGATGTGAAAGCCTTTGTGCGAACGATGGATGCCGTCGGCGACCAAATTGCTGCCGTCATTGTAGAGCCCATTGCGGGGAACATGGGCGTTGTTTTGCCCAAGCCAGAGTTTTTGCACGCATTGCGGGAGCAAACGCAAAAGCATGGGGCCGTGCTCATCTTTGATGAAGTCATCACGGGCTTTCGGGTCACCTATGGAGGCGCTCAAACCCTTTACGGCATCCAACCCGACATGACTTGCTTGGGCAAGATTGTGGGGGGCGGTTTTCCTTTGGCGGCGTATGGAGGGCGGCGTGAGATTATGGAGCATGTCGCTCCGCTCGGTCCTGTTTACCAAGCGGGCACTCTTTCGGGTAACCCAATAGCGGTGACTGCAGGTTTGAAGACGCTGGAAATCTTGGAGCGTGACAACCCCTACCCCGACTTGGAGCGCCGAACTCAATGGTTGACAGACGAAATGGCGGTGATAGCCAGAGAGGTTGGTGTGCCGGTGCAGATTAACTGCATCGCTTCCATGTTCACCGTATTTTTCAACGACCAACCTGTTGTAGACTATGCTTCCGCCAAGCGGAGTGACACTCAACGATATGCTCGCTTCTTCCACGTGTTGTTGGAAAAGGGCGTTTTTTTCCCACCGTCCCAATTTGAAGCCGCCTTCTTGTCAACGGCGCACACTGATGATGCCCTCGCTGTGACTTTGGAAGCCCTTCGCTCCGCTTTCCAGAAAAGCCTCTAAGCCAAAGTTACGGGGTGGCTTTGCACTCGCAAAGGGCACGGAAATAGGGCACGAACTGACAGCGTGGCAGGGTTTAGCGATTTCGGAATTGGTGCAACAGATTTGCGACTACACGCTCAAAAAAAAACTTGGAGCGGGCGACGGGATTCGAACCCGCGACCCTCGGCTCGGAAGGCCGATGCTCTGCCTCTGAGCTACGCCCGCTCCAGACTGGTCGGGGCGCCCGGATTTGAACCGGGGACCTTTGGGTCCCAAACCCAACGCGCTAACCAAGCTGCGCTACGCCCCGACCGGTGATGCCGAACTCATTATGCCACACTCACCCCTTTGCAGACTTGACAGTCGTGCTGGTAGGTGGGGAGAGATGGAAGAGATGGAACCGATGGAGCGCTTTTTGGCGTTTCTTTTTTTGTTGGCAGCGATAGGGCTTTGTTTTTGGGGCGCAGGAAGAACTCCTTTGTTTGACACTGATGAGCCCCGATATGCTCAAACTGCTCGCGAGATGATGGAGCGAGGCGATTGGGTGCTCCCGACTTTCAACGGGCAACCCCGCTACGCTAAACCTGCCCTCTTCTACTGGCTTCTTGTGGGCGCTTATCGCCTCTTCGGCGTCAACGAGTTTGCTGCCCGTTTTTGGTCTGGGATTGCCGCAATGGCAATCGCCCTACTTCTCTTCTTTGCTTTCCGAAACTCTTTCGGCGAAACAGCGAGTTTGGTGGCGGCGGGAAATTGGCTTACTGCAGTGGGGACACAGATTTTCGCCCACGCTGCTATCACTGACATGACCCTCACGGCTTTCATGACTGGAGCCATTCTTGCTTTCTGGGTTGGCTGGCAAACGGGACGGGGGACATTTTTCTGCCTCGCAGCCATTTTTTCCGCAGGGGCTGTGCTGACGAAGGGTCCGATTGGCTTGGTCCTTTGCGCTCTCATTTTGGCAGCAGCGCTTTTCCTGAGTCGCTCCCCGCTTCCCCGTTGGACGAGGCACCAATGGGGGTGGGTAACTTTGTGCAGCCTCGCTCTCTTCCTTCTGCTCGCTCTACCTTGGTATGTCGCCATCAACCTTCGGACGGGGGGCGAATTTTTTCGGCAATTTTTGCTGGTGGAAAATATCCAGCGCTATGCCGAAGGCGGCAAGTTGCCTTTATGGGTGCACCTCATCTACTTCCCGTTGACGGCTTTCCTTCTCGCCTTCCCATGGTCGGCATGGAGTATTTGGGGATTGGGACGAATGCGTAGGTTGACGGAGTGGCAACAGCGTTGGCACATCCTTTGGCAAGGGTGGGCGCTTGTGCCCATCGCCTTATTCACCTTCTCCCGCACCAAAAACCCGCAATATGTGTTGCTGTCAACCCCTGCTTTGGTGGCGCTGGCGACTATTTGGTTCGTCCACGCTAATGAGCGTCGGGAGCGGTGGGGGAGAAGGAGTTGGTTAGTTGGCGCCCTTGTTGCTGCTGTGCTTTTCCTTTCTTTGCCTTTTGTCCTCAACACGGTGCCCGATTGGAGGATGCGGTTAGGGGGATGGGAGCGGGTGGATTGGGGATGGAGCGTCTGGGTGATGGCGGGGATTTGGGGCATAAGCGCCGTTTCTGCTTTCCTCCCCCGTTCTGCCTTTTGGATAGTCGGGGTTGGAGCACTCCTCGCTTTTCACGCATGGGCATTTGGTGCCTTCGCCCTCCGTCTCGCCGATTACCGTCAAGAGCCCTTAAAGCATTTCGCCCAAATGGCAGCAAGGCAACTTGCCCCCCATGACCTGCTTGTTGTCTACCGCCGAGACTTGCCCAGCGTGGTGTTTTACAGCCATCGGCGAGTGCTCCGCATAGACGATCCTAAACGACTGGAAACCCTTCTGCGACGCCGAGAGCGGGTGGATGTCATTGTCCACGCCAAAGCATTGTCGGATTTGCAAAAGGTGACGGGATGGCATTTGGTAGAGCAGCGGCGCGCTTATTTTTGGCTCAGCAACCGAAAAGTTAAGTGCCCATCCCATCCGACTTTTTAACCCTGCAGAAGAGCGGCTTATTCGCTTTTACAAGCATATCCCTTCACAGCCTGACAAGCGAACTACAAGACTGCCGCAAAATTAGATTGCTGTAGCGGAAAACGGAAGGAAAGGGGCGTGAAGGATGCAACTCAAGTTGGGGCACAGTCCGGATGCCGATGATGCTTTCATGTTCTACGCGATGACAACGGGCAAACTTCGCACTGAGCCTATTGTTTACGAACATTGCCTACACGACATCCAAACCCTCAATGAAATGCTGCTGCGGGGGCAGTTGGACATCAGCGCTGTCTCCGTCCACGCGTGCGCTTACTTGACTCGTCGTTACGCCCTCATGACCTGTGGTGCCAGCATGGGGGATGGCTACGGTCCTCTCGTTGTTGCCAACCCTTCGTTCCTTCCCAACCTCAGCAGTGCAAAAGCGCAAATTCTTGATGCCCTCCGCCGCTATCCCATTGCGGTTCCGGGGACATTAACGACGGCTTTTTTAGCGTTGCGGTTGTGCGTAGGGCTCTTCCCCTTTGTCGTCATGCCCTTTGACCGAATTTTGGATGCAGTGGGCAAGGGCGAAGTGCCTTTCGGATTGCTTATCCACGAAGGGCAACTCACTTACACCGATGTGGGGTTAGTCAAGGTATTGGATTTGGGCGAGTGGTGGAAGCAGGAGACGGGGCTCCCGCTCCCTTTGGGGGTCAATGTCATCCACAAGGATTTGCCTTTGGAAGTTTGGGGGAAACGAAACGGGACAGGCGATGAATGGCAACTCCTTTACGAGCGCCACTCTGACAGCAAAACTTGGGTGCCTGCCCGCGTAGATGTGAGCGCCTTCGCTGGACAGACCATCACCTTGCGACTAGAAGTGCACCCCGGACCGAAGAACGATACGACCTGCGATTTAGCGTTCATCGGCGAACCCTACCTCGTTGCGGGTCGGCAGCCGGAGCAAGAACCGGTCAATCGCGACGAGATTTTCATCCGAATGGTCGCTTGGGCGCGATGGCAAATGGCGGAAGCAGCGAGGCAATGGGGATTATTGCCGAAAGATGCTGCAACGCAAAAATCTCTCCGAACACTTCGACAACTTGTGCTTACCGCCAAAGATTCCGCCGCTTCCCGCCAAGCCGATGAAATGGCGCGCAAAGTTTTGGAGAAACTGCTAACCCCTAAACGCCCTATCGCTAACCGCACACTCTTTTTGCCCCCGCAAGGAACTCGCCCCGCCCTTTGGGTGAATGCCCACGACGGCGAATTTTACGCTTTCGCTCTCAGCGTTCCCGAGCAAAAAGGTGGGTGGGATGCCATAGGGGTGCTCGTCTTCCCCGACCGAGCCCTTTCCTTTGACGGATTCCTCGTCCGGGTTCTGGGCGATGACCTGAGCGACTGGCGCAGTCCTTCCGTCATGCTTTCCCGCTCCGAAAAAAGCGAAGGGCAACGCTTGACGGTTTCCCACCATATGGAACGCAATGGCGTCCCTTACACCCTCACTCTTTTGGCTTGGAGTGAAGGCGGAGCGCTGAAACTGCGCTGGCAACTCCACACGACGGCTCCTCAAGACCACCACCAGCCGCTCCGCATTACCGATTGCGCTATCCGCTCGTGGGGCGAAGTTGCCGAGCGCATTTATGTCGGGCATGGTAATGTGCTGGTGCGTCCCGATGCCTTTCGTTTACATGCTGATGGTCACCGATTGTCAACCCGCCATGCAGGCATGGATTTTGCCAACGGCATCAGCGTCGTAGTAGGAGTGGACAACCCGCCCGACTTCTTTGAGTGCCAACCGCAAATGCGCCACTACAGCATCCATGCCCACATGGACACGACCTTCACCATCGCTGCGAGCCGAAAGAGCGTTTGGCAAGCCGCAAAGCGCTACCGCGCCGTTGACCCTTACAAACCGGCGCCGACGCTGCCGAAACTCGCCGGTCGGTTCGTATTTGACTTGTGGGATGGTTGGCGCTATGGGTGGGTGGCAGAGCAATTAGAGCACGCTTTCCGTTACGGCTGCACGGATGCTGTCGTCATCTACCACAACTGGCAGCGTTGGGGTTACGACTATCGCCTCCCTTGCATCTTCCCGCCCAACCCGCAGTTCGGTTCGTTGGGGGATTTTGTCAAGATGGTGCAAGTGTGCGACCGTTACGGTGTGCTGTTTGCTCCTCACGACAACTACATTGACTTCTACCCCGATGCCGAAGGCTTCTCCTATCGGCACATTTGCTTTACGCCCGATGGTGTTCCTGTGCGAGCGTGGTTCAACGAGGGGCGGCATGCCCAATCGTATCGTTGGCGTCCCGACGCCTTCTTCCCTTTCATGGAACGCAACTTGAAACTCATCGCCCAACACATCAAGCCGACCGCCTACTTCGTGGATGTGTTCAGCAGCATCGGAATGTTTGACTGGTGGACGGAAGATGGCCAGTTCCACAGTATCTTGGAGACGCAACAGCGATGGGGCGAAGCCTTTGAGTTCATCCGGCGCCTTTTGGGTGGCGCCCCGCAAATTAGCGAAAGCGGTTGCGATTGGCTCATCAATTGGCTGGATGGCGCCACGACCAACCATTTACGCGTTGACCCGAACGCCCCACCGGGTCTGTGGAGCGTGTGGCGAATCCGATGCGATGATGCCGAACGCATCCCTTGGTTTGACTTCGCCCACCATCACAAATTCGCCCTTCACGGTGCTGGCTATAGCAACCGCTATCAAGGCTGCTTACCCTTCGAATATCAAGGCGGCTTACCCTACGAAGTGGCGGGCATTTACAGCGACGACTACATCTGCACGGAAGTGTTGACAGGACATCCGGCAATGGTGAGCGAGCCGTTCGGTCCGCAAGTGGTGCGCAAGTATTGGCTGCTGGCGGAATTGGGGCGCTCTTTGGCTTTGGTGCCCTTGAGCGATGTGACCTTTGCCGACGGAGACATCCATCGGCAAATGGTGCGCTACGAAAACGGCGCTACCGTTTGGGTCAATCGCAGTGTGAGCGATTGGAAGGTCAATGGGCGCACTTTGCCGCCTTTCGGCTTTTATGCCCGAACGGAAACGGTGACAGTAGCCATTGAGCGGCTCCCCACGACAGACGGTGAGAGCGTCATTGCAGAATGGGCTCTTTCGCCTCAGTTCGCTTACTGCAACGCTCGCACGAAGTTTCCCTTCGCTTCTGTGCCCATTCGGCTTCAATCGGCAAAAGTGCAATGGCTGGGCAAGCGACAGTTTGAGTTAGTGTTGCGCTGGTTTGCGGAGAAGCCAACAGAGGTGCCGTGCCGCATCTTTGTCCACTTCACTCATCCCCGCTCGCCTCGCGGCGAGCAAATTGCCTTCCAAGGCGACCATGTCCCGCCTGTGCCCACGACACAATGGCAAGGGGAAGTTGTCACCCGCACCATTGTGACCGTGCCGAAGGAGTGGGGTGCTGACCGTTACAGCATTCGCATCGGCTTGTGGCACGCCGATAGCGAACGGCGGCTTCGGTTAATGGGCGATGTGAGCGATGACTTGCGGCTTAAAGTGGGCGAGTTGGTGTTGGAAGGACAAGGCGACAACATCACTGGGGTAAAGTTGGAACTCAACCCGAAACTGAACGAGCCACCACAGTGGCTTCAGCGATGGAATGTTCAGGGCAAGAGCGTTGACTTCGGTTTTGCCGTCACCGACGGCGCCTTCCGCTTTGACCGCAAAACTTTGACACTTATTCCGCTCCCCGATCATCCACCCTTCACCGTCACCTTACGGCTAGCGAAACTGATTGGTAAGACGAAACGAGTAGTGCAAGTGGAGGCGTGGGACGAAACAGGCAACCTGCTCGGCATCGCTCCCTTCACTCAGCGGGGTGATGAAATAACCTTCACCACCCAAAGGGGCGTGTTTGTCTACCGTTTGCAAATAAAGTAACAGCCTCTTTGTTCGCGGCTGACGCCGCTCCTGCAGACAATCAACGATGGTAGGAGCGCTGTAAGGCGCGAATTTTTTGACTTAGCCCATTTTCTCAAGACGCCAATGATGCCCAATCGCCATCAGGAACGCCGCACTCGGGGCATTGCACTGCCAAGTGTTTGAGGGCGACGAGCACTTCCTCTGGCGGCGGAAAACCTTTGCCTTCGGAAGCGTCCCATTGGCGCACCACAACGCCATGACGGTCCACTACCACTACTCCTGCTGAATCGCCCCACAACCATTCCCGCCTCGCTTTCCCGCTTTCGTCCCACGCATAATTGCCGCTTTCGGGCACTCTTTCGCCCCGCCAGATAAGCCACACTTCTGCATCCCATTCGGCAAACAGTTCCTTTACCGATTCGTATTGCTGACTGACCTGCCGACAAGCATGGCAATGGGCATCGTGCAGGAAGACGAGCACCGTCGCCGTGTGCTGACGCCAATCAGGGATTATCGTTCCCTTTGGCGTTTTCAGCGGCAAGGGCTTCAATCGTCTCACCCTTAGCCCTCCTTTCGTTACGGCTTTCAGGTTGGCATCTAATGGGGGCGATGCCAAATCCAAGAGCAACCATTCCAAAAGTCCAACTCTCTGAGCCATAATGTTACCACGTCCGCACACTTTTGGCTTGGAGGTGTCCAAAATGGGCGCGCACATTGTTATCGTCGGGGGAGGAGTGGGTGGATTAGTGACTGCCAACCGTTTGGCGCTCCTTGCACCCGGCGAGACGCAAATCACGCTGGTGAACGCGACGAGGATGCACACCTATCAGCAGGGTTGGCTTTATGTGCCTTTCGGGGAAGAAGACAAAAAGCGCTTGCAAAAACCCCTCAAGCGCCTTGTCTACGAGCGGGTCGCTGTCGTCCCGCAACCTGTCGTCGCCATTGACTTTGACCACTGCGAGGTGCGGCTAGATGGGCAAAGTTTGCGCTATGACTTCCTTGTAATAGCGACGGGGTGCGAACCGAACCCAACGGAAATAACGGGCTTAGCCGAAGGAGCCCACCACTTCCACTCCGCTGAAGCGGCTCTCCGATTGCGCAATGCTCTGTCGGAGTTTGAAGGGGGGCGCATCGTGGTTGGGGTGGCTGGGTTGCCTTACAAATGTCCGCCTTCGCCTATTGAATTCGTCTGCCTGCTCCACGAGCACCTTGTCCGACGGGGATTGCGACAGAAAACGGAGTTGCTCTATGCCACTCCTTTGCCCCGCGTCTTCCACTTGGAGCCGCTGGTGCCCCTCTTTGAAGAGCGCTTTGAGCGGTTCGGAATTCGGTTGGTGCCCTTCTTCACGCTGGAAGCCTTTGAGCCCGACAAAAAGAAGGCGATATCTATGGATGGGACGGAGTTGACGGCGGACTTGTTCGTCCTTGTGCCGCCCCATTGCGGGGCGGAGTGCCTTAAAAAGTTGGGTATCGGGGATGCCAAGGGCTTCCTGCCGGTAGACCGCTACACGCTGAAAGTGCAAGGGCAGGAAAGGGTTTACGCTTTAGGGGACTGCACCAACTTGACGACCCCGAAAGCATTGACGGCGGCTTATCGGCAAGCCTTCGTGGTCGCCGAAAACATCGTGGCGGAATTAACGGGCAAGGAACTGCGCCGCTACAACGGTCAAGTGGGGTGCGTCATTGAATTGGGGGATGGAGAAGCGACTGTTGCCAGTTTTGATTACGACAACCCGCCACACCCCCCCAAGCCCAACCCTACCTTGTTCCGCCAAAAGCGCGCCTTACGCCGCCTTTACTGGCAAGTTATTCCGCCTGCCCTGTGAGCAAAGACCGCTTCATGGTCATCCCAACCCGCTTGCCGCCGGAAACCCAAGCCCTTGCTGAGTGCCAAGAGGGCGGCGTTGGTGCTGGCGTTGTGAATGACAATGAGGCAGCAGCCATGCTGACGAGGGCGGTCAATGGTGCCCAATTTCAATGAAGGCGTTGCTTCTTTTTGCATCGGTTCACACCTCTCGTCTCCCTTCTAAGGCGCGCATGAGGGTAAGGGGGTCGGCGTAGTCCAAGGAGCTGCCGATGGGTAAGCCCATTGCCAACTGGGTCACCTTGACGCCTGTCGGCTTAAGCAAGCGAGCAAGATAAGTAGTCGTTGCTTCGCCTTCCGTTGTGGGACTAAGGGCAAGGATGACTTCACGGATGGGTTCGGCTTGAAGCCGCTCTAGAAGTTCCCGAATTCGCAAATCCTCAGGGCCGATGCCCTCAATGGGCGAAATGACCCCATGCAAAACATGGTAGCGCCCCCGAAAGGTGCCCGTGTTCTCAATCACGGCAATGTCCAACGGGTCTTCCACGACACAAACAATGGAGGGGTCACGGGTGTCGTCCTGACAAACGCCGCACAACTCCCCTTCTGCATAGTTGAAGCATCGGCGGCACAACCGCAACCCATCGCGCACTCGTTGCAGCGCCGCTATCAGGCGGTCAACCGCCTCTTTCGGCTGGTGGAGTAAAAACATGGCAATCCGCAAGGCACTTTTGGGTCCGATGCCGGGCAATCGCTCCAACTCCTGAAGCAGCGTCTTCAAGGATGGCGGAAGGTCAACCCGCATGCTCTATCACCGTGCCCGAAGACTATCGTCTGAAGCCAAAGAGCCCGCCGAAAGACAGGGAGCGGAGCAACTCTTGCGTCTTTTGTTGCTGCACGGCTTCGGCATTTCGCATCGCTTCGCGGACGGCAACGACAAGGAGGTCTTGAAGCAATTCAAGGTCGTCGGGATTGAGCAACTTGGGGTCAATATGGATGGATTGCAACTCACCCATGCCGGAAACGACGGCACGGACAGCCCCACCACCTGCCTGTCCCTCTATGCGCATACTGCGCAGTTCCTCCAACACCTGGTTGGCTTGCTCTTGCAACTTGGCCAATTGGGAACCGAGCAGCCGTTGCAGTCCTTGCGGCAACATTGTCCATCACCTCGCAAGGGGTTCACTCAAAAGCGATGGCGAGCAGTTCGTCAATGGTTGGGATGCCGGTGCGCGCCCCTATTTCCCGCAGGCAGAAGGAAGCAGCGATAGTGCCTAACCGCTGGCATTCCACGAGAGGTCGCCCTTGGAGGATGCCCCAAAGGAAGCCGGCAGCGAAAGCGTCACCGGCACCCGTTGTGTCCACTACATGGGCTTGGAAGGAGGGGGAAAATTGCCCCTTCCCTTTGCTCCCCACCCAACTGCCCGCTTCCCCTAAGGTGACAACGAGCATTTCTACCCCCAGTTCCCAAAGTTGCTGAGCGGCAGCGTCCAAATTTTCTGTGCCCGTCAAAAGGGCTAATTCCTCTCTCGTCACGAAAAGGATGAAGGTTCGTTTCAAGATGCTGCTAAGGGCTTTGAGACCTCGGCGGGCATAAAGTGCCCCCGGAGCAAAACCCACCATCACATCGGAAGGCAACGCCGCAACAAACGCCCGCTGACTTTCAAAGGCTTCGTCGCCTACCAGCGAGGAAAGGTGCACCCATTGGGCTTTGGCGGCGTAAGCGATATCATCCTCTGTCAAGCGTAAGGTCAGGTTGGCGCCCGGCTGCACATAGAGGGAACGACGCCCCTTCAAATCCACTAAGCCTAGTCACCGCCCCGTCGGGTAACCCCGAAGGATGCGAATGCGGTGGGTTTCCACGCCCACGCTTTCAAACTCCTGCAAAATCCGCTGCCCTTCCCGGTCATCCCCGACAGCGCCGATAAACCCTGCCTTTACGCCCCAACGGGCTAAGGCGTAGATGGTGTTGGCAGCGCTCCCCCCAGCAGATTCGTGGCTCTCTTCCACAATGCTTTCGCTGTCAATGACCAACTCCCTCACCCGAAACAGGCAGTCCCAATTCAAAGCGCCGCAACCGATAATGGTCACACTTTCCATGCCTCCTCACCCCAACTTAGCCGCCTGTCCCCTCACGGCTTGCCGAAAACGACGGTGAAAAGGCAACGCCCTTTGCCAAGTGTCCTCGGACAAGACATGGTAGTGGGCATCCCACTCGTCCTTCGGATGTTGAGCAGCCACCCATTCCTTCACAGCCCTCACCCCTTCTGAGGCGAAAATGTCCAGCAGGGGCAAAATGGCTTTCAAGTCTGTGGAAGCAACCCCGACAACCCCGTAGGGGAGAGCATACTCGTTGCCATTGAACACGATGGCTAACCCACCTTCATCGCGTACCGTTTGGAGCATGTGGGCGTCGGTGATGCTATCACCGATAGCGGCACAAGAATGGATGGGCAATCCGCTTCGGCGAAGAAATTCCCGCAGTGCCTCCGTCTTCCGCCGCCCGCCCATCACGGGCAAATCCAACACGATGCCAATGGGGAACTTGACAAGATGTTGCCAGAAAAATTCGTCCAGCACCCGCTTCAGGCATTCGTCATCATCAGCAGGGCATTCCAACACTCGTTGTTGCCAAGTCAAGACGAGGCTGTAAGTATCGTCAGTGAGGGCGCCTTCCAAAGCAGTGAAATCCACCTTCGTGGCGGCAACCAAATTGGGTGGGACGCCAACCTGCTCCGCAATGTGGAGGGCATGGGGTTCGTAACTGGTGGAGATAATGCACGGTTGCCACCCGCGCGCCCAAATGGCTTGCACACATTCTGCCGCCCCACTCACCAACACGGCTTGAGTGGAGACTTGCCGAATGTGGGTTTCGTTGATGCCATGCGCTAAAAGGAAGGGGAGGAGGAGTTTGAGGGTATCGCCCGGTTCGTAGCCAAAGCGCCCTTTAAGTGCCAGCAAATCGTCGTAGCGGCTAATCCGCTCAAAGAGACGCCGCCCTTCTGGAAGGAGCGCCATCAGTTCGTAGGCGTTATCTTGAGGCGATAGTGGTCCTTCCAAGTCAAAAGCGACCAACAACATCACTGCTCACTCCCCTGTCGCCGAGCCAGTAAGGCTTCTATCTCTTCCGTCAAGTCCACCCCACCGACAGTGGGCTTTCCATGCCACCAAAGGATTTTATCGCGCAAAGCGAGGTCACCTTCCGCAAACTTTTTGAGGGTCAAGTGAATGAGAGGGACCTCTCTAGCCAATTGGCGGCGACGAACCTCCGCAAACAACGGTTCTCTCTCACCTTCGGAAGCGATGATGGCTTCCAAAGGCAGGCGGTGGCGTTTTTGCTCCATCGCTTCCCACAAGGGCATCATGTCAGGCGTGCGGATAGGCACTCGGCAGTAGGTAACCGGCGCTCCTGCGTCCAGTTCGGGAGTGACGATATGAACTTGAGCGCCCGCATATTCGGCGCGCTCGCGAATTAACTGCCACGTCACTTCCTGCCAACTCCCTTTCGGACCGCCGGGCAAAGCGGGATGAAGGTTCAAAAGGGTGTACGCCTCGCAAAACTCGTCGCTGACAATAAGCATGTAGCCTGCCAGCAGGGAAAAAGGCACACGAGCAAGGTAGGGGGCTAACCGCTCCGCAACGGCATCGTGATAGCGCCGTCGCCACTCTCTTAGGGCTTTCTCGTCACCGGCTCTCCCTTGGCGCCACAAATCGGGAAGGAAACGGCGGGAAGAAAAGGCGACGAGCGGTAAGCCCGCTCGCCGCACAAAGGCGAGAAAGGCATCGCTGGCAGGTGAGTCTCCTTCCTCGCGGTTGCAAAAGACGAAAGCGATTTCAACGGGGAGAAAGCCTGTCGCGATGGCGTTCAAAGTTTCCTGCAACAACCAAAGAGCCGCTTCCTCTCGCCCTGTAGAAAACCAGCCAATCGGCAATCCCATCGCCATCAACTCCGAACCGGTTCAAACCATCCGACCGTTCGGTTCGTTTCGGTGAAAATTTGCTGAGCCGTTTGCACCAGCAGTTCCGGCGTGACTTTTTGCAGGCTGGGCAAGTAGCGGTTGAGCCAACGCCAAGTTTTCAAGACTTCGTAGGCTCCCACTTGATACGCCCGTTCGGTCGCTCCATCCAGCGAGCGCAAAAAATCCGCTGCTTCCTGCCGCAAAACCCGTTGTACCTCTTTCGGCTCGGGCGGAACTTCGGTCAAGCGAATCAATTCGCCCCAAACAATGTCTTCCACTTCGGGCAAGGTGGCTCGGTCTGTCAGGGTAACAAAAATGCCGAACAGAGCGGCTTCCTTGTGGATGGAGTTTCCTACCCATACACTCACTGCCTTTTGCGTTTCCACCAACCGACGATACAAGCGAGAAGTCCGCCCCGTCCCCAACACCCCTGCCAGCAAGTGCCCCGCATAAGGGGACAAATCCAGACCGTTCCGAGTTGGCTCTTGGTAGGTAGGGGCATGAAAGAGCATCACCAGCATAGGCAATTCCCCATGCCCTTTCACCCGCACCCGCCGCTCGCTTCGCTGCGGTGGCTCTTTTACCGCTGGCACCGAAGGGAGCGGTCGGGGTGCAATTTCTCCGAACCGTTTTTCCACCTCAGGCAAGGCTTCCTCAAGGGTGAGGTCACCGCAAAGGACAAGGAAGGCGTTGTTGGGCGAGTAAAACCGCCGATAATGCTCGTAAAGGTCTTCCCGCCCCATCCGCTCCAAATCGCATCGCCAACCGATGATAGGGTTGCGGTAGGGATGCACTTGAAAAACCGCTGCCATCACTTCCATGAAGAGGCGATGCTCTGGGTGGTTCTCATACATCTCCAACTCCCTCAGAATGACCCCTCGCTCCAACTCCGTTTCCTGCGGGTCAAAAAGGGCGTTCGTCATGCGGTCGGCTTCTATGTCTAGCGCGATGAGCCAATTGGTTTTGGGCAGCGTTTCAAAGTAGGCGGTGTGGTCATAGGTGGTGTGCCCGTTGAGGGTGCCGCCATGCTTTTGGATGAGCCGAGCAATTTGTCCCTTGGGAAACTTGGGAGTGCCTTTGAAGAGCATGTGCTCTACCCAATGGCTGATGCCCGTGATGCCCAATTGCTCGTGGCGAGACCCAACCCGATAAAACGCCCACACGCTCACCACCGGCGCTTGGTGCATGGGCACCACGAGGACTTTCAATCCGTTCGGCAAAATCTGCTCGTCCACTCTCACCTCAAATTCGGGCATTTCGGACACCTCCGCAGCGGAAATTGTAGCGCTGCTGCCTTACAATTTGACGACAGCCAATGCATTTGTTACCGTCAAGGAGGCGGCAAAGGAGATGGCGCTCAGGAGCGCACGAGAAGACCAATCCATTGACCCATTGCGTCTTTGCTCGGTAGGCGCCGTTCGGCGCTTGCTCTTAGAACACCAAATCCGACCCTCCAAAACGATGGGGCAAAGTTTTATCGTCAACCGCACCGCATTGGCGAAAATTGTGGAAGCCGCCGAGTTAACAGCGGAGGACGGTGTGTTGGAGGTTGGGACAGGATTTGGGACATTGACAGCTTCTTTGGCGCAGCGATGTCGGGTGGTCGTCTCGCTGGAGAAAGACAGGCGGCTTTTTTCCGTCGCTCAATCCCTCCTCGTCCCTTTGGACAATGTGGCACTGTATTGGACAGATGCCTTGACAGTTGATTGGGCTCAACTGCTCCGCAACCATGAAATCGCTCGGTGGAAGTTTGTGAGCAACTTGCCTTACGCCATCAGCAAACCCTTGCTGATGCGGTTGCTCTATAAGCGCCACCTTTTCGCTGACGCGACGGTGACCGTGCAGCGAGAAGTTGCCCAGCGGATGGTAGCGAAACCGGGGGATGAAGGTTACAGCCTTCTCAGCGTTGCCGTCCAGTTCTACGCCGAACCCCGCATCCTCTTCCACCTTCCGCCTACCAGTTTCTTCCCAGAGCCAGAAGTGTGGTCATCGGTTGTCAAGGTTCGCCTCCTCCCACAGCCCCGCATGGAAGTGCAAGATGAGCGTTGGTTCTTTCGGGTGGCGGAAGCGGTGCTGATGCACCGCCGAAAAACCATTGTCAATGCCTTGCACCAACGCTTTGGCATCCCCAAAGACCGCTTGACAGCGACACTGCAAAGTTGTAGCATTCCTCCTGACCGGCGCGGCGAGACCCTGTGGCTGGATGAACTGGCGCGGCTGGCAGATGCCCTCCGCATTTAACACTTCAACAACGGAAGCCTAAGGGATGGCTTCCCCGCTGCTGACAAAATGGGGAAAGTCAGTCCGCCTCGCCCGGCTGAATTGGCTTGCCAGAAGGTGAAATTTCCCGACAGTCCTACCACCAAACGCAGCGGCAACCTTTTCTCTCGCTATACCGACGGAGGCGTGCTATACTTATGCGTGCCCGAAGTTAGAGCGGGCGTAGCTCAGTGGTAGAGCGCCACCTTGCCGAGGTGGAGGTCGCGGGTTCAATTCCCGTCGCCCGCTCCATTCGTTTTTCGGCTGTTCTCGCCTCCTTCCCCTTCCTCGCTCCTCAGCGCTCCTTTTCGCCGGTGCAGAAATGTCAAGCCTTGCCCTCGGCTCTTCCGTTGTCATTCTTATTTGGGACGCTTGAAGCGGAGGTGACTGAAATGACCTTCCAAGACGTGTTGCTGACCTTGCAACAGTTTTGGGCGGAGCAAGGGTGTCTGATTGTGCAGCCGTTTGATATGGAGGTCGGAGCGGGGACGATGCATCCTGCTACCGCTTTTCGGGTGCTCGGTCCTGAGCCTTGGAATGTCGCCTATGTGCAACCGTCCCGCCGCCCCACCGACGGTCGTTACGGCGAAAATCCCAACCGCTTGCAGCACTACTACCAATTTCAGGTCATCATGAAGCCCGCCCCGCCCAACATCCAAGACATCTACCTTGATAGTTTGCGCCGATTGGGAATTAAGCCCGAAGAGCATGACATCCGCTTCGTGGAGGACGACTGGGAATCGCCCACTTTGGGCGCTGCAGGAGTTGGTTGGGAGGTTTGGCTGGACGGCATGGAAATCACCCAGTTCACCTACTTCCAGCAAATGGGCGGCATTGAACTCAACCCCGTCAGCGTGGAAATCACTTACGGTCCTGAGCGCATCGCCATGTATTTGCAAGGGGTTGACAGTGTCTTTGACTTGGAATGGGCGCACGGAATCACCTACGGCGAGTTGCACAAGCGCACCGAGTATGAGGGCAGCGTTTACAACTTTGAACTCGCCGACACCGAAATGCTCTTTCGGCTGTTTGACATGTATGAGCAGGAGGCGGAGCGCATTTTAGAGGCAGGGCTGGTTTTCCCCGCCTTTGAATACACCCTCAAGTGCTCCCACACCTTCAACCTGTTGGACAGTCGCGGCGCCTTGAGCGTGATAGAGCGAACCCGTTCCATCAAGCGCGTCCAACGCTTAGCCCGCCGATGTGCAGAAGCCTACCTGAAGTTGCGGGAGGAATTGGGCTACCCACTGCTCCAGCCAACAGCCCTTAGCGGGGTGTAACAGGGCGTGGTCGTCCCCAATCTACCCAGAGGCGACAGAGGAGCGAATGGTCGTCCCGCCCAAGGGTGAAAAGGATTGCTTTGCCGTCCGGCTGCACGCACGGCGACGACGCCCAATAGCCCCTCGGGCATTTTGTCAAAGGGAAAACTCGCTTGTCGGATAACCGCAACGCCCACAAATCTCGCCGGTCAGGGTGTAAGAGGCGCTGTCGGGTGAAGACGATGAATTGCCCGTTAGGCGTCCAGCAAGGCTCATCTTCGTAAAAGGCAGGGGTCGTCAAGATAGGTTGGGCTTGCTTCCCTTCGGGGTCGGTCAACCACAAATCGCCACCCGAAACGAAGACAATGTGCCGTCCATCGGGCGACCATGAGCCGGCACGACCGCCGCGTTGCCCAAGCCGTCGGCTTTTTCGGCTGCGGCTGTCCCACACCATCAAGGTCTCCCCCGGCGAAACGCAAGTGAAAAGCAACTTCTCTCCATCGGGCGACCAAGAAGGGCGAACGAAATTTTCGCTCCCTACCGTGAGGCATTCCCACTGCCCCGTTGACAATTCCAACACCACAATGTGACTTTCATAAGGGGCGTTTCGGTGCCGATGGAAAGCGGAGAAGGCTAACCGCTTCCCATCGGGCGACCAAGCGGGATGCGAGATAAAGATGAGCCCCGGAATGTCCAACACTTCTGCCGAGCTAGAAGGGAGAGACAAAAGGGCAAGGGAGTAGAACCGCACGAACGCCACCCGCTTGCCATCGGGAGAAATTGCCGGTTGAAAGTCAATGGAATAGCGCTCGTGCGTCAAGTATTGCAAGGGGCTGCGCTTTGTTTGCCACCACACTCCCGCCAACACCAACACGCCTGCCATGCTAAACAGCACCCAACATCGCTTTCCCATCCCTCTTCCCTCCCGGTCGTCGCATTTGTGCGCTAAGATTTTGCCAGCATCGTGATGCGGAAGCAACAGGCAAAAGGAGGCGACCAAAATGACTCAAGAAACCGTTCAAGGGAGCGAATTGGCTGTCAAGTTGTGGGAAGCCCTGTGGCACACTGACCCAGAAGTATTTGATGCCATCGTCGCCGACATTGAGCGGCAAAACTTGTATCTCAACCTGATCGCCAGCGAAAACTACACCTCCCCTGCTGTCCTTGCCGCACTGGCGAACCCGATGCAGAACAAGTATGCGGAAGGCTATCCAGGGCGACGCTATTACGGTGGGTGCGACTTTGTGGACATGGTGGAACGCTTCGCCATAGAGCGCGCCAAGCAATTGTTCGGTGCCGACCACGCCAATGTCCAACCCCATGCAGGTGTCCAAGCGAACATGGCAGTCTATTTCGCTTGCCTGCAACCAGGCGATGTCCTTCTCAGTCCCGCATTGGCACATGGGGGGCACTTGTCTCACGGTGCGCCCGTGACAGCGGTCGGAAAATTGTATCGGGTCGTGCAATATGGGGTTCGCCCTGACACCGAGACCATTGACTTTGACCAAGTGCGCCAACTGGCTCGGGAGCACAAGCCCAAACTCATCATTTGCGGCTACTCCGCTTATTCCCGCATTGTGGAGTTTGACAAGTTCCGCGAGATTGCCGATGAGGTTGGGGCATTGGTGATGGCGGACATTGCTCACATTGCGGGCTTAATCGCTGCTGGAGCGCACCCGTCGCCTGTGCCTTATGCGGAGTTCGTCACCACCACCACCCACAAGACCCTGAGGGGACCTCGCGGGGCGCTCATTTTGTGCAAAGCCGAGTGGGCACAAGCCATTGACAAAGCCGTTTTCCCCGGCGGGCAAGGTGGTCCCTTCATGCATGTCATCGCCGCCAAAGCCGTTTGCCTTAAGGAAGCGATGAGCGAGGAGTTCAAGCGCGACCAATTCCAGACCATCGCTAATGCCAAAGCCCTTGCGGAAGAGTTACAGCGACAAGGTTTCCGCATCGTTTCCGGCGGCACGGATAACCACTTGATGTTGGTGGACTTGCGCCCCTTCAACCCGAACTTGACGGGAGCGGAGGCGGAGCAGTTGCTCCAACGCGCCCACATCATTGTCAACAAGAACGCTGTCCCCTTTGACGAGCGCCCGCCCCTGAAAGCCTCTGGAATTCGCATCGGCACTCCGGCTTGCACCACACGGGGAATGGGCGAAGACGAAATGCGGCAAATTGGTCGTTGGATCGCCCAAGTGCTCCGCGACCCGACGGACGAAACCATTGAGCGGGTCAAAGGGTCTGTCATAGAAATGTGCCAACAGTTTCCCATCTACACCGACTTATGGGACACCTTGAAAGCCATCCACCTCCAAGCCGTCCCATCGCCTTGATAAAATGGACGGGACGGGCTCGCCAACCCGTCCCGTTTGCTAGTCTTGTCAACCGTCATTCGGTCTCATAGTTGTCGTTGCAACTGAGGTCGTAGGGGTGGTTGACCCTTCTGCCGTCCGGGAACCAGGTATAGCCCCGCACCGTTTGGGTTGGTTTGAGCCATTTGACATGAGCGTCCGCAAAAATGTAAATTTTCCCGCCCAAGTGCCACTGACGGTCTTTCCGCCACCACCAGTTGCACCAAGTCCCTGCGTCGGGACAAGCAATGCCCGGTTCCCCAACCATGATGAGGGCAGCGGGCTCTTGGATCTCTGGAAGTTTTCTCGGTTCACCGCAGAAGGCAGAACCGTTGTAGTGATACTCCAACGGAACCCACGCACCACCCGTCATCCGCCGTAGCGGCCAACGGAGTGGGTCACTGCTGCGAAAGATGTGGGAGCCACAGCAACCACCTCGGTCGGGGCTAGTCTGCGAGCCCCCTTCTTCATTGTTGGTGACAATTTGCGTGGGGCAGTCCCAGATTTGCCAGTACCATAGATGCTTCCTTTCCAAAGGGCAGGGTTTGCCCACGCCAATTTTCCGCCACACTCGGTCGTTATCTTTTTCGGTGTGCCATTTTTCCTTTTCCCTTTTGCTTCACATGGACACTTGCACAAAGGCTTGCAAGGCGCGCTGGATGCGGGCAAGGGTCTCGTCCAGATGGGCTTTCGTAGTAGCGTCCTTTGTGCGAGGGATGGCTTTGGAGAGGGCTGTTTTCAAGCGCACCAAATCGTAGCGTGCCAGGGTTCGGGCGTCTTCTGGTGTCCCCGGCGGAGGTTGAAGGAGAAGTTGGGTCAGGATTTGCAAGTGGGTTCGTTGAAGGTTTCGCCGAAGGCTGTTAATAGGTTTCGGGCTCGGTGCGAACACTTCCGCCCAAATAGCGCCTGTCAAGCGGTCAAACAGTTCACTGAGTTTGAGAGGTTCTTGCGCCTGAAGTTCCATATCCACCAATCGCGCCAGCACGACGGGGTGAAAGAGACGGTTGAGGATGCGCCGCTGCATTGAGAGGATTTGTGCGTGAATGGGGTAGTCGGGGCGCTCCGAGGGGAAAGGCACGGAGCCCCAGTGCCACCAGTTTTCAATGCCCAACTTGGTGAGAAGGGAGGGCGGAAATTGGAAGGCTTCAGGCGCAAAAAGGTAGCGCTCTAACAAAGCCAGCGCACGCCGTTGAGTATTTGCCGATACTGGCACGAAAGGGGGGCGACCTTTCGGGTCGTCGGGAAAATGCCGATACAAGTGTTGCCCACCGATGTAGCGGCTGATGAGGAAGGCTTCGTAGGCATACTCGTTCAAAAGCAGCGAAAAGGCTTCCCGCAGTTCGTAGTAGCCCTCTCCCTTGCTCGGAAACTTACGCTCCAACCTAGCGAGGAGATGGCGCACCAAATCCATTTGCCCCTTCGCCCATTCCATCGGGTCACTGCTCAAATCCCAACGGACGATGTGAGGGTCACAATCAAATCCGACGCCCCAAGTGTCTTCGTCGGTGCCGTAAGCCAATTCCGGCAAGGGCGCTTGCGAGGCAATTTTTCGCAAGGTGGGCAGTTCGTCTTCGGGCGTTTCCGCATTGGGGATGGGAGTGTAGCCGTATTTGATTGCCCAACAGTCGTAAGGTCCGACGCGGCTTGTCCAATACTCCCCTTGCTTGAGCCCTGGCGGAGCGAGGTTGACCGGGTTGTAGTCCATCACGGAAGCGACCAGACCGATGGGGCGTGTCAGTTCGGGATTATGGAGGGCGGTTGGGGACAGGAGAGTGCTACCGTGAAAGTTGTGCCGCAATCCCAAAGTGTGCCCGACTTCGTGGGCGACCAGTTGGCGCAAGAAAGCATGGACATACTCTTTCGGTGGCTCCTCAGGCAAGGGGCGGTCTGACCGCAGCCATAAAGCGAGAGCCCCCAAAGCGGCTTGCTGGGCCAGACCGATCCCATACTCGCAAAGAGCAAATTGGCGCGTTGCGAAAGGGGCATTGTTGTCAAGCCTTGGTGGTTGCCAGCCGAAAACTTCCAAGACATCGTAAGGGTCAGGGAGCAACTTCCAACGACCTGCGGCGGGGTTGACTAGCAACCGCCACTCGCGCTTGACATAGCGGAGGAAGTTGGCTTCAATGGTGATGTCAGCGTCCCAAATTTCACCCGTGAGCGGGTTCACCCGAGAAGGACCGATGGCGAAAGAGTCGTCGTGGCTGACCATCCATCGGATAGTGTTGTAGCGCATATCAGCAGGGTCCCAATCAGCGTCATCGGGCATGATACGGGCTTCCATCGCATTGACAAAACCAGCGTGCCGGAAGGCTTCGTTCCACATCTCCACGCCTTCCTTAATGGCTTGCCGATATTCTGGGGGCGTGGTGTTTTCAATCCAAAAGACGATGGGGCGGCGAGGTGGCGACAGAGGCGCGTTGGGGTCCTGTTTTTCCAAATGCCAGCGACAAATGTAGCGGACAAAAGCAGTGCGTCGATTATCATCGCTGAAATCCTTGAAGGCGACCACAAAGTAGCCCACCCGCAAGTCAGCGAGGCGTGGGCGATAGTTGTTCTGCGGCAGCTCAGCGAAACTGTAATGAACCCGCAAGGTCAGGCTGCGCGGGTCGGGCAAAGTTTCAGAAGAAGCAGGACGGTCGCTGGTGAAGTGGTAGTCAACTTCCACTTCCAGATTGTGCGGGAAGGCTTTCGCCATTGCAATTTGCGAGAGGTCGCGGTTGAGCCGATAACTGCCTTGCAGGGCCCTGTTGAGCCAATCGGTGAAAGCAGGCAGGTCGGTGACGAGCAAGTTGGACAAGTCCACCAACAGCGTTTTTCGCTCCGAATGCTCCGCCTCTACCTTTGCCGAAGCGACGACTGAATCGCTGAAGGAGCGCTCCACCACTTTACGCCACGGGTGTTTCTCGTCGGCTCGAAAGAGCAGGTTGCGCCTTACAAGCAGCAATCGGTCGGTTTGTTTCCGCAGCACGAGGACGAAGTCATCCAACATCATGGCGCTGTAAAGCCCTCGCTCGCCAATTCCACTTTCCATCGTGATGCCACAGACAAACATTTTTCCCAACTGGTCGGGGCGGACTTCCATGAGCACCTTGTCGGGTTTGCGGTAGAGGGTGAACAATCCCTCCAACTTCTCAGCGTCCTTCGTCAACTCGGCAAATTTGTCTTGGCGCTTTTCGGGCGGCTTTTTCTCCTTCGCCGATTCCTGAGCGTAAGCGAAAGAAATTAAGAGAGCCACGCTTACGAACAACCAACGCATCTTTCTGCCACCTCCGAAATTGGTTGGCAGAAAAAAAACGGTTCCAAGAGCCATCCCATCTTCGCCTTTGCCATTTTTCCTCACTCATAGGGGAAGATTTCCACATTGGCGCGGGGGACGATGACCCTTTCGCCTGTCACCAACTCCGCCTCCAATACTCTCGTTTTCGTCTCCGTCTCAATTTCCTGAGGTTCGGGCGGCAATGCCACGACGCGCCCCAATGCTCCAAAGTAAGGTGCCCGAATGAGGCGGACGGGGGTGCCGATGTTCAACTCACCTGCCAGCAACGGCTCGCGCGCCACTTCCTGCAACTCCTCCAAGGTCAAAGTGCCTTCCTTCGGCACTACAATCTCGGGGCGAATTACTCCCGCTCGGATTTGGGTTGCCCCATTGACAGAGGCTTCCCTTCCTTCTTGGCTCGCCAACAACTCAAAAGTTCGCTTCGCCATAGCGATTTGACCGAAGCCCTCCGTGACGATGAGGGTGAAGGGAAGGGGCTCGTGTCCCGTAATGGCGACGCCAATTTCGTAGCCCAGCAGTTGTTTGATGTCTGTGTCAAGGACGCCGCCCGTAAGGAGGGCAACGGCGCCCACTCGCTTTACGGCTTCCATAAGGCGCCAATGAGCGAGCGAGCCGGCAACGAGAACTTTGCCTCGGTGCTCCTCGTTGATGCGGGAATCGGGCACCACTTCGTCTGGGGCGGAGGCGATGACAGCGACGGGTCCGTGTCGCTCCCCGCTGAGTCCGAAAATGCCTTGCACGAAAACCCCTCGCGTTCCTACGACAGCCCCTTCCTCAGGCAACACTTCCACCACTAAGCCACGCAAGTAAGCGGTCACTTCCACTGGGGTGGGAAGGTGGCGAATGCCAAGGTTTCCCGTCGCTTCGGAAAGGAACTCAACGGTGCCCGTCACGGGCGCCGTTACCCGTGTGGTGAACAATCCGAACAGGCTTTTCCGCTCCGCAATCACTTCCCCTGCTTGCACCTTCTCCCCAACTTGCTTGAGCAAAAACTTAGAGACCTCTCGCGGTTCCACACCCAACCGCTCCGCAACGCGAACGGTGGTAAGAGGTCCCGGCAACTCTGTCCGAGCGACAATGGTGTTCGGTTCCACAGCATCTCCTACTTGCACCAACACTTGCCCTTTCAACGGCAAACGACGCCACTTGCGGACAACAGCATCAGCACTGATTGTCAACCCCGGCGTGTAAGCGGTGCCCATCTAACGCCCTCCTTATCTCACTCAATTTGGCTCAACTTCTCGCGGATTTCCCGTCTCAATGTCTCCGCCATCTCGTGCACATACTTGTAGTAGTCCTTTCGCTGCAACCGCAAGGCAGCCGCTTCATCCAGAATGAAAGTCACGCACGGGTGCAATTGCAACGCCGAGGCGGGACACATAGTGGTCACTGGTCCCTCAATGGCTCTCGCGACAGCCTCGGCTTTCCCTTCGCCCGTTGCCAGCAAGATGATTTCCCGTGCCTCCAAGATGGTGCCAATGCCCATCGTGATGGCGTATTTGGGAACATCTTCATGGCGCTCAAAGAAGCGAGCATTGGCTTGGATGGTTTCGTAGGTTAACGTCTTCACGCGCGTTCGGGACGCCAGGGAGGAACCAGGCTCGTTGAAGGCGATGTGCCCGTTGTGCCCAATGCCCAAAAGTTGAAGGTCAATACCGCCTGCCTCCTTGATTTGTTCCTCATACCAAAGGCAGTGCTCGTAAGGATCTGGCGCCAAGCCGTAAGGCACAAAGGTGCGGGACTTGTTAATGTTGATGTGGTTGAACAGGTGCTCGTCCATGAAGGAGCGGTAACTTTGCGGGTGGCGGGGGTCAATGGGATAATACTCGTCAAGGTTGAAGGTGGTCACTCGGGAAAAGTCCAAACCCTCTTCCTTGTGCATGCGAATTAGTTCGCGGTAGCAAGGGATGGGTGTAGAGCCGGTTGCCAATCCCAATACGCAATTGGGCTTTCGGCGGATGAGAGCGGCAATGCGTCGCGCTGCCTCTTTCCCCACTGCCTCCTCATCGGGCAAAATGATGACCTCCATCACAATCCCTCCTTCTGCTCTAGGAGAGTGTCCAAGTTCTCGCAAGGGCACCAATGATTGTAACACGGATGCACCGTTAAAAAATAGCCACGACAGGCTTGGCGCCGGGCTTGTCAAAAAGGATGCAGCGCTTAAAACTTTGCGAGGGAGATGGTTGTTCTTTGTCCCGACCGAAAGACAAAATGGGTGGGGCTTTTAAGCCCTGCCTTACAGGCGAGGTGGTTCGCCAATGAGTTTGATGGGTGTGGATGTCGGCACGACCGGCGTGAAGGCGGTGATTTTCCGCGAAAGTGGCGAAATTTTGGGACAGGGCTACTACGAATATCCGCTCATCCACCCTGGAATGAGCGGTTGGGTGGAGCTGGATAGCGAGCAGATTTGGGAAGCGACGAAAGCCGCCATCCGAGACGCTGTCGCCCAAGCGGGCAAAAAAGACCCTGTGAAAGCCATTGCCATTTCTAGTATGGGCGAAACAGTGGTGCCTTTGGACGCAAACGGAAAACCTCTGATGAACGCCATTGCCAACTTAGACACTCGCCCTAAAGCCCAAGCCCAACGGTTAGAGCAAACCCTCGGTCAGTGGCAGGTCTTTTCCGTCACGGGACATCCTGTCCACCCGATGTATACCGTGCCGAAATTAATGTGGCTGCGGGAAGAGCGCCCGCAGATTTTTGAGCGAGCGTGGAAGTTTCTGTGCGTGCAAGACCTCATCTCCTTCTGGCTGGGGGGCGAACCCGTCATCAGTTGGTCTATGGCGGCGCGGACGATGGGCTTTGATGTGGTTCGGAAAGTTTGGAGCGAAAAAGTTTTGTCAGCAGCAGGGTTGACAGAAGCGCAACTACCTCGCCCATCGCCTTCCGGCGAACCGATTGGCACTCTTCGCCCTTCCCTTGCTCACGAGTTGGGGCTTTCGCCCCAAGTGGTTATTGCTGTCGGTGGTCATGACCAGCCCTGCGGCTGCCTCGGAGCAGGGGTGGTTCGCGAAGGATTAGCGATGGACGCCATCGGCACTGTTGACTGCCTCACCGTCGTTATGGCGCAACCCGTCCTCAATGAAACGATGCTCCAAAACAACTTCTGCTGCTATCCCCATGTGGCGGAGGACCTGTATGTGACAGTGACTTGGAGTTGGACCGGCGGCATTCTGTTGCGCTGGTATCGCGACACTTTCGCCAGCGAGGAGAAAAGTGTAGCGGCGCGGATGGGTGTGGATGTTTACGACCTCATCGTGGCGCAGGTTAGCAAAACGCCGACAAACCTTTTTGTCCTTCCCCACTTCACGCCGACAACGGGAACCCCTTGGATGGACACTCAATCCAAAGGCGTCATCGCCGGCTTGACTATCAGCACCACGCGAGGCGAGTTTGTTCGGGCACTGCTTGAAGGGGTCAACTACGAGATACGGCTCAATTTGGAGTTGCTAAAAGAAGCGGGTATCACCATTCACGAAATTCGTGCTATTGGCGGCGGGGCAAAAAGTCGCTTTTGGCTTCAATTAAAAGCCAATATGTTCGGCGTTAAGGTTGTGTCCCTCCATGTCAGCGAAGCGGCTTGTTTTGGCGCTGCCCTTGCTGCGGGCAAAGCCATCGGCAAATGGGCGAGCATGCGGGAAGCAGCGGAGCAGTTGGTGAAGGTCAAGGAAGTGTTTGAGCCCGACCCTAAGGAAGTCGCCCTTTACGAAGAACGCTTTGCCCTCTACCGCGACCTTTATCCCACTCTGCGGGAATGGCTTTACCGAGTTCATCGTCTGGGCGCAACCAATGCTCCGTGACCGCTACACGCGCCATCTTTCAATCTTTCAATCCCACTATGGTGCGATTGCTACGGGCAGCGGACGGAAGGCGAAGCACCGACACCGAACTTTTCGCGCTTCATCCACTCAGCGTCACCTTCCCTTTTGCTGGCTCCAGCACTGCCTTAACCTCCTCTACCCGCACCACTTGATTGCGTTCGTCCACGAAAACGATGCGGGCAGTGAAGTCCGCCAACTCCTCCTCTGGCACAAGCGCGTAAGCCAACACAATCACGGGGTCACCCACTTGCACCAACCGAGCCGCCGCCCCATTGACGCACACCACACCGCTTCCCCGTTCACCCTCAATCAGGTAGGTTTCAAAGCGCGCTCCGTTGTTCAGGTTGAGCACATGGACTTGCTCCAAAGGAAGTAACCCCGCCGCCTCCATCAGCAGCGGGTCTAAAGTAAGCGAGCCTTCGTAGTTCAGATTGGCATCGGTGACGGTAGCCCGGTGGATTTTGGACTTGCACAAAATTCGCCACATCTGCCCATCGCCTCCAATCGTTTTCAAAATCCTAACACAACTTGCCGGCGAAGTGGTCAGGGTTCGCCACTCCCATCCCTTGCCTCGGCAGCAAATCGCTTCAACAGCGGCAAATCCTTTTTAGTTTGCTCAATCACCCGTTCCGTTGACCATCCTGCATACTCGCTGTGCACGGAAATTGGTCCGTCAAATCCCATCTGGTGCAGGCAAGCAAAGAACTCGCGCCACCGAACGATGCCGTCGCCGACGGGGACGACTTGGACACGCCATCGGTCGCTCCCCCGTACCCACGCGAAATCCTTGCAAGCGACGACCTGCACTTTTCCGACAAGCAATTCCAACCCTTGCTGCCATCCCATCAACCCACCTTCCACGAAAATGTGTCCGGCGTCCACATAAGCAGCGAGAAATTGCGGGTCAAAACCCTCCAGCAATTGCGCCACCACGAAGGGCGAAGCAGTCAAGAAGGCATCAGAATGGGTGTGAACGACCGCGCAAATGTTACTTGCCCGTGCCAGTTTGGCTATCTCATCCAACTGCTTGCGTGCCAAGTCGGTCAGTGAGCGAAGGGAGCCAAAATCTCGGTAACGCCAATAGCCCAACTTGACAAATTTGACACCGCAATCAGACGCCACTTGGAACACTGCCTTGATGTTCGGTTGAGTGGCATCGGTGAAGTTGGTGGTAATCATCGGCACTGTCAGCCCGAAACGCTTCAAAACCTTTACCGCCTTTGGCAGTCGCTCCTTTGCCTCCGCTGGCTCAATGTGCCCATTCTCCCGCACGGTCAGGTCTACGCCATCAAACCCCATTTCGGCGACCACTTCGCCTAATCGCTCAAAGTCCAATTCTTGCAAGTGCTTGGAGAACATTAGCCACTGCCATGCCATCTTCGCCACCTCGCCTCAAGAGTGGCTCAGCGATGTTCGTTGCTGCCGCCGTTGCTCATACAGCACGGAAAGGAACGCCAGCAAAAAGAGCACGATTGAAAGCCCGATGACCATGCCCAACTTTGTCCACTTGCCCACCTCTGTCGGGTTTTGCAGCAGGAGGAAGTCAAGGCGGCTGATGAAAAGGGAGAAGCGACCCATGACGGTGTTGCCGAACACGATGCCGAAAGTCAGCATCAACAGCCATCGCCCCAACCGAGCCGGCTCTCGGATAACGGGGTGGCGGTGCTCCACGCTGAAAAAGAAGTAGGTCATCACGCACAGCAAGACGGCGACAAAGATGGCGTTGTTGACACCCACCTTCCACGCCTTAAGCCCGACGAAGATAGGTTTGAAGGAGTTGGCGATATGGGGGCTTATCTCCAACACGAACCCCTTAAACGCATAGCCGGCGCCAAGTCCCATCATCAGGCTGAGTGCCATTCGGCTCATCCACGCAAAGCGGGGCGTGAAAACGGTGTAGAACATCAACCCAATAACGAGGGCGAACGCCCACCACCAACGGTAGCCAATGCAATGGCGCAAATCATCTAACTTGACCGTCACTTTGGCGCGCTGGACGGCTTCGTTGGCAGTGAATTCTACTGCCTGCACATCGCCCAGCACTCCGTATTTGCCCATCTTCTCAAAGGCTCGGTAAGGGTCACCGGTTGCCTGAAATTCCCGAAGGGGAAGCAACAACTCCCGCCACCCACTAAAGTCCGTCGCAATCTCTTTGCTCATCGTTACTGTTTGCTTAGTGTCAGGGTTGTAGACAAGCAGCCGCAAAAGGATTTGCCCGTTTGGGACAGGGCGAGCAAGCCACACCCAAAGTTTCAAGTAATTGGGCGTGCCCCAGTCAGCGGGGACATCCTTTAAAGACAACCTCGGCGCTTCAGCCGGTCGCCACTGCCACGCCCCTTCCCCTTGCTGCTTATCTCGCTTTTCCAACACAACACCTTTCAAGGCAGGGGGGCTGTCAAAAGCCGCAACGGTAGCGGGACGCTCTGTCAACATTGCTTTCCACCAGACTTCGTGAAGCACTTCGTGAACCGTTACGACCAACCCCATCCCTGTCGCCAAGCCAATGTAAAAGTGCTCCAAAAGGCGAAAGACGCGATTTTCTCGGTAAAGGACGGTGTAAATGCCCAGCGTGCAAACAGCGCCAACCCAGTAAATCAGCAGTTGCAGCGTCAGGCTATCCTGCGGCACGGCTGGCAACACCTTTGCGCCACCTCCTAAAACAAAGTCACGCCTCAAATCCCGGCTCGCCTTATTTGTCGGCGTGCCATCCACATGCCCAAGTTGCCCAAAAGGATGAGCAACAAGGCGGCGATGTGCCCCAGCGATTGCGGCATCATGCGGCGATACCCTTCCCGCTGCACCTTCAGCAAGGCTTCGTATTCTGCCGCCCCTTTCAAGCCCACCATCAACCCAGAAAGTTGTCCTGTGTCAAGGTAGGGGAACTGCTCTGGACAGATGATGCCCGTGCACCCTTGCGCCAAGGGCACTTTGAATTGAGCCCAAAAGGTTTGGACATACCACGGCAGCACCCCGCTGCCTGTGAACTCCGCCACTAACCCGATGTCCCTTGCTGTGCGCACTTTTCGCATGAGCGGGAGGTCAGTCAGTGGACGCTGCTTGTAGTCGGTGGGCTTCGTCTGCCAGACGCTGCGGCAAAACCGCTCTAATGCCAATTGACCGCCAGGCAGGTAGCCCAAGTTGACAAAATCTCTCCCATAGCGGTAGCCGTATCGGCGAGCCAGCCGCTCCGCATAACTTTGCACCAACTCTGGTCCTTGAATGGTTGTGCCCAAGATGACGAAGGGAGTGCGGGAGCGCATCAAGTGCTCTAAAACCGCTTGCACTTGTGGACCATTTTCACCTTCCGTTCCCGTGTCAAAATCCGCCGCAATCAGAACCACTTTTCCCTTCGGGACTTTTTCCACCGCTTCGTAAAACTTCTGAACGGGCAGGGTCGGGATGACAGGAAGCCTCACTGCCACGATGAACGGCAACGCAATAGCAATGGCGACACACAGGTAGATGATGCGTCGGTCAATGGCTTGAAAGCCTATTAACCATTGCCGAAGTTGCTCCATCCTTTCGTCCCCCTTTGGCTATTGGCTTCCTGCAGCGAAGGAGCGTTCCAAACTGAGCCAAATGCGCAAGGCAGCCCCTAATCCCCCTATTGCAGCGCCGAAAAGGATGCTGCGCATCGTCGGCGTGTTGATTTGGGTCGTCAACCACAAGGCAGCATTCTCAAACCGCAACCACTTCAGCCACCCTTCCGTCGGTAGCCATGAAGTCAACCATGTGCCCACAGGGACATTCGCCAGCATCACGACAATGGCGGCTGCCATCAAAAGCCCCGCCTCAAGGGTGCGAATCCGAAAAGCGCGATAGGCAGCGCTGACGATGAAAAATGCCAGCAACGAAAACACCGTAGATGTTAAGGGCAAAAGCATCCCTTCAAAGAGCACCTTATGAGCCGCCGTCCAAAAAGGCAATGCATCCGCTCCCGCTTTTTTCGCCCAAAGGTCGGGCTTGTAGCGATGCAGAAACTCCACAACGGTCATGCTCAAAAAGCCGACAAAGAAGGCGAGACTAAAGGGAAAGTTGGCAGTGCGTTGAAGGAGATGCCGTCCGTGAACGATGAGCAAATTG
>JGI25066J35082_100005_pt1 | contig 31526 bp, 21 predicted proteins | sample Antgeofumaro1A2B_FD_35082 | JGI IMG/M metagenome (IMG submission 35082)
CCCCCTCCGACCCCAGCAGCCGCCCCACCGCCGCCCTCAGCTCGGCAGCAACTTCGGGAGGAAGCGCCTCCGGGCGGCCGGCTTCCACCCACCGGCGGTAGGCCGCCGTGGTCAAGCAGAACCCCGGGGGAACGGGAAGACCCGCCCGGATGAGGCCATCAAGGGCAAGGGCCTTGCCTCCCAACTTAGGTCGGTCCGTGTCCGCAGCATTGCCAAGCCAGCGGATAAATTCCACCCTTTGCACCTCCATTAATAGGCTGCCACTGAAAGTTTAGCCCGTACCGTCCAAAGGAGTTTTCGGCTTAAAATTCCCCTAGAATCCCACCAGGAGGTCGGCGGATGTTTATCCCCGTCGAGGAAATCGTAAGCCGCTTAACGGCCGGCGCGCCACCCGAGCTGGCCGCTGAAATCCGACCGCTGGTTGAGGGCCTGAGTCACATGGTGGAGCGACTGGCGGAGCTCGAGGTGGCCGACCACGAGCCCGCCTCTGTCTTCGTCTGGTCCCGGCCGCCGGCGGCCCAGCCGAGTCCGGCCGGGAACTCGGTTACTTGGCCCATGCCGCCCCGCCCCTGGACCCCGGCCGACCTTTACTATCTCTCCCTCACTGAGGCGGCGGAGCTGGTCCGCACCCGGAAGGTTTCCCCGGTGGAGCTGGTTCGGGCGGTGGTAGAGCGGGCCGAACGGCTTAATCCCAAGCTCAACGCCTTTATTACCCTCATGCCCGAGGAAGCCCTAGCCGCGGCCAGGGCCGCCGAGGCCGAAATTTCGGCCGGAAACTGGCGGGGACCCCTCCACGGGATACCCCTTTCCGTCAAGGACATCTTTCCGGTGGCCGGGGTAAGAAACACAGCCGGCTCGAAGATCTTCGCCGGGTACGTGGCCCCGGCCGACTGCGAGGTGGTGCGGCGGCTGAAGGCCGCCGGGGCCGTCATCTTCGGCAAAAACCACCTCCATGAGTTCGCCTACGGGGTAACCACCAACAACCCCCACTTCGGCCCGGCCCGCAACCCTTGGAACCCCGAGCACGTGCCTGGGGGCTCCAGCGGGGGGTCGGGAGCGGCCGTGGCAGCCGGCATCGGCTACGGGTCAATGGGCTCTGATACCGGCGGCTCCATCCGGATTCCAGCGGCCCTCTGCGGGGTCAGCGGCCTTAAGCCCACCTATGGCCGGGTGAGCCGGGCCGGGGTCTTTCCCCTAGCCTGGTCCCTGGACCACTGCGGCCCCCTGGCCCGAACAGCCCGGGATCTGGCGGCCATCTTGGAGGCCATTGCCGGCTTTGACCCGGCTGACCCCGCCTCGGCCGACATGCCGGCTGGCGGCTATCTACGGGCCCTGACCGGAAATTTGCGGGGCCTCCGGCTCGGGGTTCCGGCCAACTTTTTCTTTGACGAACTCGCCCCTGAGGTGGAGGGGGCGGTTCGGCAAGCCGTCAGGGTGCTAGCCGACCTGGGCGCAGAGGTAAAAGAAGTGGCCTTGCCCTTTGCCGAGTACGCCGGGGCGGCGGCCGCCGTGATTATTACGGCCGAGGCGGCGGCCTTTCACCGGCAGCTCCTGGCCCAGCGGGCCTCGGACTACGGGTTTGACGTCCGGGCCAGGCTGGAATTCGGCCTGCGGGTGCCGGCGGCCGTCTACCTGCAGGCCCAGCGGGCCCGCCGGCTCATCCTGAGCCACCTTCTGGAGGCCCTGCAGGAGGTGGACGCGCTAGTGATGCCGGCCACCCCGGTGACGGCCCCGCGGCTGGGCCAGGCCCGGGTGGAAATCAACGGCCGGGAATACGACGTCCGCGGCACTCTGANCCGGTTCAGCAGCCCCTTCAATCTGGCAGGGTTTCCGGCCCTAGTGATCCCCTGTGGCTTTGACGGCCGGGGCCTGCCCATCGGTCTGCAGGTCGTCGGCCGACCTTTCGACGAGGCGACTATCCTACGGATAGGGGATGCTTACCAGCAAGTAACCGATTGGCACCTCCGCCGTCCGGTGACCGGCCAATAAAACCCTCCGGCCGCGGCCGGGATGGGTTAAAATTTAATATAAACCGATGGGAAGCGCCTGCTAGGGGGTAAAGGTTGGGATACGAAAGCCAGCTGGACGCCGAGATCGCCGCAATTTCGCCCTCGCTGGCCGCCGAATACCGGCGGGCCTGCCGGCAAATCGGGGAAGGTGGGGAGCTGACCCGGCTGCTTGGGGAGACTGGCCTGGAACTGGCCCGGGACTCCTACCGGGGTTGGGAGTCGGCCCTGGAGCTTTTTCGGGTTTACCCCCAGGCAGCCCAGATTATGTCCCCACCCGAGCTGATCCGGTGGACTCAACTGGTCCGGCGCCTGGGCCACCTTTCCCAGCCGGTGTGCAGCGCCTTCATCCGGGGAACTCCTGAGCTGGCCCGGGCGGTGGACTTCGAAGAGCTGCTTCACCATGGCTATCTAGCAACCCGCCTTTACACCAACACCCAGGCCAACGCTGCCCTGGTTTGTCAGTTCATCGATGTGGCCCCGGTCCTTTCCCGCCTCCTAGACCCCGAAGGAATCCGGCTGGGGGTGGCCTTAACCGAAAGGTTGGCCCGCCGCTCCCAGGACCTGGCCGCCCAATGCCTGGGGATCCTGAACCGGCTTCTGCCCGAAATTGAGCCCGGCCTGCGCAACGACCTGCTGAGGCTAGCGGTTCAGGTTACCGACCTGAACTGGCGGGCGACCCGCCCCATGCTTGAGGTAAGTCCGCGGGCCCTGCAGCAGCTGGCCCAGGCCCACCGGGCCACCTTCCTCAGGCTGGCTTCGGGAATGGCCGAGCACGCCCGGGAAAAGCTTTTCTCCCTCTTCACCGAGGGGGTTGAAGTGCTCGCCGCCCTGCCCCCCCGAGGCCCAGGGGGAGATCCTCACCATGGCCGACCAGGTGGGACGACTCTCCCCGACGGCGGCGGTGGAGTTCATTAAGACCGGGCCCCGCCTTTTAGATTCCCTCTCGCTGGAGGGCCTACGTGCCTGGGTGGCCGAGGGCATCGGCCTCCTTCAGCAAAATCAGGCGGCCGGCCTTGCCTACTTCCGGCTGCAGTCGCAGCGGGCCCTGGCCACGGCCCGGCGGCTAATGCCTGGTCTGGACTTGGAGTCTGTCAAAGGGGTTTTAGAGCTTTACTGCCGAGCCCTCACCGGGCGGAGCCTGGAAATCCGGCCCGTCGAGGAGCTGGTGGAGCGGGGCATCGGCTGGACCAGCGTCGAAAAGCCCACCACCGAGGGGCGCACCGTCTACCTGCCGTCCCGGCTGGGAACTTTCTCGACCCAGGCTGCAAATTTTGAGGCCTTTAAGGTTTACGCCACCCACCAGACGGCCCACCTGGAATTCGGCACCTTCGAATTCGACTACGACCGGGCGGCTGCCATCTTCGACAGCCTAAGGCCGCGGCTTGGGGAGGCGGGTGACGGGCACCGGAACCGCCCGGCCGTAAGCGACTTCGAGCGCTTCTTCGACCTTTTCGCGGACCGGCGGCTGGCCCGTGACCTGTTCACCGTGGTCGAGGATACCCGGGTAGATAGCCGGGTCCTCCGGGAATACGCCGGCATCCGACAGGCCTACGGGCGGCTCCAAGCCTGGTCCGCCGGCCGACGCCCGCCCCTGCAGGCCTTGCCCTTGAGGCAGGCCTTTGTCGAGGCCCTCATCCTTTTCAGCCTGAACGCGGTGGATGCCGTGGAGTTCTCGGCCCGTTATGCCGACCACCTCCGTCAGGCCATAAGGATCCTCAACCGGCTCCGCCGGCCTGAGGCCACGGTGGAGGACTCGGCGGAGGCCACCATCCGACTTTACATCCTGGCCAGAGAGATTCCCAACGAGCCCCCGCAGGAGAACGAGCAGCAGGAGCAGGTCCAGCCGCCTGAGGATGCCGAGCAGAACCCGGAAGACCTCGACCAACTCTTAAACCAGTTCCAGTCGGCTAACGCCGAGCCTGAAGACGGCGAGGCTGGCTCGGAAACGCAACCTTACGAGAGCCCCGCCCGACGTCGAATACCGGGGTGACTTTAAACCCGAGCTGGTTCAAACCCTTCAGGAGCTACGGGAGAATGCGGCCGACGGCCAGCAACAGCGGGCCCAGCTCAACCAGCTACTGGAAAAGAGCNCTGAAGTTGAGCGCCCAGCCCAACCCCAGCTCGTCAAGGTCCTCGAGGCCGAGAGCACCAACCGGGCCGGAACCTCCCCGGCCCAGCCCCAACCTGAAGAGGCTGAAGAGTGGTTCTACTATGACGAGTGGGACTACCGCGCCCGGGATTATCGGCCGGCCTGGTGCCGGCTCCGGCAGCGCCCGATCGAAGAAGGCAGCCCCAGCTACTTCGACCGGGTGCTCCGAACCTACGCCTCGGTAGTCTACGACATCCGCCGTCAGTTCGAAATGCTTCGGCCAGANCTCCTTCGCAAAGTTAAGCGCCTCCGGGACGGGGAGGAGCTGGACTTCGACGCCGTGATCGAGGCGATTCTCGAAAAGCGGGCCGGTCAGGCACCCTCGGAGAAGGTCTACGCCCGCCGCAACAAGGTCGAGCGGGACGTGGCGGTGGCCTTCCTGTTGGATATGAGCGCCTCCACGGGTGAGACCATCGAGCCCGGCNGCCGCTGGTACGGCGACCCCGACCCAAGCCGGGGCTGGCGGGTACGGGGCAAACGCATCATCGACCTGGAGAAAGAAAGCCTCGTCCTGCTGATCACCGCCTTGGAGTCCATCGGGGACACCTACGGGATTTACGGGTTCTCAGGCCATGGCCGTGAGAACGTAGAGTTCTACATCATCAAGGACCTGGAGGAACCCTTCTCCGAGCGGGTTAAGAGCCGCATCGACCGGATCGCCCCGGCTCGGGCCACCCGGATGGGAACGGCCATCCGCCACGCGACCTACAAGCTGGAGCAGGCCGAGGCCCGCACCCGGATCCTGTTCCTCATAAGCGACGGCCGGCCCCAGGACCACGACTACGGCCGGGACCCAGTCGACTTCCGCTACCTGCTTCAGGGCCTCTCGGGCCCCCTCCTTATGCCCGTGGGGGATGATCCCGGCGCCCAGGCCGAACGCCAGTACGCTATCCACGACACGAAGAAGGCCCTGCTGGAGGCCAAACAGCGCAACATAACCCCCTTCTGCCTCTCCATCGACAAGCTGGGCCACGACTACCTTAAGGCGATGTGCGGGGACATCGGCTACGAGCTCTTGAGCAATATCTACGCCCTGCCCAAGCGGCTCCCAGCCTTGTACCGCCGCCTGACCACCTGACCGACCGCCCCAACCCTGGGGAACACGGGGCATCATAAAGGCGCGCCCCCCAGGGCCGATAAGCCCCAATGGGCCGCTGGGGCCGCCTTGTGNTAGTATCTAATTGGCAGCCTCAGCGCCGGAACTCTTTTGCGGAGAAGCGTCGCCATGNCCAGGCTTAATCCCTTCGGAAGCCGCTCGTCCCTGGAAACCCCCCACGGCCGGGTCTATTTTTACGACCTAAAGCGCCTTGAGGCCGAAGGCATCGGCCCGGTATCAAAGCTCCCCTTCTCCATAAAGATTCTGGTGGAGAACCTCCTGCGCCACTGCGACGGCCGGGTCGCTACCGAAGACCACGTGCTAGCGGCTGCCCGCTGGGCCGGCCGGAACCTGCCCGAGGAGGAGATTCCCTTCATGCCGGCCCGGGTGATCCTGCAGGATTTCACCGGGGTCCCGGCAGTGGTCGACCTGGCGGCCATGCGCTCGGCGGTGGCCCGCCTCGGCCACGACCCCAAGCAGATTAACCCGGTGGTGCCTGCCGACCTGGTCATCGACCACTCGGTCCAGGTGGACTACTTCGGTTCGGCCTACGCGCTTTTCTACAACGTCGAGAAGGAGTTCGAACGGAACCGGGAAAGGTACGCCCTCCTGCGCTGGGCCCAGCGGGCCTTCGCCAACTTCCGGGTCGTTCCCCCTGGCACCGGCATCGTCCACCAGGTGAACTTAGAGTACCTGGCAANGGTCGTTTTCACCGCCCAGCGGGACGGCGAGACGGTGGCCTTCCCTGATACCCTGGTGGGTACCGACTCCCACACCACTATGATCAACGGCCTCGGAGTTGTTGGGTGGGGAGTCGGGGGGATCGAAGCCGAGGCCGTCATGCTCGGTCAGCCCCTCTATATGCTTCTCCCCGAGGTGGTAGGGGTCAAGCTCTACGGCCGCCTGCCGGAAGGAACCACTGCCACCGACCTGGTGCTGGCGATTACCCAGCTCCTCCGAAAGAAAGGGGTCGTGGGCAAGTTCGTCGAGTTCTTCGGTCCAGGCCTCGACCAGCTGACCCTCGCCGACCGGGCAACTATTGCCAACATGGCCCCCGAGTACGGGGCGACCATCGGCTTTTTCCCGGTGGACGCCGAGACCTTAAGCTACCTGCGAACGACGGGCCGGGATGAGGCCCTTATCGACCTGGTGGAGCGCTACACCAAGGAGCAGGGCATCTTCCGGACGGCCGAAACCCCGGACCCCACCTTCACCGAGGTGGTGGAGCTCGACCTGGGCACCATCGAGCCCAGCGTAGCCGGCCCCCACCGGCCCCAGGACCGGGTGCCCCTGCGGGAACTGAAGCGCACCTTCCGCGCCGTCCTTAAGGACTTCCTGCCGCCGGGCCCGGGCGAGGGGGACGGCAGCCCCCCTGAGGCCCTCCTCAGCCGTAAGGTGGACGTCTCCCTGGATGGGGTCCACGGCGAGCTGGGCCACGGGGCGGTGGTTATTTCGGCCATCACCTCCTGCACCAACACCTCCAACCCCTCGGTCATGGTCGGAGCCGGGCTGCTCGCCAAGAAGGCCGTCGAGCGGGGCCTGACGGTCAAACCATATGTCAAGACCAGCCTGGCCCCCGGCTCGCCGGTAGTGGTCGATTACCTGGAGGCCGCCGGGCTGATGCCCTTCTTGGAGGCCCTGCGTTTTCACGTTGTCGGCTTCGGCTGCACCACCTGCATCGGCAACAGCGGGCCCCTGCCCGAGCCGGTAGCCCGGGCGGTGGAGGAGAACCGGCTGGTGGTGGCCGCCGTTTTAAGCGGCAACCGTAACTTCGAGGGCCGGATAAACCCCCACTGCCGGATGGCTTTCCTGGCCTCCCCGCCCCTGGTGGTGGCCTTCGCCCTGGCCGGGACGGTGGACATCGACCTGGCCAGGGAGCCCCTGGGCTACGACCCCAACGGTGAGCCCGTTTACCTGCGGGATATCTGGCCCACCCCCGAGGAGGTCCAGCGGGTGATAGCCGAGGCGGTCCGGCCGGAGATGTTCCGCTCCCGCTACGCCCGGGTCTTCACCGGCGACGAACGCTGGCAGAACCTGCCCGTCCCCGAGGGGGACCTCTTCACCTGGGACCCTAACTCCACTTACGTCCAGGAGCCGCCCTTCTTTAAGGACTTCACCCTCGAGCCCGGACCCCTCCGGGATATTCGGGGCGCCCGGGTCCTGGCGGTGCTGGGTGACTCCATCACCACCGACCACATCTCCCCGGCGGGATCTATCCCGGTGAATAGCCCGGCCGGCCAGTACCTTATCTCCCGGGGTGTGCCGCCCCAGGAGTTTAACAGCTACGGCGCCCGGCGGGGCAACCACGAGGTGATGATCCGGGGAACCTTCGCTAATATCCGCCTGCGCAACCTCCTGGTTCCGGGCACCGAGGGCGGCTGGACCGTCTACCACCCCACCGGCGAACAGCTCAGCATCTACGAGGCGGCCACCCGGTACCAGCAGGCGGGCATCCCCCTGTTGGTGGTTGCCGGCAAGGAGTACGGGGCCGGAAGCTCCCGGGACTGGGCGGCCAAAGGCACGATGCTCCTGGGGGTGAAGGCCGTGTTGGCCGAAAGCTACGAGCGGATCCACCGGAGCAACCTGGTGGGGATGGGGGTGCTGCCCCTGCAATTTAAGCCCGGTGAGAACCGGGAAACCCTGGGTCTCACCGGTCACGAAGTCTATGACATCGAGGGGATCGCCGCGGGCCTGCGGCCCCGGGCCGAGCTTACCGTCCGGGCCCACCGGCCGGACGGCACTACCCTCACCTTCCAGGTTATCNCCCGGGTGGACACCCCNATCGAGGTGGAGTATTACCGGCACGGGGGCATCTTGCCCTACGTCATCCGGCAGATGCTTAAATAGGCCCAAGGCAGACGGGAACCGGCCCTTCGACCCGAACTTCGGTTAGGCTTACCCGGCAGCGGTAGGCCCGGACCCGAACACCGGCCCGGACCGCCTCCCGGAGTTTTCGGCCGAAAGCCGGGTCAACGGCGTCGTTGGGGGCAAAGGCCCGGGCATCGGACCGCTGGATGATAAAAACCCCGAAGGCTCCGAAGCCCTCCTGGGCAGCGGCCGTCAGAAGCCCCAGGTGCCGCCAGCCCCGCGGGGTTGGGGCATCAGGAAAGAGGCCACAGCCGGCTTCGACCAGCGTTATGCTTTTTACCTCGACGTAGGCGGTTCCTTCCGGCCCTTCCAGCCGGAAATCCAGCCGGCCCCCGTCGAGTCTAGGCTCTGGAACGGCCCGGCTAAAGCCCCCGAATTCGGGAAGCCGGCCCTCAGCCCAGGCCTCGAGGAAAAGCCGGTTAGGAAGGCGGGCATCGGCCGAGGCCAGTATCCCGTTGGGAAGCTCAACCAGCTCTAGGTCGTATTGGGTGCGGCGGGAACCTGACCGAGGGGCAAGCCACACCCGGTAGCCAGGCACCAGCAGCTCCCGGAGACGGCCGGAGTTAGGCAGGTGGGCCCGAACCGTCTCCCCACCGACGGCCACCTCAACGGCAAACCGGTTGAGACGCCGGACGAAGGTAGCCGGGACGAGGGGCGGCCAGAGCATTGGGTCCCGTCCGGCGTGCCCGGNAANTTNCCGGGCACGCCGGACCAGGCGAGACCGNCTAAGATGCGGCCAGCTTCTTGGCCAGCTCGGCGATCTCAGCTGGGTCAAGGCCCGGGGCGAACTCCTCGGGAACCTCGGGCAGGACCGGAACGGGACCGCCGGCCGGCGGGCCATCCACCACTTGCAGTTCGCCGTCCCCAGTCGGGGCCGGGCCCCGCCAGATGCGGGCGATATCTTTGTAGTCCTCGGGACTGAACCGGTACAGCATTCGGTGGACCCCCTGGGACTCGTACTTGCGAGCCTCGGGGAACTTGGAGTTTTCGATGTTGGGAATAGGCAGCATCTTGGTGATGTTCACCCCGGTAAGGGTCTCCAGCGCCTTGCCGTAGGCGGTGGCATGCACTCCACCCCGAACCAGCAGATAACCGATCATCTCCCGGGCCACGGGGTTGGTGGTCATCTCGTAGACCCGGATCTTCTGGAGCCGGGCGCCGCACTCCAGGAAGAAGTTGTGCAGCAGGTCCAGGACGAGGTTGCCACTGGAAAAGACGTAGTCGCCCGTCCAGAAGGCCCCCATCGAGTTGCCAACTAGCGCCGTCTGGGCGGTGGCAATGAAGTGATGGGTATTCCGGACGTCTTTGCCGACCCGAAGGGGGGCATTTTCGGGGCTGTCGGGCTTGGTGGAACCGGTAAGGAGCAGGTTAATGGTGGCAGCCACCAGCTCGATATGGCCCAGCTCCTCGGTAGCGATGTTGGCAATAAGGTCCCGATAAGGCTTAAGTTTATCCCCGCTCCGGAAGTTGAAGGACTGATAAGTGTAGTTCATCAGGGTGGACATTTCCCCGAACCGGCCGCCGAGGAGCTCCTGGACAGCCCCAGCGGCATTGGGATCGGGGTCTTTGGGTTGAGGAAGCTCGATCTGCAACCGGTCGATCCGCAGAAACACCGTACATCCCTCCTTTATTTTTATTTTTTTTTAGCCCCGGGGCCCGAATTCCCCGGGCATTGCTGCCCGCGTCTGGTCTCGGCACTCAGGACAAAGACCCTCGACAATGACGTGGGCCCGCTCCACCTGAAAACCCGTCTGCTCGGCCACCCGCACCAGGTTGGCCACCAGGTCGGGAAACTGATAGTCCAGGACCCGGCGGCAGTGGCGACAGATGACGTGGTCGTGGCGGTCCACGTTCGGGTCATACAGGGCCGGCCCCTCGCCGAGGCGGACCTCCTGGATGAGGCCCCGGTCTACCAGGTAGGCAAGTGCATTGTAGACGGTGGCGTAGGCGGTGCCCGGTAAGACCTGGCGGACCCGGTCGTAAATTTCCTGGGCCGTCAGGTGCTTTTCGGCCCGCATGACCACCTCAAGGACCACCTGACGGTGCCGGGTGAGGTTTAGGTCAGCCACTTGGTCTCATACTTGATTTTAGAATTCGTCTAATTTTAATTCCCAAACCCGACTTTGTCAAGCCGCCTCGCCCTTAAAGGATTAGCCGAAGACGATGACCCCCCGCTTAAGTTCCCCCCGGCTCAGGGCTTCGAAGGCCTCGTTTATCTCGTCCAGGGTGTAATGGCGGCTAATGAGGGGGTCGACCTTGACCTTACCGGCCAGGTAAAGTTCGGCCATTCGGGGCAAGTCCACCCATGGCCGGGCCGACCCGTACCAGCAGCCCATAATGACTTTCTCCGTCCGGGGCAAAGACAGAGCGTTAATGGCCACCTCCTCCCCTTCCGGGGCCATCCCCACCACCACCGTGGTGCCCCCTGGTCGGGTCATCTCGTAGGCCTGCCGGATAGTTTGGGCGCTGCCGATGGCCTCGAAGGCAAAATCTACCCCGCCCCCGGTGATTCGCCGAACCTCGGCCACCGTGTCCGTCTGGGTTGCGTCCAGCGTGTGGGTGGCCCCAAACTCTCGGGCATACCCCAGCTTTCCCTCCAGGACGTCGACGGCGATGATGGGGTCGGCTCCCACCAGGGCGGCGCCCTGGATGACGTTAAGGCCGACCCCACCGCAGCCGATGACCGCCACGCTGCTGCCGGCGGGGACCTTGGCGGTGTTCACCACCGCCCCAACCCCCGTCATGACGGCGCAGCCGATGAGGGCCGCCCGATCCAGGGGCACGTCTTTCCGGACCGGGACTGCCCCCGTCTCAGGAACCACCGCGTACTCGGCAAACGATGCCACCCGGGCCATGTGGTAGATGGGCCGGCCCCCCTTGCTCAGGCGGGTTGTGCCGTCGAACATTACCCAGCGGGACGTGGGGATGCCGTCGCAGAGGACCGGCCGGCCAATGTTGCAGTAGTAGCATCGGCTGCAGTGGGCCCGAAAGTTTAAAATCACGTGGTCCCCGGGCTTAACCAGGGTAACCCCCGGTCCCACCTCCTCCACGACGCCCGCCGCCTCGTGGCCCAGGACCATGGGTAGAGGAAGGGACCATTCCCCCTTGATCACGTGGTAATCCGAGTGGCACACCCCGGTGGCCCCGATGCGCACCAGCACCTCCCCCGCCCTGGGCCCTTCCAGCTCCACCGTCTCGACGACCATGGGCTTACCTGGCTCGTAAAGGACCGCGGCCCTGACCTGCCTTGGCATAGCTGTTCCCTCCTCCGAAGGTCTAAGCCCTCGGCCGTTCTCCGGCCGGTCTTCCGTCAGATTATTACACCCTCGGCCTTAAGCCGTTCCAGGTCAGCCCACGAGTACCCTAGCCCAAGGAGCACCTCTTCGGTGTGCTGGCCCAGCTCGGGGGCGGGGCCGCGCGGCGACCAGCGGGTTTCGGAAAAGTCCACCGGGCCCGACACCATCCGGATGGGACCCTCGGGCCCCGGCACCTCTACAAAGGTTCCGGCCGCCTCCGCCACCGGGTCGGTAGCCAGCTGGTTGAGGGTTTGCACCGGGGCCCACCAAACCCCGTGGTGATCAAAGGCCTCGGCCCACTCGGCCAGAGGTTTGGTGGCAAAGACCCGGTCCAGTTCGGCCACCAGCTCGGGCGCATTCTCAGCCCGGGCCCTGGCCGTGGCGAAGCGGGGGTCGGACCGCAGGTCCTCCCGGCCGATGGCCCGACAGAGGTCCGGCCAGTGCCGGTCGCTCTGGAGGCCGATCAGCCAAAACCAGCGGCCGTCTCGGTCTCGGTAGCAGTTCAGCAGGGGATTACGGGGGTGGAAACGGTCGGTGGTCTCGATGCGGGTCCCAAGTCGCAGGGCCATGCTCAGGTCCCAGCCCAGCATGTAGGCCCCGACCCGCAGCAGGGGCACACTCACCCGCTGGCCCCGCCCCGTCCTCTCCCGGGCCAGGAGGGCGGCAGCGATGGCCCCGGCCGCAATCGCCCCGGTCATGTGGTCACCCATCCCGCCCCGCTGGTGGGGCGGGTGCACGCCCGGCACGGTCACGGAGGCAGCCACCCCGGCCCGGGCCCAGAAGGCCCCCACGTCGTAGGCGGCCCGGTCCCGCTCTGGGCCCTCGGGGCCGTAGGCCGAAATCTGACAGTAAACCAGGCGGGGAAATTGCCGGCGGAGGGTATCGTAATCGAGGCCGAATTTTTTCAGGACTCGGGGCCGGAGGTTGGTTACAAAAACGTCGGCGTCTTCCAGCAGCTTTTCCATGATGCGGCGCCCGGCCTCCATTTGGAGGTTGAGGACCACGCTGCGCTTGCCCCGGTTATCCAATTCGAACTGGGGGACGACCGGGGTAGGCTGTCCCGCCGTCCAGGCGAAATACGCCCGGAAGGGGTCGCCCTCCGGCGGCTCGATTTTGATAACATCGGCGCCCCAGTCAGCCAGGAGAGTGGCCGCCGCCGGCGCCGCCACCCAGAAACCCAGCTCGATCACTTTGGTCCCGGCGAGGGGTCCGTCCATGGGGTCCTCCGGTCTGTTGGGAAGAATTTCTTACCCGAAAGTTAGCCGACTCGGACCGGCCCCGTCAAGATGGGGCTTTTGTGGTCTAAAATCTTCTAAGCCTAGCCGGCCTCCGGCCGGAAGTCAACAATCCCATTCAAGGAGAGGAAGCGTGGCCGCTCAAACCGCCGATGTGATCGTGGTCGGGGGCGGGGTAGTGGGGACCGGGACCGCCTTCCACCTCGCCCGGCTGGGGGCGGGTAAAGTTGTCCTGTGCGAGCGAAGGTTTCTGGCCGCCGGCGCCTCGGGCAAGTCAGGGGCGCTGGTGCGGATGCACTACACCAACGAGCCCGAAGCCAGGCTCGCCCGCTTCAGCCTCGATTATTTCAAGAATTGGGCCGACCTGGTTGGGACCGGCGACTGTGGTTTTATGCCCGTGGGAATGCTCAGGCTAGTGGCTCCCGAAAGTGAGGGTAAGCTTCGGGCCAACGTCGAGATGCTCCGACGCCTCGGGGTCAACACCCGGGTGGTCGGGCCCGAGGAGCTCCTGGAACTGGCCCCCGATTGGCGATTCGACGACGTTACAGCCGCGGCCTACGAGCCCGAATCAGGCTTTGCTGACCCGGTAGCCACCACCTACGGGTTTGCCGAAGCCGCCCGCCGGCTCGGAGCCCAGATTGTCACCGGAACCGAGGTGCTGGATATTATCGTAGAGGGTGGCCGGGCCAGGGGTGTTATCACCTCACGGGGGCCCATCTCGGCCGGGGCGGTGGTAGTCGCGGGTGGGGTCTGGGCGATGGGGCTGCTGGGCCGGCTGCATATTGGGGTGAAACTTTACCCGATGCGGGTCCAGGTGGCAGTGTTCCGGCGGCCGCCGGGACCTCGGGTCTTGCATCCGGTCTGCATCGACGGCCCCAACGAGATGTGGCTCCGGCCGGAGGGTCCGGGCTGGGCCTCGACGCTGGTGGGCATTGCCCAGCGGGAAATCCTGTCTGACGTTGACGACCTGGCTGAGGGGGTGGATGCCGACTACGTTCGGGCCGCCCGGGAGCGGGCATCCCGGCGCGTCCCGGCCTTGGCGGCGGCGCCGATGCGGGGCGGCTGGGCCGGGGCGATAACCTTCACCGAAGACGGCAAGCCCATCATCGACCGCCACCCAGAGGTTGAGGGCCTTTACTTTTTTGCTGGCGACTGCGGGACCAGCTTTAAGACCTCTCCAGGGGTGGGTCTTGGGCTAGCGGAATGGGTGGTGAAGGGACGGCCGGAGACGGTAGACCTCCGGCCCTTCCGGGCCAGCCGGTTTGCCGAGGGCAAACCCATCGTCGGCGAGCACGAATACGGTGACCGGGACTACGACTACGCCCGACTTAAAGTCATCCTGGGCTAGGAATCTTTCAGGGACCCACCAACTGGGGTTGGCTTGGCAGGCAGGTGCAGGCCCGCCTTGCCGGCCGGACCTCTACCTGAACCAGTGGTACGAAAGTACTCCACCTAAGCGGCGGCCAAGGGGTTAATATCCGGTTAGGAGGGGCTGCCGGCAGGAATTACCGGCAGCCGGAGAGAAGGCGAGTCGAGATGTTAGCGGCACGGCGCAGGACAGGCTATGTCATGATCGCCCTGGGCGTTTTCCTCGGCGTCCTGGGCTTTTTTGTCACCTTTGTCTTCGCCCTCCGGGCCACCGCCCGGACGGGCGACATCCCCATGCAGCCGGTGGTGGTCGCGGCCACCGATATCCCGGAACGGACCGTAATCCAGCCGAACCAGGTCCGGGTCATCGAGTTGCCGGCCGACCGGGTTCCCCCCACTGCCGTCGGGTCCCCGACCGAAGCCGTCGGCAAGTTCACCCTGGGCCGCCTCTACGCCGGCCAGCTGGTCGTCCGGGAGGGGCTCGCCGATACCGGTGGCAACGCCGGCCTGGCCTTCGCCATACCCCCGGGCAAGGTCCTAGTTACCGTAAACTTTGCCTCGGCCGCCAATACTGTGGCCAGCGGCACCGTGCGCCCGGGTGACCGGGTGGACATCATCGTCTACACTGAAGGCGATAACGGCAAGCAGGCCGCGGCCACCTTCCGGAACCTGGAGGTCTTCTCGGTCGGGGGCAGGACCAGCGCCTTAAGCGGCCCGGCAGTCCAGGTCCAGGGTCCCCAGCCGGCCACCGTTCTGCAGTTCGTTGTGTCGCCCCAGGAGGCCCTGGAGCTGAAGTTTTTAGAGGGCCTTGGAGCCGACCTGGTGCTGCGGGCCGCCGGGGACCCGGCTACCCCGCCCCTACAAGTGGTGGACATGGATTACATGGCGGCCAAATATGGTCTTGAGCGACCGCGCCGGTAAGGGCGGTGGCGGCTATGCCTTTGTTTGACCGGATTCAGCTTCCTGGAAACCAGCCCACGGGCCGGAACACTCGGCCCGCAACCCGATATNTTCCCGACGGACCCACGACCGAAGCCCTTCCCGACCGGTACCGGGAGCTGCGGCGGAACCTTCAGGGCCGTATTATTCAGGACCTGGATCCAAGNGTAAACGTGGGCCAGGATGAGCGGCTCCGGCAGGAGATCCGCCGCCTCTTCGACCGTTACCTGGCCGAAGAGCCGGTGGCCCTGCCCCGGGATGTTCGGGAGCGGCTTTTCGAGGAGGTCGTCGCCGAGATCGTCGGCTTCGGGCCGTTAGAACCGCTGCTGGCCGATGAATCCATTACCGAGATCCTGGTCAATGGCCCCAATAACGTTTACATTGAGCGGGGCGGCAAGCTTATAAAAACCAACATCCGCTTTGACGACGACGAGCACGTCCGGCGCATCATCGACCGGATCATCAGCCCCATCGGCCGTCGGTGCGACGAGGCCTCCCCCATGGTGGACGCCAGGCTCCCAGACGGGTCGCGCTTTAACGCCGTCATTCCCCCCATATCCCTGGTCGGCCCGTGCATGAGCATCCGGAAGTTCCCCAAACGCCGGCTGACCATGGACGACCTCATCCGGTTCGGCACCCTCACCCCCCAGATCGCCGAGTTTCTCCGAGCCTGCGTCCTTGCCCGCCTTAACATCATCGTGGCCGGTGGCACTGGGTCTGGCAAGACCACTCTGCTCAATATCCTTTCGTCCTTTATCCCCAAAGATGAGCGGATCATCACCATCGAAGACGCGGCCGAACTCAAGCTCCACCAGGAGCATGTGGTCACCCTGGAGACCCGCAAGCCCAACATCGAGGGGAAGGGGGCCATCACCATCCGGGACCTGGTCATAAACGCCTTAAGGATGCGGCCCGACCGGATCGTGGTCGGCGAGTGCCGGGGGGCCGAGGCCCTGGATATGCTCCAGGCGATGAACACCGGCCACGACGGCTCTTTAACCACCCTTCACGCCAATTCCCCCCGGGACGCCTTGGCCCGGCTGGAGACCATGGTGCTGATGGCCGGAATGGAGCTGCCCCTAAAGGCGATCCGGGACCAGATCGCCTCGGCCATCGACCTGATCATTTTCGTCGAGCGGATGCGGGATGGCTCCCGGAAGGTCACCTATGTGACCGAGGTGCAAGGGATGGAGGGCGACACCATCGTGCTCCAGGACATTTTCGTCTTCGAACAGCTCGGTATCGACGAGAACGGCCGGATCGTGGGCCGGCAGAAACCGATGGGCATCCGGCCAAAGTTTATTGAGCGGATCGAGAATGCCGGCATTCATCTGTCCCCGGAGATCTTCGGGGTTGATCGCCTCCGGCCTTGGTGATGGTCTGGCTCGCCGTCCTGATCGCCCTGGTCGTCGGCTTCGGGCTTTTCCTAGTCATCTACGGGGTCAACCACCTCCTCGCCCCAGACGATGAGGTCGTAAGTCGGCTCCATCGGTTTGCGCCGGCTGGCCCGGGAACCCCAGAACCACCCGAATCCTTCATCGTCTCCCGGGTTGACCAGGTCATCCAGCGGCAGGGGTTCGCCCAGCGGCTCGCCCGGGACCTCGCCCGGGCCGACATCAAGCTGACTGCCGGCGAGTTTCTCATCCTTCAGTTTCTGACTACCGCCTCCGGCGGCTTTGCAGGCTATCTCCTCTCCGGCAAGAGCCTCTTACTGGGCCTGGTGGGCCTTTTTACCGGCTACTTTATCCCCCGCCTCTGGCTCAACCGCCGGATCGCGGCCCGGCTGGGGGCCTTTAACAGCCAGCTCCCAGGCACCATCGACCTACTGGCCAACTCCCTGCGGGCCGGCTACAGTCTACTTCAGGCGATGGATACGGTATCCCGGGAGGCCCCGGAGCCGACCGCCACCGAATTCCGGCGGGTGGTCCGGGAGGTGGGCCTTGGGCTTTCACCCCAAGAGGCCCTCGGCCACCTGGTTCGGCGGATGCAAAGTGATGACCTCGAGCTTATGGTCACGGCGATAAATATCCAGCACGAGGTCGGCGGAAACCTGGCGCAGATTTTGGAGAGCATCGCTCACACCATCCGGGAACGTGTCCGGATTAAGGGCGAGATCGCCACCCTCACCGCCCAGCAGGTGGTCTCTGGCTACATCATTTCCGCCCTACCCATACTGCTCGGCCTGGTGCTCTACCTGATAAACCGGGAGTACATTATGGGGATGTTTGAAGGCATCTTTATCTGCATCCCCATCATCGGGGCGCTAATGATCATCGTGGCCTTTCTAATCATCCGCCGGATAACGGCCATCGAGGTCTAAAGATGACCGAGGCCGCATTTGTTTCGGCCTTGATGGTAGGGATGGGAGTAAGTCTACTTTGGTTTGGGCTGGTGACGGCCCGCCAACGGGAAAAGGTAACCGCCCGGCTCACCAACTACACCGTCCGGCCCCGCACCCTCGAAGAATTGGAGCTGGCCCAACCCTTCGTCGACCGGACCATCAGGCCGGTCCTCCGGGCCGTCGCTCGTTTTTTGATGGCCCGAACCCCCCAGAACACCCTCGAACAATACCGGCTGCGCCTCCAGTACGCCGGCAATCCCCTGGCCCTCAATGATTTCCTGGGCCTTAAGGGCTTCGGGGCCGTTCTGTTGGGGTTGAGCGGGGGGCTGCTAATGCTTCTTGGGCGCCAGCCCCTTCTTTATGCCGTACTCGCCTTCACGGCCGGGGCCATCATCGGGTTCGTATTCCCGGACATCTGGATCCGCCAGCGCATCGACTCCCGCCAACGGCAGATCGAGCGGGCCATGCCGGACGTCCTGGACCTGCTTACCGTAAGCGTCGAGGCCGGGCTTGGGTTCGAAGGAGCCGTACAGAAGGTGGTCGACCGGTGGCAGAACCCCCTCACTGAGGAGTTTGCCCGGGTCCTGGCCGAGAACCGCATCGGCCGCCACCGGCGGGAGGCCTTCCGAGACATGGCCGCCCGCTGCAACGTCCCGGACCTCACCAGCTTCGTGGCGGCCGTAATTCAGGCCGACCAACTCGGGGTGCCCATTGCGCGGATCCTGCGGGTTCAGAGCGAACAGATGCGCCAGCGCCGCAGGCAGCGGGCCGAAAGGCTCGCCCGGGAAGCCCCCATCAAGATGACCATCGTTATGGTCCTCTTCATCCTGCCGGTGATGTGGCTGGTGATTCTGGGGCCGATGATTCCGAAACTCTTCCGTATGCTGGGGCTCTCGTTCTAAATCGTTTAGCGGCCGGCAACTTCGGCGGCCAACACTTTAAGGAGCATGGTTCCGTAGGCCCCCGGCGGAAGCTTAAAGCTGAGAACGGCCCGGTCAGCGGGCCCGGAGTTCCCCGAAAGTTCCAGGGCCAGCCCGTCGGGCCGCACCCAGATGGGCCGTCGGGTTGGGGGCGGCCGGTCGGGGAGCCGCCCCCGGGCCCCGAAAGCCCCCAGGTCAACCCCCTCGGTCTCCAGCACCCCGGTCACGGCCAGGTCCCAGGGGGGCGGATATTCTGCCTTCGGGTGGGGCAGCGGCAGCCCCGTCGAAAGCCAGGATTCCTGGACCTCGGCCGGGACGGCCAGCCGGCAGCCCACCACCGGAACCCAAAACCGAACCGGGCCGGCCGCCTCAAAGAAGCGGGACAGGGCCAGGTTCCAAACCCAGCTCCGGTAGGCGTCGACGGCCAGCATGAGAAGCCGGCCGGGAATGAGCCGGACCGCCCGCCGATGGTCGGCCGGGTGGTCCCGGAGGAAGGTCAGAATGCTCCGGAGGTTGGTCCGGGCCGGTGCCAGCCTAAAAAGCCGGTCCCAGTCGCCCCAGCTGCGGGCGACCTCGGCCTTAAAAGCCCGAATCCGGGGCGGGTCCCCGACCCACGGGACCGCCAGGTAGAGTTTAAGGACCGTTTCGTCGTCCTCCCGCAAAAGGGCCCGCCCAAAGGGGCCGTAGCCTTCCACCAGCGAGCCGAACCGCTGGTCGTCGAAGTAGTTGGGGAAGCCCGCAATCTCCAGCCGCCGGAGGGCCTCAGGCAGGGCCCCGGCCTCGGCCGCCGAAAGCTCCCGTAGGACCACCCGAAAGCGGTTGCCTCGCAGGCTTCCGGGCCCTGGGGGCCGCCGGGCAAAACCCACCCGCTCGGCTACGAAGCCTCTGCCCACAATTCGCGGCGGCCCACCACCCCTTACCCAAACCCACTGGACCGTTCGGGCAAAAGCGTCTTTAAGGGCGGGGAAAATCACGTCGGCTTGAGCCTTCTTCAGCCGGTGGGCGATTTCCGCCCGGACCGAAAGGGAATCCCGCCCGGTCTTTTCGAGGCGGTAAATCGTGTAGGGCCCGGCCGGAACCAACTCGAGGTCGGTCTCCTCCTCAACGACGAAGTCTTCCGGAGCGGCTTTCCAGCGCATTAACCGGACGGTCCCGAGTTGCCGATAACCGTCCGGGCCGGGGGCCGTTCGTGCTGCTCGACCTCGATGACCTCAAGGTAGAGACGCTCGGGGTCGTAGTGGGGAAGCTTAAGGCTGGGGCTCAGGCTGACTAGGACCTCCAGCCGCCGGCGGCTTTCCAGACGACGCAGCAGCCCCTGCAGAACCGCAAAGGCCACCCGCGCCGGGGCCGCCCGGGGCGGGTGCTCCACCTTTTCTTCGAGGTCCACCTGGGCGATCCGTTCCAAGCCGTAGCGGCCGTAGATGTCGATAAGCAGGCCCAGCTCCACGGCCGGGCCGGTAAGAAAGGGCACCTCAAGCAGGGCCTCGCGGCGGCCGGCATGCTCGGCGCTCAGGGGGAGAATAAACCCGGAAAGCTCCGGCAGGAGCATGTTAATGGCCGGCCGAACCAGCACCTCAGTCACCGGGTCGGCCTCGGACCAGGCGCCCGGGTGGGGCTCAAGCCCGCCGGGAAGCCGCCAGTAGCCCTTCACGTAAACGAGCCTGGGCTCCCGAAGGAGGGGGCCGACGAGACCGTAAACAAATTTCGGGTGGGGGTTCTTTATCCCGGCGTCGACCCAGGCGACGATGTCGCCCCGGGCAACGAGAAGGCTCTTCCACAGGGCCTCCCCCCGCCCGGCAAAGCAGCCCAGGTCCGACCGAATCTCCCGGTCCAGGTAGACCACTGCCCCGTGGGCCCGGGCGATTTCGGCGGTCCCATCGGCGGAGCCGCTGTCCACCACCAGGATCTCATCCAGAAGGGGCACCTCCTCCTGGAGGTACTCCCGGAAGGTGCGGACCACCCCGCCGATACTCTCAGCCTCGTTCAGGGCGGGGAGCACCAGGCTAATGGTGAGCCCCTGCTGGCGCTTGAGGCGCACCAGGTCGGCCAGGTCAGAAAATTCCCGGGCGTGGAAGGTGTTTTCGGCAAACCACTGCTCCACCAGGAGGGTTGGGGGCTCCCGCAACTCCCGGAAGTGAACCTGGAGGGGCTGGCGGGTTCGGATAATTATGGTGGGGACGTCCACCCGCCGGGCGATGCGCTCGGGGATAGACCCAAGGGGCTCCTCGGCCACCTCACCGGCCCCGGCGGCGGCCCCCAGAACCAGCAGGTCGTGGTCGCGGGCCTCGGCCACGATGGCCGCCTCCGGGTCGTCGGCTTGGACGGTAACCACCGAGAAGCGGGGACACCGTTCGGCCAGGCGGGCGACCCCGGCAAACACGTGCTCGGCCCGGGCCCGCTCCCGCAGGGTCTGGCCTTGGGGCCGGACGTTTAAGACCGTAACGTGCAGGTCCAGGGCCTCGGCCAGGGCCGCCGCCCACCGGAAGGCCAGCTCCGCCTGGGGCCCACCCCGCACGGCCAAAAGCAGCCGCCTCAAGGGGCGGTCCGGGCGGGCCCCCCGAACGATGGCCAGGTCGGCCGGGGGGTCCCGAACGATGGCCGCCAGGGTGGTGCCGAAGACCTCCCCGGCCCAGCCCAAAACCACCAGGTCCACCTGCTCCTGGAGGGCGACCCGCCGGATCCCCTGCCAGGCCCGCCGGGAGACCCGAACCGTGCTCCGAACCTCCACCTGACCGGCGTCCGGCAANCCGGCGCAGAGGCCCTGAAGCCGCCGGCGCAACTCCCGGGCCCGGGCAGCCGCCTGGGAATAGGCCTGGCTATCGGGGACTTCCAGCACCCCGAGGGCGATGACCCGCCCGGGCCGGCGGCCCAGCAGAGCCGTGGCCAAGCGAAGCAGCGGCTCGGCCTCATCGGGGTGGGCGATGGGCACCAGGATACGGGTGGGCCGCTGCCCCATCACGGTAATAAACTTACCAGATGCGGCGACGGGTCGGCTCAGCCCGTCCGCTCCACCCCGAGCCGGACCAGCCGGCCGTTGAGGCGAACTTCAGCGCCCCGGGCCGAGGGCGGCGTCGGCCCCTTGTGGAGCCGAACGGCCAGGGTTTCGGCGGCGATGTAGTCGCCGTGGCTTGCAAAGACGGCCTCGACCTCCGGGTCGCCCTCGTAGTAAACCACCACCCGGTCCGAAAGCTCCAACCCAGCCTCCTTCCGGAGGGTCTGGATCCGCCGCACCAACTCCCGGGCAAGGCCCTCGGCCGCCAAGTCGGGGGTCACCTCGGTGCTGATGCCCACCAGGTAGCCGGCCTCTTCGGCGGCGGCATACCCGGCCTTTGGGACCACCTCCACCGCCAGCTCCTCGGCCGAAACCTCCAGGCCGTCCAGCACCACCCGACCGGCCGTTCGAAGCTCCGCCACCACCTGGCGAGGATCGCGACCGGCAAGAGCCCGGGTGAGCCGCGGGAGCTCGGCCCCCAAACGGGGTCCCAGGAGGTCAAAGCGGGGCTTTACCCGGTACTCCACCAGGGCCGCCTCGTCCTCAAGCAACACCAGCTCCTTGGCGTTGAGCTCTTCCAGCAGGTGGTCCGCCAGCCGGCGGACCAGCCGAACTTCCTCGGGGAACCGAACCTTGACGAAAAGCCGGCTCACCGGCTGCCGAACCTTAAGGCGGGCCCGGTCCCGGGCGGCCCGGCCCAGACTGGCAAGCCGCATAATGAGGTCCGCCGCCGCCATCAGCTCCTGATCCACCCGACTCAGGTCGGCCTCGGGCCAGTCGGTCAGGTGGACGCTCAGGCGGGCGTCGGGGTCCACCCCCCGGACCAGGTTCTGGTACATAGCCTCGGCAACGAAGGGCGTAAAGGGGGCCAAAAGCTGGGTTAAGGTTGTCAGCACCGTATAGAGGGTCCAGTGGGCCGCCCGCTTGTCGGCATCCTGCTCCGACTTCCAGAAGCGGCGACGGTTGCGGCGCACGTACCAGTTGGAAAGCTTGTCAACGAAGGCCTCGATGGCTCGGCCGGCATCGGTCGGGTTGTAGGCCTCCAGCTCGTCGGTTACGGTCTTTATCAGCAGGTTCAGCTCCGAAAGGACCCACCGGTCCAGCTCGGTCAGGTCGGCTTCCGTCGGCCGAGGGGTTATGGTCGGGTCAAAGCCGTCCAGGCTTGCGTAGGTGACGAAGAAGGCGTAGGTGTTCCAGAGGGTCAGGAAGAAGCGGCGGATCCCCTCCTCGACCTGTTTGGGGTCGAACCGGCGGGCATTTCCGGGCGCGGTGGCCGTGAACAGATACCAGCGCAAGGGATCGGCGCCATAAGCACCGATCACCTCCCAGGGGTCCACCACATTGCCCCGAGACTTGCTCATCTTCTCGCCTTTGGCATCCAGCACCAGCCCAAGGCAGACCACGTTCCGGTAGGCGATGCTGTCAAAAAGCATGGTGGCCAGGGCGTGGAGGCTGTAAAACCAGCCGCGGGTCTGGTCCACCGCCTCGCAGATGTAGTCGGCCGGAAAGCGCGTTCGGAAAACCTCCTGGTTCTCGAAGGGGTAATGCCATTGGGCAAAGGGCATCGCCCCCGAGTCGAACCAGACGTCCATCACCTCCGGCACCCGCCGCATCACCCCGCCGCACCGGAAGCATTCAAAGGTCACCTCATCCACATAGGGCCGGTGGAGGTCCAGCTCCCGCAGGTCCCGGCCTGCCCGGGCCGAAAGCTCCGCCACGCTCCCGATGCACTCCCGGTGGTCGCACCCCTCGCAGACCCAAATGGGAATTGGCGTGCCCCAGTACCGCTCCCGGGAGATGGCCCAGTCGACGTTGTTCCGCAGCCAGTCCCCGAACCGGCCCTCCTTGATATGTTCGGGCACCCAGTTTATCTGCCCGTTGAGTTCGACCATTCGGCCCTTAAAGGCTGTGGTCCGGAAGTACCAGGAGGTCTTGGCGTAGTAAAGCAGGGGCGTCTCGCACCGCCAGCAGAACGGGTAGGTGTGGACGTACCGCTCGCTCCGGTAGACCAGCCCCCGCCCGGCCAGGTCCTGAATGATGAGGGGGTCGGCGTCCTTGAAAAAGCGGCCGGCAAAGCTTAGGGGCAGGTCGGTGCGCACTCGGCCCTGCAGGTCGACAGTGTGGACCACGGGCAGATTCTCCCGCCGGCCCAGCTCCAGGTCGTCCTCGCCGTAGGCCGGAGCGATGTGGACCACCCCGGTACCCTCCTCCAGGGAGACGAAGTCGGCGGCCACCACCCGGTGGGCCGGCCGGTCCAGGGGCACCGGCCGGTAAAGCGGCTCATACCGAACCCCCACCAGCTCCCGGCCCTTGACCGCGGCCAGCTCCCGGTAAGCCCCGGTGAGGGACTTCCCCAGGAGGGCCCGGGCCAACACCATCCGCTCCCCTGACTCCACCTCCACCAGGGCGTAGTCGGCGTCGGGGTTTACGGCTAGGGCTAGGTTGGCCGGCAGTGTCCAGGGGGTAGTCGTCCAGGCTAGGATATAGANGGGCCGGTCGGCAAAAGGCTTAAGGGCCGCCGGTAGGGAGTCGGCCACCAGCGGGAACTTCACCCAAAGGGAGGGGTCGTCGGCGGTATCGTAGCCTAAGGCCACTTCGTGGCTGCTCAGGGACGTGACGCACCGGGGACAGTGGGGGGTAACCTTGTAATCCTGGTAGACAAGTCCCCGGTTCCATAGCTCCTTAATGGCCCACCAGCACGATTCAATGTAACGATTTTCAAAAGTAATGTAGGCATTTTTCATATCGATCCAGAAGGCGATGCGGTCGGTGAGCTCCTCCCACTCCCGGACGTAACGCATCACGCTTTCCCGGCAGCGGGCATTAAATTTATCGATCCCGTAGGCCTCAATTTCGGGCTTGGTGGTTATGCCCAGCTCCTTTTCAACCTCTAGCTCCACCGGCAGGCCGTGAGTATCCCAGCCGCCGATCCGGGGGGCGTAGTAGCCCCGCATCGTCTTAAAGCGGGGCATTATGTCCTTAAACACTCGGGCCAGGACGTGGTGAATGCCCGGCAGGCCGTTGGCCGTGGGGGGGCCTTCGTAGAGGATGTAAGTGGGCCCCCCGGCCCGCAGCTCCAGGCTCCGCTCGAAGACCCGCTCCCGCTTCCAGAAGTCCAAAATCTGCCGTTCCAGTTCCGGGAAACTGACCTTAGAATCGACTCGCTGAAAGCCCATCGGCCTGACCCCCTTTCAATCCACCAGGACGATCTCCAGCCGCCGGTTAAACCGGCCCTTGTTCTCTGTCCGGACGACCTTTATGCCCTTAACCTCCGCGGTGTTACGTACGTGGGTGCCGCCGTCGGCCTGCAAATCCAAGCCTTTTATGTCAACTACCCGGATTTCTTTGATGTGTTCGGGTATAAGGTTTACCCGTGTCCGGATGAGGTCGAGGTTTTTGAGGGCCTCTTGCCGGGGTAAGAAGTAAACCTCCACCGGGAGGGCCCGGGCCACCGCCTCGTTGCACTTAAGCTCGATAAGTCTTACCCTTTCTGGGTTCAGGTCTTCCAAGGTGAAATCCATGCGGGCCCGGTCCGGGTACATCTGAGTACCGGTAACGGTGGCCCCGAACTCGTGGTAAATTACCCCGCACAGGATGTGCAGGGCGGTGTGGGTGCGCATCAGCCTGTAGCGTAGCTCCCAGTCGATGACTCCCCGAACCCGGCTTCCCTCAGCCGGGGGCTCCCCCGCGACGTAGTGGACCACCTCCTCGGGCCGGTTCTCCAGCCGGACGACCTCCCAGGTGCGGCTGCCGTCGGTTAAGAACCCCCGGTCGGGCGGCTGGCCCCCGCCGCCGGGGTAGAAGGCCGTCCGGTCCAGGACCACCCCACCCCCGGGCTCCACCCGGGTGACGGTGGCGTCAAACTCCCGCAGGTAAGCATCCGTCAGGTAAAGCCGTTCGGTCACGACCCCTTGCCTCCTACACAAAAGGCCCCGCCCCAAAGGGGCGGAGCCGAAGCCTCCGCGGTACCACCCTTTTTGGCCCGCCCGGTTCCGGGCAGACCCCCTCAGCGGGGTGCCATCACACCCCCGTGCCGATAACGGGGCACGACCCCGGCCAAGTCTACTGGTGCCCAAGGGCCCGGGCACGTTCGGTTGGCGGCTCGGGAGGGATTTTCGGGAAGCTCACCGCACCCGGCTCCCACCAGCCCCGGGCTCGCTCGGCGGCTACCCTTCCCTACTCGTCTCCGTCGTCGCCTTTTCCACGATAACCTAACACAGGCCGTAATACTATGTCAAGCGGCAGCTGGTTTCGGCCTCTGTTAAAATTGGTTGACCGAACCACACGGGAGGGCGCCAAGATGCGGCTCGTTACTTACGGCCACCGGGGTTGGGAACGGGCCGGGGCGGTTCTTGACGACTGGGTGGTGGACCTTCAAAGGGCCGCCGCCGAGTGCTTCGGGGCCCGGGGCGAGGCCCTGGTTCCCCAGACGGTGCGGGGGTTGCTGGAGCTGACCCCTGAAAGTTTGCGGCTGGTCGCCGAGGCCCTGGACCACGTTCGACAGAACTTTACCAGGGAAGCCGACCGGTTCCAGGCCGAAGGCATCCTCTTCAGCCTGCGAGAGGTCCGGCTACGCCCCCCAATTCCCAATCCGGCCAAGGTCATCTGCCTCGGTTTGAACTACCGGGACCATGCCGAAGAGTCGGGAGCGCCGGTCCCGGAGGTTCCGGAGCTTTTCGCTAAATATGCCAACGCCCTCATCGGTCCCGGTGAACCCATTCGAATTCCCCGGGTAAGTACCCAGGTAGACTACGAGGCCGAGCTGGCGGTGGTCATCGGCCGCGGGGGGCGGTATATTCCCGAGGCCGAAGCGTATGAATATGTGGCCGGCTACACCGCCTTTAACGATGTGAGCGCCCGGGACTTCCAGTTCCGGGGCCGACAGTGGATGCCCGGCAAGATTTTCGACGGCTTTGCGCCCATGGGGCCTTGGCTGGTCACCCGGGATGAGGTCCCCGACCCCCACTCGCTGGAAATCAGCCTTGAAGTCGGGGGGGAGCGCCTCCAGCACTCCAACACGGCCCACATGATCTTCAAGATCCCCCAGGTGATCGCCTATATCTCCCAGATTTTGACCCTGGAGCCGGGGGACATCATCGCCACCGGCACCCCGGCGGGGGTCGGTTTCGCCCGGAAGCCTCCCCGCTTCTTAAGTCCCGGAGACCTGGTCCGGATTACCATCGACCGGATCGGGACCTTGGAGAACCCGGTGGTAAAGGAGGCCTAGGGGGCGGGGTCCGGCATCTGCTATGATCTAAGCTGGAATGTTACTCAACCTGGGGAGGCTGTCGATGGCCGGTGTGGACTTGAGCCGTTGGGAGGGGACGCCCGGAAAAAAGACCCGGCTTTACCGGCTCTTTTACCAATACGGGCCGGGCGACGGGCTCGGCATGTTCCTGCCCGTCGACCACGGGCTGGAGCATGGGCCCATCGACTTTCTCCCTAACCCGCCCAGCGCCGACCCCGAATACATCCTCCGCCTGGCCGTCGAAGGCGGCTATTCCGGGGTGGTCTTCCAATACGGCATTGCCAGCCGCTACTATGCCCCCTTCGCCGGGCGGATACCCCTGGTCCTGAAGGTTAACGGCAAGACCAACATCCCCCCGGCCGACGAGCCGGTCTCGCCCCTCACCGCAACCGTTGAGGACGCTGTGCGGCTGGGGGCCGACGCCATCGGGTACACCCTCTACGTGGGCTCGCCCCGTCAGGACCAGGACTTCAGGCAGTTCCTTGAGGTCCGGCGGGAGGCCGAGCGGTTCGGGATGCCTGTCATCGTCTGGGCCTATCCCCGGGGTAAATACGTGGAAGAGAAGGGCGGCCGGGACAGCCTCTACACCGTCGAGTACGCTGCCAGGGTGGCGGCCGAGCTGGGTGCCGACCTCATAAAAGTCAACGTTCCAGAGTTCGTGCCCGAGAAGATGGCCCGCCTGCCCAAGCCCTACGACGCGACGGTCCTGGACGTAAAGGAGGCCATCGCCCGGGTGGTCTGGGCGGCCGGTGGGGTCCCGGTGCTCGTCTCGGGTGGAAGCAAAATCGGCGACGAGGACCTCCTGGCCCGGGCCAGGGCCTCCCTCGAGGGCGGGGCCGTCGGCCTGATCTTCGGCCGCAACATCTTCCAGCGGCCCTATGAAGAGGCCATCCGGCTCAGCCGACGCATCGTAGAGGTGATTCAGGCCGTCCGCGGTATCCCCGTCAAGTCCTGATACGGCCCCTTTTACCGGCCCCAATGTCCGAGCCGAACCCGGTTCCCCCGCCCAGGCGGGTTGTCATCGGCCGAATCTACCCCGAAATCGATGGGGGCCGCTTTCCGGTAAAACGGGTCGTCGGCGAGCGTGTAACCGTTGAGGCGGATATCTTCGCCGACGGCCACGACGAACTCGCCTGCGAGCTCCTCTACCGGAAGGAGGGTTGGCCGAGCTGGCAGGCGATGCCCATGGTTTCGCTGGGCAACGACCGGTGGCGGGCCGAATTTACGGTCGGAGAGCTGGGCCGGTATTTTTATACCGTTCGGGCCTGGGTCGACCGGTTCAAGACCTGGCGACGGGACCTGCGTCAGCGGCTTGAGGCCGGCCAGGATCTTACGGCCGAATGGCCGGTGGGGGCCGAACTGGTGGAGGCCGCCGCCCGCCGGGCCGAGGGGGCCGACCGCCGACGTCTGCTGGACCTTGCCCAGGCCCTCCGGACGGATGGTCCCGAGCGGGTTGCCGTTGCCTTTGGCGAAGAGCTTGACCGGCTTATGGGGGCCTACCCCGACCTGGAGGCAGCGACCCGCTACGACCGGGAGCTAGCGGTTATTGTCGACCCGGTGCTGGCCCGGTTCGGGGCCTGGTACGAGATGTTTCCCCGCTCGGTCTGGTCAACGGACCCCGAACCCCACTTCGTAGGGGGCAAACTCCGGCACGGAACCTTCCGGGACTGCGAGACCCGGCTGGAATACATCGCCGGCCTCGGGTTTGACGTGGTTTACCTGCCCCCCATCTACCCCATCGGCCGGACCAACCGCAAGGGCCGGAACAACTCCCTTACGGCCGGCCCCGACGACCCCGGCAGCCCCTGGGCTATCGGGGGCCCCGAGGGCGGTCATACGGCCGTCCACTGGGCCCTGGGGACCTTGGAGGACTTCCGCCGGCTGGTCGCAAAGGCCCGGACCCTGGGCCTGGAGGTGGCCCTGGACCTGGCTTTCCACTGCTCCCCGGACCACCCCTACGTTCGGGAGCATCCGGAGTGGTTCCGCCGCCGACCGGACGGAACCATCCGGTACGCCGAAAACCCGCCCAAAAAGTACGAAGATATCTACCCCTTTGATTTCGAAACCCCATGCTGGACCACCCTCTGGGCCGAACTGAAGGCCGTTGTTGAGTTCTGGGTGGGGCAAGGCGTAAGAATCTTCCGGGTGGATAACCCCCACACGAAGCCCTTCGCCTTCTGGGAGTGGCTTATAGGCCAGATAAAAGCCGAACACCCCGACGTTATTTTCNTATCAGAGGCCTTTACCCGCCCCAAAGTGATGTACCACTTGGCCAAGCTGGGGTTCAGNCAATCGTACACCTACTTTGCCTGGCGAAACACCAAGCCGGAGCTTACCGAGTACCTGACGGAGCTTACCCGGACGGAGATTCGGGAGTATTTCCGACCAAACCTCTGGCCCAACACCCCCGACATCCTCACCGAATACCTTCAGCGGGGCGGTCGGCCGGCCTTCATGGTCAGGTTCATCCTGGCTGCAACCTTAAGCGCCAGNTACGGCATCTATGGCCCGGCCTTCGAGCTTTGCCTGAATGTCCCCCGGGAGCCCGGAAGCGAGGAGTACCTGGACTCGGAAAAGTACGAGCTTAAATACTGGCGCATAGATGACCCGGCAAGCCTGCGGGACCTTATCGGCCGGGTGAACCGGATCCGACGGGAAAACCCCGCCCTCCACGCCAACGACTCCCTCCGGTTTCACCCCACTGACAACGACCAGCTTATCTGCTACAGCAAGCACACCCCCGGCTTCGAAAACCTAATCGTGGTGGTCGTCAACCTGGACCCCCACCACGTCCAGGCCGGGACGGTCGACCTGCAGATCCACGAGCTGGGCCTCGACCCGGACCGCCCTTACCTGGTGCATGACCTGCTCACCGGGGCCAGCTACACCTGGCATGGCTGGCGAAATTATGTCGAGCTGAACCCCCACACCCTCCCGGCCCATATCTTTCGGGTGGAGCGGCCGTGACGGAGCCATCCCTTTGGTATAAAGACGCCATCATCTACGAGGTCCACGTCCGGGCCTTTTACGACAGCAACGCCGACGGCATCGGCGATTTTCCCGGCCTGATAAGCAAGCTCGACTACATCCAGGATCTGGGTGTGACGGCCGTCTGGCTGCTACCCTTTTATCCCTCGCCCCTGCGGGACGATGGCTACGACATCGCCGATTATTTCGACATTCACCCCGCCTACGGGACGTTGCGTGACTTTAAGCGCTTCCTGCGGGAGGCCCACCGCCGGGGCCTGCGGGTGATCACTGAGCTGGTGCTCAACCACACCTCCGACCAGCACCCGTGGTTTCAGCGGGCCCGCCGGGCCCGACCGGGCAGCCGCTGGCGGAACTTCTACGTCTGGAGCGACACCCCCGACCGCTACCGGGAGGCCCGGATAATCTTTAAAGACTACGAGCCCGCCAACTGGACCTGGGACCCCGTCGCTCGGGCCTACTACTGGCACCGCTTCTTTTCCCATCAGCCCGACCTAAACTACGAAAACCCGGAGGTGCGCAGGGCCATCTTTCGGGTGCTCGATTTCTGGCTGGAGCTGGGGATTGACGGGTTCCGGCTAGACGCGGTGCCGTATCTCTTCGAGCGGGAGGGAACCAGCTGCGAAAACCTGCCCGAAACCCACGCCTTCTTAAAGGAGCTGCGCCGCCACGTCGACGAGCGGTTCGGGGAGCGGATGCTCCTTGCCGAAGCGAACCAGTGGCCGGAGGATGCCGTCGCTTACTTCGGTGACGGGGACGAATGCCACATGGCCTTTCATTTTCCCCTCATGCCCCGCCTGTTTATGGCCATCCACATGGAGGACCGCTTCCCCATCGTCGACATTCTCAACCAGACACCCCCCATTCCCGAGAACTGCCAGTGGGCCCTCTTCCTCCGGAACCANGACGAGCTTACCCTGGAGATGGTTACCGACGAGGAGCGGGACTACATGTACCGGGTCTACGCCCGGGACCGGCAGGCCCGGGTGAATCTGGGGATTCGGCGCCGGCTGGCGCCCCTTTTAAACAACAACCGCCGGCGCATCGAACTGATGAACGGCCTCCTCCTCTCCCTGCCCGGGACCCCCGTCATCTATTACGGGGACGAGATCGGGATGGGGGATAACTTCTTCCTGGGCGACCGAAATGCGGTCCGGACGCCCATGCAGTGGAGTGCCGACCGCAACGCCGGCTTCTCCCGGGCGAACCCCCAGCGCCTCTACCTGCCTGTTATTACCGATCCCGAGTATCATTACGAGGCCGTAAATGTTGAGGCCCAGCAGCAGAACCCCCAGTCCTTGCTCTGGTGGATGCGCCGGCTCATCGCCCTGCGCAAGCAGTTCCGGGCCTTCGGCCGGGGCAGCCTGCAGTTCGTCAACCCCGATAACCCCAAGGTACTGGCCTTCGTCCGGGAATGGCAGACGGAGCGGGTGCTGGTGGTGGCCAACCTCTCCCGGTTCGCCCAGTACGCCGAGCTGGACTTATCGGCCTTCGGCGGCCTGGTTCCAGTGGAGGTCTTCGGCCGGACGGAGTTTCCGCCCATCGGGGAGGGGCGCTACCGGGTGATGCTGGGGCCCCACTCATTCTACTGGTTCGCCCTGAAGCCAGCCCGGGTCGAACTCCGGCTGCCGCCCCAGCAAGCCGGTCGGGTCCTGGAGATGGCAGGCGAGTGGACGGCCGTCTTTGCCGAGGGCAAGGCCGCCCTGGAAGAGGCCCTTCCCGCCTACCTGATGCCGCAGCGCTGGTTTGGGGCCAAGGCCCGCCAGATTCGGGCCGTCCGGCTGGTGGAAGCCGTTCCGTTCCCTTACGGCCAACGGCTGGCCTATCTTGTCCTGGTGCAGGTCCACTTTACCGACGGCCAGCCCGAAACCTACCTTCTGCCCCTGACCTTCGGGCCCGCCGAAGGCGTTCCCAAGGAGGCCATCGTCGCCCGGCTGCGCGTCCGGCGGGAGCGGGGCGACCCCATCGAGGGGGCGCTTTTTGACGCCCTGGTCGACCCTAACTTTTTAACGGCCCTGCCCGACGCCATTGGCCGGCGGCGCCGCTACCGGGCAGCGGCCGGGGAGGTGGTGGGCGA
>JGI25066J35082_100006_pt1 | contig 26060 bp, 20 predicted proteins | sample Antgeofumaro1A2B_FD_35082 | JGI IMG/M metagenome (IMG submission 35082)
GCTGCCCGTACTTTGCGTTTGGTCTTCCCGCTCACTGTCGCCATCATTTTTCTCATTCTGTATTTGACCTATTTCGATTTGATGGATGCCCTGCTGATCATGGCGGCGGTGCCCGAAGCCATCGCCGGAGGTATCTTTTTCCAGGTCCTTTTTCCGAAACTCATGCATGGATGGGATGCTGCGCCGGTAGATTTCAGTGTGGCGGTGTGGGTAGGCTATATCGCCGCGTTCGGCATGGCAACGGAAACCGGGATCATCATGGTGGTCTATCTTCGCGAGGCCATTGCCAAGCGAGGCGGCCTGGAGAACATCCGCTCCCTCGACGAACTCAAGGAAGCTGTGCTGGAAGGTGCCGTCCACCGGCTGCGTCCCAAACTGCTGACCGAGGGCACGTCTATTTTGGCTGTCGCCCCTATGCTGTGGGCCAGCGGTGTCGGCGCAGAAATCTTGTCCGCTATGGCCTTGCCCGTCCTGGGCGGCCTACTCATCGCCGACGAGGTGGTGGACATCTTCTTGCCCGTGCGCTTTTACTGGGTGCGGCGGCAGCGGTGGCTGAGATTGCAGGAGCAAAAAGCGCGGCACCAACCTGGAGCGTCGACCGAGGATACCGTGCAAGCCCAGAGCCAGCCCCCTAGCGCAACGCCGGATCAGCTTCCGCCGGGCCAACACCCGTGACCGGCGAGCTTGTGTGGCGCTCGCGAAGAAGTCGGCGCGAACCTTCACCGCTGTAGCGCACAGCGCCGGACAGTTACCCGACTACGGCGGGCACCGGGCGCGCGATCGCTGGGGGTGGCAGACGCCTGGGGCCGCGGGTATGCTCTGCCCATCGTGCGCCGATCAAGTAGCGTGACCGAGGATCTGCTCGACGAAGTCGAGGCCCACCAGTTCGCTGAACGCCCGCCGAAGTATTTGGTACACAGGACCGGGGCATGGGTACGCGTGGTCCTCGATGCGTCGTACCGGGGCAAGGCAGAATATGCTGTTGGACAAGAAGGCCTCCGAGCAAAGGCTCAGGTCGGCCTGCGTCAACGGTTTTTCGCAATAAGTCAGGCCGCAGGTCGTGCACAGGTCTCGGATCCGTTTTCGGCTCAGACCAGGCAGGATGACTTCTTGCGGGGGCGACACGACGGTGGCGCCGATCACGGCGTGGAAGTTGGCGAGGGCCGTTTCAGTGAGACGGCCCGTTTCGTCGAGCAAAAGCGCTAGCGCCTCCGGATCACGCCGGCGCACTTCGGTTTGCGCTATCCACCAATGGAGTCGGCTACGGTGTTTGATCGTCGGGGACAAACAGGCGCTGGGCGCAGAGCGCACGCGCGGAATCAGCACCACGGCACCATAGCGCAGTAGGGGTACATAGCGGCGCCAGGGCAAAGGGTAGGTATGCATAAGCATGGTGGGCACAGAGGCAAGCGACGAGCGCGGTCCGGAATAATACTCAATGGGACCCGGGGTGGCAGCCAGGATCAGACACAGCTCTTCTTCGGCCGCCAACTCGTGGGCATTGCGAGACACTAGCTCTTGTGCCGTCTCGACGAGGTCATGGAACGAATACGGTACGGGGATGCATGCCAGCTCGGCACTGCGCAGAAATCGCTCGACATGGGCTTCGAGATCGAAAAGCCTGTGACGAAAAGTGCGGCACTGATCGGTTACCGTGGCGCCCCACACGAAGCCGGCATCGTCGAAGCCGATGTGGCATTCGCGGGCGGGCAGCCAAACACCGTTTTTCCAGGCCCATGGTTGCATACAGATGGCATAGCACGCGATAGGTCCGCGGCCAGCGTTCACGCGGCGCGAGCAGTGCCGCAGCCCTTGGCCGCTAGCAGCGGCACGAGCAGATCCAGCGTGCGCTGAGTGGCACCGGCATGGGACTGGACAAAGCAGCGCGCACGGGCACCCAGGGTGCGACGATAGGCCGGATCGCTCAAAAGCCTACGGGTTACCTCTTCCCAATCGGCAGCATCGGCAACCTGCAAGGCGCCGCCGGCGGCCAGCAATCCTTGGGCAATATCCTGAAAATTCCAGACATGCGGGCCGAAGACAGGAGCGACGCCGAAAGCGGCAGGCTCGATCATATTCTGTCCGCCTCGATCAGCCAGGCTGCCGCCCACGAAGGCCACATCGGCAAGCCCCCAAAGCACACGCAACTCCCCGAGAGTATCCCACAAGACGACCTGCTCGGTGCCTGTCAAGGTCGTCGGGTGCTCACTGCGTCGCGCCCAGGTCAGTCCCATGGAACGGATCGAGCTGGCCACTTCCTCGAAGCGTTCGCGGTGCCGGGGCACGAGCACCAGTCGCAAGCCAGGATGGGACCGACGCAGCTTGGCGAATATACGCAGGGCCATGGCTTCTTCCGGCGCCTGGGTACTGCCCACGACCCATATGGTTTGACCCGGCCGGACTGCCAGCCAAGTGCGGAACTGGTGCAGTTTTTCGCAGTCGTTTGCCGAAGTGCCGCTGTCGAATTTGACCGAGCCGGTAACGTGGATGCGTGCCGGCGCAATCCCTAGTTGGGCGAAGCGACGGGCATAAGTCTCGTTCTGAGCTGCCACCAGGTGGACGGCGACCAGCGCTTCGCGCAGCCAGTGCCGCAGCGGAAAGTAGCGACGAAAACTGCGCTCGCTGAGCCGGGCATTGACGATGGCCACTGGGATCCCACGCCGACCCGCTTCCACAAGCAGGTTGGGCCACAATTCCAACTCCGCCAGGACCAGCAGCTCGGGGCGGACACGGTCGAGAGCGCGCCGAACTGCCCAGACGAAGTCGAACGGCCAGGGGATGACGGGCAAGTCGGCAAATTCCCGACGGGCCAGTTCCAGGCCGGTAGGCGTGGTGGCACTGACCACCTGTTGCCTGCCAGGAAAACGCTGCCCAAAGGCACGCACTAGGGGGCGCAAAAGCAGGATTTCGCCGACGCTGACCCCGTGCCACCACACAGCCGGGTCCTGGCTGCGCTCGACCTGCACGGCACCGGTGCACTTCTCGTACAAGCACCCGATCGGTTTACCGCGGCGCCGACGCACGTACAGCCAGGGGCTCAAGACGGCCGCTACGCCGACATAGCCCAGACTGAGTGCCCATTGCTTCCATGCCATACATAGCGTCCTTCGGGAGCGCCTGTGTCCGCAGCCGGCGTTCTGTCGGGCCGCGTCACTGGGTGCGACTGCGCATGCAGCACTGTTTGTATTTTTTTGCCGCTGCCACAGGGGCAGGGATCGTTACGGCCGACGCGCACGCCGCGATTGCGGATCGTTTCCACTTTGCGCTGGGATTGGCTGCTTTCGATGGCTGCCTGCTGCTGCGCGCGGATCGAGCCTATGCTGTCGGTGCCGGCACTTTGCAAAGCCGAGACGGGCGCAGCGTGCACGGTTTCGGTGATGGTCCATAGACGCGGGGCCATGCTTTCCGCGGCTTCCTCCATGCGGAAGATGAGGTCGGTCACCCGCTCGGAGACGCCCTCCCACATGCTGTCGAACAGTTTCATGCCCTGCCGTTTGTATTCGCTCTTGGGATCCACTTGAGCATAGCCGACCAGACCGATACCCGCCCGCAAATGGTCCATGGCGTAGAGATGATCTTTCCAAGACGCATCCACGATACTGAGCAAAAGAGACCGTTCCAGCTTTTGCATTTCCGGGCGGTAGCGGTCGTCGAGCGCGTTGCACAATTTTTGCTGTACTGCGGCGCGATCGAGGCCGGCAAAATCCTCGGGCGTCCATTCCAGGCCCAGCTTTTCGTGAGCCCACACGGCTAATTGTTGCGCCTCCGCGATCGGCAAAGTATCGTGTTCCGCGAAGCAGTTGTGGATGACTTCCTCAAGGCGACGGATGGCTTCGGCCGGATAAGTGGCCCGCGATGCTTGCAAGAGGGCCTGTTTGAGTTCGGGACGCGGAGCGGTTTGGAAATCCTTGTCGTGTAGGAAAGCGGCAGCACCGGGGAAGCGGTGCAGCGCCCATTGGCGCAAGCCTTCGCGGTCGCAAAAACCGATCCCTGCGCCCGCTCGCTCCGGGAAAAAGCGCGCCAGTCCCACCTGTACCGGAAAGACGATGTCTTTTTCCAGATAAGTGTCCAAGATGCGGTCCCAAAGTTGTGCCGCGATTTCGTCTGGCTCGCGTTCGGCGAAATCGGCCGGTCGGACGTCGAGGCCGAATTTGTACTTGAGCCAATCGGCCAGTGCCTGCGCGCCGTAGTCGGGCTCGAAATACTTGCGCCCTTCGCTCAGGTCTATGGCCTCGATCAGTTGTTCGATGCGGGGCAAGAGGGTCTCGATAAGCTTCTCCAGGCCGATGGTGCGCAACTCGCCTCCGGTCATTTTCAGCCCGAAACGAGCGGCCAGGAATTGCGCTAAGCCTTTCCAATTGGGTTCGCTGTCGGCTTCCTGACTCTGGTCGGAGTTGCTGTATTCGGTCAGGGCTTCCTGGAGCACGTCCGGGGCCCGGCGCAAAGCGATATCGCGAGCCGTGAGGACCGCTTGCTCGAATGTAGCGCGACGGAAATCGCTGGCCTCCAGCTCGACCTGCAGGTGCTTGCTGGCGTACTCGGCGAAACATTCTGCCCCGTAATCTTCGTCGTAGTAACGACGCACGGCACGCTCGATTTGCTCGCGCAACATGCCGAGGATGAGCAAGCGGCAGTTGGTGCCTTCGAGGATGCACTGCCGGTAGCCGTAGACTTTTTTGCGCTGATAGTCCATGACTTCGTCATATTCGAGGAGGTGCTTGCGGATATCGAAGTTGCGTTCCTCGACGCGCTTTTGTGCCTTTTCGATCTGGCGCGTGACCATAGGGCTTTCGATGGACTGGCCTTCTTCCATGCCGACCCAGGTCAGCAGAGCGGCTACTTTTTCGCCTCCGAAAAGACGCATCAGGTCGTCTTGTAGGGACACATAGAAGCGACTGGAGCCGGGGTCGCCTTGCCGGCCGGCACGACCGCGCAGCTGGTTGTCTATGCGCCGGGCTTCGTGGCGTTCGGTACCGATGACGTGCAGGCCGCCCAATTCGGCGACTTTACGCCCTTCTTCTTTCAGATTTTCTTTGGCTTCGATCTCTTCGACGGTGCGTTTCCAGACGTCGGGGGGGACATCCAGACGAGTCGGATATTGGTGGCGCAATTTGGCCCAGGCGAGGAATTCGGCATTGCCGCCCAGGATGATATCGGTGCCGCGCCCGGCCATATTGGTGGCGATGGTCACAGCACCCAGTCGTCCTGCTTGGGCGACGATTTCGGCTTCGCGGGCGGCATGTTCCGGTTTGGCATTGAGCAATTCGAAGCGGACGCCGCGCTTTTTGAGCATGTCGGCCAACTTTTCCGACTTTTCCACGCTGGTGGTTCCGACCAGGATGGGCCGTCCCGACTTGTGCACCTCGACGATTTCGTCCACGATAGCCTTCCATTTTTCCCGTTCGTAGCGGAAGACGACATCGGGATAGTTGGTGCGTCGCAGCGGGCGGTTGGTAGGGATGGCCACGACCTCCAGATGGTAGATTTTCCAAAACTCGTCGGCTTCGGTCATGGCCGTGCCTGTCATGCCGGCGATTTTGCGATACAAGCGGAAGAAATTCTGGATGGTGATGGTGGCCAAGGTCTGAGTTTCTTCTTTGATGCGGACGCCTTCTTTGGCCTCGACCGCCTGGTGCAGTCCGTCGGACCACTGCCGCCCGATCATGAGCCGTCCCGTGAATTCGTCCACGATAATGACGCTCATTTCGCCTGTTTCCGGGTGAGGCATGACGACGTAGTGTTTGTCGCGTTTGTAGAGGTGATGGGCTTTGAGTGCCTGGTCTATCAGGTGGGGCCATTCCATATTGCCGGGGGTGTAAAAGCTGTCCACGCCGGCGAGCCGTTGTGCTTCGCGGATGCCTTCGTCGGTCAGGTGGCAGGTGTGCTCTTTTTCTTTGACCTCGAAATGGACACCGGGTTTGAGCTGGCGCGCGACGCGATCGGCCAAAAAGAAGCGGGTCGTATCGCCGAGCGCCGGGCCAGAAATGATGAGCGGCGTGCGCGCTTCGTCTATGAGGATATTGTCCACTTCGTCAATGATCGCATAGTTCAGTTCGCGTTGGCATTGCTGTTCGTAGACGCTGTACCGTGGGTCGCCCCAGCGGGCGGGTTTCATGTTGTCGCGTAAATAGTCGAAGCCGAATTCGCTGTTGGTGCCGTAGGTGATGTCGCAATCGTAGGCGCGTCGGCGTTGAGCTGGATCCATGTCCGATTGGATATACCCTGCGGTGACGCCCAAGCCCTGATAAATCGGGGTCATCCACTCGCAATCGCGTCGGGCAAGGTAATCGTTGACGGTCACGATATGGACCCCGCGGCCTTCCAGGCAGTTGAGGTAAGCCGGCAAGGTGGCGACCAGCGTTTTGCCTTCCCCGGTCGCCATCTCGGCAATTTTGCCCTGGTGCAAGACGATACCGCCCAGGATTTGCACGTCGAAATGCCGCATGTTTTTGAAGCGGCGGGCCGATTCGCGGCAGGCGGCAAAGGCTTCGGGCAGTATATCGTCGAGGGTGGCTCCCTGCCGCAGCCGCTCGCGGAATTGCGGCGTCAGTGCGCGCAGTTCGTCGTCGCTCAATGCCTGCATGCGCGGCTCGAGGTCGTTGATCCGGGCCAGAAGCGAGCCGGGCACGACCTCGTAGGGACGTTCCGGGTCACCGGTGATCCGCAGACCGAGCTTGCGCAGGTGCCGTTCGTTGCTCGAACCGAACAAACGGGTCAACAGCTGCAGGATGGCTTCCGACAAGGCGCTGAAAAAGTCGCCCAGCCGATCCCACAGGCTCAGTTCCATATCCAGCTTTTTTTCTTCTCCCATAGGGTTGACTCCCCTGGCATCGTCGGAAAGAGCGTCGTGCTAGTGCCGGGCTTGCCCAGTTTAGGCCGACCCCTCGTGCCGGTCAATAGAAGCAGTGGGCGAGCTGGAACCGAAACGAGTCGGCGCGCTCGCCCTAGTCTGGGCGTGCAAACCGTTCCCTTTTCCATTTTACCAACGAGTCGGCCAAATGCTCATGAAAACGAGCCAGGGCACGCGTCATCCCCAACAAATCAGACCTGTGGCCAGGGGGTTGAGTAGGTCGGGGTGGTGGGGCAGGATGCGCACGGCGTACCCGTGTTGTCCTGTGGTGCGGCAGGGGATATCGGCACGATATTCGTAGAGGCCATTGCCCGTGGCCTGGACCGGATGCATGGGCAGCGTTTCCGGGTGGGGGATGTCGCCCAGGGAGTCTACCAAGCCGTGGAACACCTGCACTTCGACATCTTCGGGATGTAGGTCGCCGAGATGGACGCGCGCCTGTACCTGCAGGGAATTGCCGACGCGCAGCGGGTCGCTGGCGCGTGCCTCGACGTGTTCGACGCGCACTTTGGACCAGTTGTCTTCGATACGCCGGCGCCAGGCATGCAGCTGGCGCGCCTGTTTGGCCCCGTCGGCAGTGAGCGTGGCAAAATGCCGGTGGGCCGGGAAATAGCAGCGCTCGGCGTATTCCTGGATCATGCGATTGGTATTGAAATAGCCGCAGATGGTGCGGATGGATCGCTTGACGCGCTGGACCCATTCGCGCGGCACGCCGTCGCTCCCGCGGGTGTAAAACAAAGGGACGATCTCTTCTTCGAGGAGGTCGTAAATGGCGCGACTTTCGACTTCGTCCTGGTAGCCGTAGTCGGTATATTCTTCGCCGGCGCCGATGGCCCAGCCGTTGTCGCCGCTGTACCCCTCGACCCACCAGCCGTCGAGGATGCTGAGGTTGAGGCCGCCGTTGGGCACCACTTTCATACCGCTGGTGCCGGATGCTTCCAGGGGCCGACGCGGATTGTTGAGCCAGACGTCCACGCCTTGGACGAGGTACCGGGCCAGGTTCATGTCGTAGTCTTCGACGAACACGATGCGCCTCCGGAATTCGGGACGTCGCGCCACATGGACGATTTCCTTGATCAGTTCCTTGCCTCCGTGGTCGCGGGGATGGGCTTTGCCGGCGAAGATGATCTGCACCGGGCGCTCTTTGTCGTTGATGATGCGCTGGAGCCGTTCCAGGTTGCGCAAGATGAGGGTGCCCCGCTTGTAGGTAGCGAATCGGCGAGCGAAGCCGATGGTCAGGGTTTCCGGATCGAGGGCTTCCTCGGCCCATTTGAGCTCGATCTGAGGGGCCCCGCGCCGACGCAGTTGTTGGATGAGTCGTCGTCGGACATAAGCTACCAATCGCTCGCGGCGCCGCTCGTGCGTACGCCACAGCTCGGCATCGGGAATGGCGTCTATGCGCTTCCACACGTCGTGGTCCGTAGGCCGTTCACGCCAGCGCGTACCCAGGTAGCGATCGTACAATTGCGTCATTTCCGGCGACAGCCAGCTCTGCGTATGGATGCCGTTGGTGATGGAAAAGATCGGCACTTCGCTTTCGGGCACGCTGGGCCACAAATTGCGCCACATGTGCCGCGCTACGCGTCCGTGCAGTTTACTGACGCCGTTGCTGGCACCGGCCAAGCGCAGCGCCAAAATGGTCATGCAGAAAGGCTCGTTGGGATCGTGCGGATTCTGCCGGCCCAAAGCCAGAATCTGCCCCCAATCCACCGGCACTTGTTGCAAATAGGGGGATAGATAGTGCTGCACCAGGTGCGGCGGGAACATGTCGTTGCCCGCAGGGACCGGCGTATGCGTGGTGAACACGTTGCCCGCGGCTACTACTTCGCGCGCTTCGGCAAACGACAGCCCGTGGGCAGTCATGAGCATGCGGATCCGCTCCAGCCCCAGAAAGGCCGAATGGCCCTCGTTCATATGGCACACCGTGGGGGGCAATCCCAGGGCATGCAGCGCGCGGATGCCGCCGATCCCCAGGATCATTTCCTGCCGCACGCGCATGTCCTGATCGCCCCCATAAAGCTGGCCCGTGATGCCCCGATCTTCGGGACTGTTCTGGGGCACATTGGTATCGAGCAGATACAGCGGCACGCGGCCTACTTGGATGCGCCAGATGCGTGCATACACCTCGCGCCCGGGAAACGGCACGGAGATCGTCAGGGGCTGACCCTGACTGTCCCATTCCGGAATCAGCGGCAAGTTGAAAAAGTCGTTTTCCGGGTAGAACTCTTGCTGCCAGCCGTCCTGATTGAGGTACTGGCGGAAATAGCCCAGCCGATACATCAGACTGACACCGCACAAGGGCAGGCCCAGATCGCTGGCGCTTTTGAGCGTATCCCCCGCCAGCACTCCCAAACCACCCGAATAGACCGGGATGCTTTCATGGATGCCGAACTCGGCAGAAAAGTAAGCGATGCGCAATTCGCTGGCGTCACAGATCGGCGCTTCGTGTGCGCCTGGCTTGCGCTGGCTCACTTCCCGATACCATGTCGAGCCGGCCAGATACTCGTCGAGCGCCGTGCATACCCGGTCCATATGGGCCAGGAAACCATCGTCTTGTTGCAGCTCGTCCAGTCGGCTCTGAGCGACTTGGCCCAGCAATTTGACCGGGCTGTGTTCGACCGTCTCGAAAAGCTCCGGATCTATGCGCCGGAAAAGAAAAACTGCGTCTGGGTTCCAGCTCCACCACAGATTGTAAGCCAATCGCTGGAGCGGCTGCAATCGCTCCGGAAGCTGGGGCAAAACCACGAACGTGCGCCAGCGACGATCGGTCATGGGTTCCTCCCTTTCGGGGACTTACACCCGCGGGCAGTCGCGAGCCGTCCCGCTAGGCAGACTCCTTCCTGCTATCCATAGCATAAAGCGACATCCTCCGTTTGCAATCCGGCCTGGAACGATCGGCAACGAACGCATCGCCTCCCCCTTATTATTGTTATGCCCAATACGTGCGGACTCGGCCGACACCTGCCGCGGGGTACGATAAACACCGAAGCGCCTAGGATTTTGATTGAGTTCGGCGGGCACAGCGGCGATAATGGCGCAAAGACCTGGGTTCGCCGCCGACATTCCGGTGCGAACGTCTTTTGTTGGGCAGCTAGCTCACGCAGGCCGGACATTTTATGTGGCACGACTTGTGGCATTTGATCACCCAATGGGTTCGGGACAATCCAGAACTCCTGGCGGCTTTCGTCTTGGGTGCACTGGCCGTCCTGTCTTTTGTTGTGGTGTGGCTCTGGAAAGGGGGACGTAGCCACCAGCCGATCGCGCCGGTCGTCGTCACCATACCTATGGCATCAGCCTCCGAGAGCTCGCCGAACCAGGCGATGCCGACTAGCGAATCGGGGCAGGCCACCGATCGGCTCCGCTGGAAATACAAGCTTTTGGTCAAAAGGTACAAAAGGTCCAAGCAGACCTGCACTCAATTGACAGAGCAACTGGAGCGGGAGCGCGCCGCCAGAGTGGACGAGGTTCACGAGCTCAAAACCCAGGTGCAACAAAAGGAACAGGAATTGGAGGCCCTGCGGACTCGTCTGCGTATCCTGGAAAATCGTGAAGGCGATGTCTTTTGGCAGTCACACGGGTTGCCTCGGGAGCCTGCGTTTGTTGCCAAATGGCACAGGAAGCAGCGTATCGTTTCGTTCCTCAATTTCAAAGGCGGTGTGGGGAAAACGACCATCGCCGCTTTCCTGGCAGCCGCTCTGGCAGAACAGGGCCGGCGCGTGCTGCTGCTCGACCTGGACTATCAGGGATCCTTGTCCGACCTCTGTGTGCAATCGCTCAGTGAGGTTTTCGAAAAAAGACTCTTGATTGACAACTTCCTGACGCGCAAGCAGCCCGATGCCAAAGCCCTTTTGGATCGCGCCACGGAAGTGCATTTACCGGGTGGATTTGCCAAGTGCAGTATCGTCGCCTCGTCGGATGATTTGCAGCAAGTCGAGACGCGACTGGAAAACCGCTGGCTGAGGGGCGTCGAAACGATGGATGTGCGGACCATACTGCTGTCTGCCCTGCACGATCCACGCATCGGCGAGCGCTTCGAGTTCGTCTTTTTGGATTGTCCGCCACGACAAACTCTGGCGTGTATCAATGCCTTGGTCTGTTCGGACTATGCGCTCGTGCCTACGCGGCTGGATAAGCTGTCGCTCAACGGTGCCTGCCGCGTATTGCGCACCTTGCGGATGCTGAAAAGCGCGGCGCCGGGAGAGACCCGCGCAGACACCTATGAGCCACCGCCGGCTCAGGGGACATTGGTCCATCCTCTGTGCCCGCAGCTCGAATTGTTGGGTCTCGTGATCAACTTTGCACGATGGTACCGCAAGCAGGAAGCCAAACTCATCCGATCCCAGGAGGAGGTAAAAGCCCGAATGCCGCACAGTACCGCCCAGGCTTGGGGCGAAGACGTACATGTTTTTTCGACCTACATTGCGGAGCGGGACGAGGCCGATAGGCTTCCATTGCGCGAGTTCAACCGACACGATGGTGCTGAATTCGCCGATGCATTCCGCGCATTGGCGGCCCAGGTTTTGGAAAGGGTTGCTCAGTATGAAGGTAGCTGCGCTGAGATTGTACCTTCGTGCATTGTCTCAGGCGCTCCACGCGTCCGGTAATGCCACATCGGCACGGGACCTGGAGTCGGTTGCCGAAACGCTGACCTACTTCGATGAAATGACCGTCGGGGAATGGGCGAATTTCCTGAGGCAGGCGTGGGAGTACCACCGCACAGGCTCGATTCCAGCAGCCAAAACCTATTCGCGTGCCACGAGTCGCCGGCTCGCTCTTGCCGACCTGGAGCATGAGATTGAGGAATTGCAACGGTATCAGGCACGCGTGGCGGACCCGAACTTCGATCGCGCACACCTGGAGACGTACCTCGAGGCTCTCGGCAAGCGTGTCAATCGCGAGGACCTGATCGCGTTGGCTGCACGTATGGGTTTGCCACGATACAAGACCAAGAAAGACGCCTTGGAAGCTCTGAAAAGGTATTTTTTCGAGCAACGTGCTTCTCTGGAGCGCAGCCAGCTTATCCGCGGCACGTGACCGCAGGGATTCGGGCCGCAAGCGGCTGGCGTTTTTCCCCGGGCAGTCTGCACCATGGGGGGTGCCTGCGAGAGCTGTACAGCCCCTCCTAGTCCGAATGCTCTTATCCGAGACACCGGTCGCGCTCTTGGGGGCCAGCGGACAGCACGAGAGGAGGGGGGCCTCATTGCCGCTGTAGCCCGATATGGGGCGCGCCCGAATGCATCATCGGGCCACGGGCGACCATGGGACAACCGCTAAGTTCAGATGATTTCGAAGCGACTCATGATGGCCAAGACGACCAGAGCGGCCAGGGTAGCCAGCGTGGCCAGCAGGACCAGTCCGGCCCCGGCGGCGACACCAATAGCTGCCGTCAGCCAGATGCCGGCGGCAGTGGTGAGCCCTTTGATCTGCCTTTCGGGGGCCAGCTTCAAGATGGTGCCGGCACCTAGAAAACCGATGCCGGCGGCGACTCCCTGGATCACCCGACTGATGTCCTCGACCCGCATGCCCAATTCGCGCGCCGAAAGTACGAACAAAGCTGCGCCTAAACTGACCAACATGTGGGTGCGCAATCCTGCGGCTTTGCGTTCGTACTCTCTTTGCAGGCCGATGATGCCGCCGAGCACCACGGCCAATACCAGGTCTCCCACCAGGCGCAAAAAGTGGGAGAGCCAGTCGTTATCCATCGGCATGGCACATCTCCGCACCGGTCTTGTGACAATCGGTTTTGCCCCGGCGACTGCCGGCAAATCGCCCGAGGGCTGGACCATGTCGCCCTTAACAATCATAACAGTCAAGGGCCATTTTCCCCAGCCGGCTCGCCGAGAAGAGGGATGAAGCATGAGCATCGAAAGTATGTTCCTTCGGGCGCGCAACTTTTTTGCCGAGCTGCAAAACGAGATCTGCCGCGAGCTGACGGCGGTGGATGGACAGGCATTCCGAGAAGACTTGTGGGAGCGTCCCGGCGGGGGCGGAGGGCGCACGCGCGTTTTGAGCGAGGGGGGCCTTTTCGAGAAAGCCGGTGTCAATTTCGCCGCCGTGCACGGCGAGTTCTCCGAAGACCTGGCCCGCACCATGCCCGGCCGAGCGCGCGACTTCCAGGCCACAGGCATATCGCTGGTGTTGCACCCGCGCAATCCGTTCGTACCCACGGTGCACGCCAATTTTCGCTTCCTGCGTCAGGGAACGGTTTGGTGGTTCGGCGGAGGAGCCGACTTGACTCCCTATTATCCTTTTCGCGAGGATGTGATCCACTTCCACCGCGTTTGGAAGCAGGTGTGCGCGCGATACCCGGCACCTGTGAACTACGTCCGTTTCAAGAAATGGTGCGACGAATATTTTTACCTACCCCATCGGCAAGAGCACCGGGGCGTCGGAGGCATCTTTTTCGATTATCTGCAAGGAGATTTCGCAGTGCTCATGGCCTTTGTCGAGGACGCCGGGCGGGCCTTTTTGCAGGCTTATCTGCCCATCGTGCACCGGCGCAAAGACACGCCTTATCAGGAAAAACATCGGCTTTGGCAACAGATCCGCCGCGGTCGGTACGTGGAGTTCAACTTGCTGTACGATCGTGGTACTCAATTCGGCCTGAAAACCGGCGGCCGCGTGGAGTCCATCCTGATGTCGTTGCCGCCGCTGGTGCGTTGGGTCTACGACTATCGTCCCGAACCGGGGTCACCGGAAGCGGACCTGTTGGATTACCTGCGCCCGCGTGATTGGGCGGATGAAGAAGCCGACGGAGCGGGAGTGCCGACGGCGAGCTGAGGACCAGCCGATGAGCCCTGTGGGGCGCTCGTGTCCCGACGACGGCCGAGGCGGCACGCCGCTCGGTGCCAGCATCAACCATCGGCATCGGTGCCGAGAGGCCGCCCCCAGCCGACACGGGCCGGGAAGCTCAGACGCTTCACTGGGTAGGGCAAATGGCAGCAGTCGGCTCGGGCGCGCCAGGACGCGTACGCACTAGCGGCAGGCCGGCAGCGCACCAAGCGCGGTAGCCACCCGCTAGGGAAAGCACGCGACTATACCCCATGCGTTGCAAGTTATACGCGGCCAGAGCCGAGCGATAGCCCCCGCCACAGTACAGGATTATCGGCGCGTCCAGCTGGGCAATGGTTTTTTCGATATCTCGCTCGATCACCCCCTTGCTCAAATGCAAGGCGCCTGGCAAGTGATCGCGCGCATACTCGCTCTCCTCCCGAACGTCTACGAGGTAGAACGGCACGCCGGCATCCAGCATTTCTTTGAGCTGGCACACCTCGATTTCGCGGATGTACGGCCGGACTTCGTTGACCAACTGTACAAAACGCGGCGAGTGTTGCTTCATGACCACCTCTGCGGATTGAAAACCAGCTTGGTCCGCTGGGGCACCGCGCCGCTTCAGTCGAGCAGGGTAGAATCTTTTTAGGAATCCGGCGGGCAAAAACCAGCGTGGTCGTCCGTGGTACGTGGCATGCAAGCCGGTGGCACAGGCGACTGTTGCCACGCACCGATGATCCGGACGCTGGTGCCGCAGCCGGCCCTATTTGGGAGGCTGCAGCGAGCTTTGCTGTACCCGATCCGATGGGCCCGACACAACCACCGGTCGGCCAAACCAGGTAAAAGCCAAAGCTGTGACCAGTACCAATCCCACCACGATGCCGATGCGTGCTTGGCGCGGCATGGGTTTTATCCTCGGGGACGCGCTCCAGGTATATATCGGCGTCTTGGAATAGCAGGCTTACAACGGCTAGTCAGCGCCATCCGCTCCTGTGGGCCGAGGGCAACGGACCGATGCCGTCTGCAGCGGTCAAATCGGCATTGACAGGGATAGCGACTGCACTTAGTTTACCGAAGCTGGAATAGCCGGCAAAGGAATGCACACAGGAAAGCGTGGCTCAGGGAAGGGGGTCCTCTCATGGCTGCCAGCCAGGATTGCCAGTCCGTGCCGCTCTTCGATCTTCGTACCCAGTTTCGCGGCCTGGAGAAAAGTTTGGAAGAGGCAATCGTGCGCGTGCTGCAATCAGGCCACTACATCCTCGGGGAAGATGTAATGCGGCTGGAAGAGGAGGTGGCCCGATATTGCGGTGCGGCTTACGCGGTCGGTTGTGCCTCGGGGAGCGATGCGCTGCTATTGGCTTTCAAGGCTTTGGAGATCGGGGCAGGCGACGAGGTGTTGGTGCCGGCATTTACCTTTTTTGCCAGCGCGGCAGCGGTGGTGCGCGCCGGGGCCACGCCGGTCTTCGTAGACATAGATCCGGCCACGTACACCCTCGACCCGCATCAGGTGGAAAACAAGATAAACCAGCGCACACGCGCCATAGTTGCAGTGCACCTGTTCGGGCAATGCGCCGATATGGAGCCTTTGTGGCGCATCGCCGAGCGGCACAATCTGGTGATCGTCGAGGATGCCGCGCAAGCGCTGGGAGCTGAATACCAGGGCAAGCGCGCAGGCACGCTCGGTGCTCTGGCTTGCTTGAGTTTTTATCCCACGAAAAACCTGGGTGCCTGCGGCGACGCCGGCATGGTGGTGACCAACGATCCCGAATGGGCTGAACGGGTGGCAGCGCTGCGCGTCCACGGAACTGTGTCTCGCTACGAACATCGCTACCTCGGCTGGAACAGCCGACTGGATACTTTACAGGCAGCCATTCTGCGCGTCAAACTGCCCTGGCTCGATCGGTGGATTGACGCCCGTCAGGCGATCGCGCGGCGCTACGATGCGCTCATCGAGGAGTCCTATCTGGCGCATTTCCTGGTGCGGCCGACCGTGCGCCCCCACAGCCGGCATACGTTCAACCAGTACGTGGTGCGTGTTGCTGACGGCCGGCGCGATGCGCTCAAAGAACATCTGCGCACTCACGGCATCGGATGCGAAGTCTATTACCCCAAGCCGTTGCACTTGCAAGAGGCCTTTGCCTTTCTCGGCTACGGCCCTGGGGACTTTCCCGCCAGCGAAAAAGTCTGCCAAGAAGTTCTGGCCTTGCCTATGTTCCCCGAGCTGTCGTACCAAGCGCAAAAGCGTGTCATCCAGACCTGTGCTGGATATTTGCGCCAGCGCGCTCGGCTGGCTGCCTGAACGAGACCGGCTGCCTTCGGTCCCAGAATTCCTGGCGTCGAGCAAGGGTCGAGGAATACGCCGTCGCTGTCCGATCCGGGGCGCCTTGGGCAGCCGCTCCCTGTTCCAGAAAAGTAGGCTCTCGGCTTGCGCGTCGTATACTACCCTAGGCACCAGGAGGCTGATGACTGGCATGTAAACGTATATGGGATCGTTGACTCGGCATAAACGCCTTTAGCTATCGGAAATGTTCGGGCCAGCCATGACCTTGGAAGAATTTGCTCGAGTGGTGCGACAAGTGGTCACTAGCTTGCCTCAGGAGCTCAAGCGCCATTTGCACAATGTGGTCATAGATGTCGAAGAGGAACCGGATCCGGACATGCTGCGCTCGCTGGGCTTTACCGAGGAAGAAATCGCCGGGGGCGAAAGCGTCTACGGGCTGTTCGTGCCTATGCCTCTGCCATCGGACTGGAGTGCGGACGCAGTGGACGTGCACGAATTGCCGCAACGGATCGTCATTTTCAAGCGGCCGCTGGAGGAAGATTTCGACGACCGGCGCCAGCTCATGATCGAGATCCGCAAAACAGTGATCCATGAGCTGGCCCATCATTTCGGATATACGGATCGCGATCTGGAGCGCTTCGATGCCCATCCCAATCCATTCGGGGACGCCGTGCAAGATCCGCGGTCCGATGCCTGACATGCCGCAGTCGAAAGCATCTGGGCCCGTGGAGTGGATCGTTTGCCCCACGAACTTGGGTGTACTGTATTTGGCGGTCAACGAGCAGGGATTGCAAAGACTGACTTGGGGCGTCCGGCAGCGGGTGGTCTGCCATCGTGCCCGCCGGCAGCGGCCGCCCTGGCTTGCGCGCCTGTGTCGCTTGTTGCAAAGGTACGCTCGCGGCGAGCGCGTCAGCTTCGACGACATACCCGTGGACGTAAGCGGTTTACCCGCTTTTGCGCGGCGCGTGCTGGAGGCGGCGCGCCAGATCGCTTATGGGGAAGTAACGACCTATGGCGCTTTAGCGCGTCGGGTGGGGCAACCGGGTGCTGCCCGCGCTGTCGGACAGGCCTTGGCACATAACCCGGTGCCGATCGTCATCCCCTGCCACCGCGTGGTGCGTGCCGACGGCACCCTAGGAGGCTTTAGCGCCGCGCGCGGTATCACGAAGCGCCGCCTGCTCGCTCTGGAACAGGGGCAGCGTTCGGAGGCTCGAGGATCATATTGTCAATAAGCCGGGCACTGCCGATACGCACTGCCAGTGCCGCCAGAGCGCGCCGATCCAGCGTTTCGATCGGCTGCAAGGTGCGGGCATCCACTATTTCCGCGTATTCCACCTGCGCTTGGGGGACGGTGGCCAGGATTTCGTGCATCGCCTGACGCAAGCGAGCGACCTGACGCTCTCCGCCGCGTACCAGTTCTTCGGCCTTTTTCAATGCCCGATAGAGGCACGTAGCCTGCTGCCTCTCTGACGGGGATAAATAAGCGTTGCGGGAGCTCAAAGCCAGACCGTCCGGCTCGCGCACGGTAGGACAAATACGCAACTCCACGGGCACATCGAGATCGCGGACCATTTGCTCTATGATCCGTGCTTGTTGGGCGTCTTTTTGACCGAAATAAGCTAGATCGGGCTGGGCGATGTTGAAGAGTTTGAGCACTACGGTCGCCACACCGCGAAAATGCCCCGGACGAAAGCGCCCGCACAGCACATCCTGGAGCCCATGGACCTCGACCCAGGTGGCATAATCCGGCGGATACATGGCCTCCACCGAAGGGGCGAACACCACATCCACGCCCCATTTCTGGCACAGCCGGCAATCTTCGGCAAAGGGCCGGGGGTAGCGGGCGTAGTCCTCACGCGGCCCGAATTGCGCCGGATTGACGAATACAGAGACGACCACCAGATCGCACTCCCGCCGGGCAGCACGGATCAAGCTCGCGTGCCCTTCGTGGAGAGCGCCCATGGTCGGTACCAAGCCAATCCTTCGGCCCTGGCGGCGCGCAGCCTGGACGATCGCTCTCAATTCTGCCACAGTGCTCACGACGCGCAGGGCCGATGCACCGGACTCCCCGCGCCGCTGCAAAAGCAGCTCCAGATACGAGCGTCTTTCCGACGGCCCGAGACCCCAGCGGCGGCTCAGTTCCAGCATAGTTTGCCGCAAAGCCGCAATGTCCTCTTCTCGCTCGGTGTGAGTTTCCATCTCCAGGTAGACGCCTAACCCTTCGACCAAGTCGAGAGCGGCGCGCATAATGTGGCCTTCGGAAGATTGCCCCTCGTAAACGGTGCGCGTCTTGCGCACCTCGGCGACTGGACGAAAACCGAGCGCCTGCAAGAAAGTGTCCGCCCGCGCATAGGTTTCAGGCGCCGCTTGCAGCTCCAACTCGATCTCTCGGCGCGTCTTGCTGTACGGGTCGAGTTTGGGCCCCTTGTAGGTTAGCAGGATTCTTCCCTCGCTCAGCCGGATACGCAACGCTTCGTCCGTCTCGGCGAAATCTCGGTCCGGCGCGTTGAAGTACCGATCGGTCTCCGTGAACGTGCGCGGCTCTGAAACGCTCCAAGAAGCCAGAGTGCGACGCAGCGACACTTCATCGGCCACCGGGAATTTCAACTCGACTTCGAACATGGAGCGGCCTCCGACAAGGCGTGCCCATGGCCGCGAGCACACGGTGCATGGCCCACGCGGGCCCGGTGTACTCGCCCTCGACTGATTTTATTTGTGTGCGGCAGCCGAGCTAAGTAGGGCAACCAGTCGGCCGCTGTGCAGGGATGTACAAACCCTGCAGCACCGACGAGCCTGCCGAAGGCCGAAAAGACCCGTATGCTATTTTTTCTGGAACACAACGAGTATCCGTTGCGACTAAAATGACACGGAGCTTCCTGCACTGGGAGGACATCGCTGGGGAGTGTGGACTGTGGATGCACCGATGAGCTTTTCGGTCAAAAGCGTACGGACGGTAGACCAGCCGATCAGTTTTTTCATGCAACAGGCGGTCGAGAATCCGCGGCTGATCAGTCTGGCAGCCGGGCTGGTAGACTACGACAGCCTGCCGGCGCACGAAGTGGAAGAAGCGGTGCGACAAGTCCTGGGCGACCCGCGCAGCGCTCAGGTAGCTCTGCAGTACGGTACCACACAGGGGTTGAGTGCTTTACGGCAGGTGCTTTTGGAACGCACGGCAGCGCTGGACCGGGTAACTCCTGCCGCCATGTCTTTGACGCCGGACGACTGCCTGATCACGACCGGCTCCCAACAACTGTTGTATTTGGTCAGTGAGGCGCTGTTGGATCCAGGCGACTTGGTCATCACGGCAGCGCCGTCGTACTTCGTCTATCAGGGCACGCTGCAAAGCATGGGTGTGCGGACCCTCAGCGTGCCCCAAGACGCCGACGGGATGCAGACCGATGCACTGGCCGATTTGCTCGCCTATGTGCAACGCCGGGGTGAATTGCCACGCTTGAAGCTCGTTTATGTGGTGGACTATTTCGACAATCCCACGGGCAGCACGCTGTCCCTGCCGCGTCGGGCGCACCTGTTGGAATTGGTCGAGCGCTACAGTCGGGATCATCGCCTGGTACTGGTGGAAGATGCCGCGTATCGCGAGTTGCGTTACGACGGCGACGATTTGCCGAGCATCAAAAGCCTGGACACGCGCAATGCCTATGTGGTCTTGGCTATGACCTTTTCCAAAGCCTGCGCGCCGGGGCTCAAGACCGGGTACGCCTTTGTGCCGCGCGACCTGCGCGAGCCGCTGTTGCGGCTCAAGGGCAATCACGACTTCGGCTCGAACAACTTTACGCAGCATGTAGTGCACCGGCTGGTCAAGAGCGGAGCCTATGATCGGCACGTCGCGGTGCTGCGCGAGGTATATCGTCGCAAACGCGATGCGCTGTGCAATGCATTGGAGCAAGCACTGGAGCCAGGTTGGCGCGTGCGCTGGGCTCGTCCCGCTGGGGGACTGTACGTGTGGTTGCGGCTGCCGGAGTGGGTAGAAACCGGTCCTGGTTCCCCCCTGGCGCGTGCTGCCTGGGACGAAGGAGTGCTTTATGTCCCAGGACAGTTCTGCTACCTCCCAGAGGAATCCAAGACAGTTCCGCGGCACGAAATCCGTCTGAGTTTCGGCGTCGGCACCCCGGCAGATTTGCGCGAGGGAGTTATGCGTCTGGCACGGGCGTGCAAAAAGGTGCTGGGCGCCGCAGCACAGGACGGATGCCCCACGCCGCTCGCTTCCCTGACCCGTCCCTGAGTCGGCTGCCCGTACCGCCCTGACGACTCATCGGCCAGAAGCACGTGCCTTCTCAGGTGCCGGCGTTGCGCCAGAAGTAGTACACAAGGGAAGCCAAAGCCAACAGGCCAAAAGCGACCGCCGCCCACAAATGTCGAGCCCATCGGCGATATCGCTCGTCGGCAGCGAATGCTTCGTGCGTCCAGGCTACATAGTCCTGGCTTTTGACGACCCGGTCGAAGACACCGGCAATGAAAGCCCGCTCCGGCTCGTCCGAACCGGTGGCTGCTAGATACAGGCCGCCGACCATGGGCAGTCCCTCGCGGTCTGCAAGCAGTCCGCGCGCTACGACGCGCGCGAGTTTGTCTTGCCGATCGCGGAACTCGCTCAGCAGATGAAAAAGCTGGGCATTGGCCCGCAAGGCTTGTGCATAGTCCTTGTCCGAGCTTTCCAATTTGAGGTAGCGATAAATCCACCCGGGAAGCAAAGACTGGCAGATCCAACGCACGCCTTCTTCGAGCATGGCCGGCACCCCGGCGGCTTGGACATCGGGGCAGAGCGGAAAACGCTGGCCGATACGATTCTGACGCAGGCTAGGATCGAAGCGGCCGATGAATTCGCGAAAGCCGGGAACGGTTTCTAGGTCTACCAAAACGCCGAAGATCGGGCAGCGCAGATGCCAAGTCCTACGGACGGTGCTCAGATCGGACTGTGCGCAAAAGACGGCCAAGTCGGCGAGCTCGTCGCTTTCGGTAGCAGCTACCGGGATCAACACCACGATGCCGTTGGCCGGGCACCAGGGACGTCTTTGCCTGGCGATCAACTGGCACAAGTGAGCCAGTCGGGCACTGGTCCGCTCGACTTCCGCTTTGGTACGCAGCCAAGCCACCGAGGGACGCTTTTTGCGTCCCGCCTCGGCTTCTTCTTCGGCCATCAGCGAACGGATGCGCTGATGTTCTTGCTCCGAGAGCTCTCGGCCCTCCCTGCGTGCCTGGGCGAGAATGGCTTTGATTTCTTCGGCCCGGCCGGTAGGACGTTGGGTCTTGAACGGATCGTCTTCTTCGGCCGTTTGACCGCTAGGCTGCACTTGTCCGGAAAGCGCCAGTGCCAGTTGCCCGATGAGGCAGGTCGGCGCACAGGTAATGAAGATGGCCTCGCGATTGGCGAAGACTTTGACAGGCGCCCGCGCATGGACGGGAATGTTGCGTACCACCGTCCCAGGTAAACCTGCTTGAAAAAGGGCATCTAGGCCTGCAGCAGGCTGACCCAGCATCAAAAAGACCGGCAATTCGCTCACATCCAGTCCTTGCCGGCTCAGGGCGTTGAGCGCTTCTTGCCAAGCGCCGTCCACGTCCGGGAACGGCGAGGTTTCTTCCGCAGTCAATACCAAGTAAAGCCACCAGCTCAACCAGCTGAGCGCATAGAGGAGTAAAAACAGCAGCGGCAGCCAATAGGGTCGCAGTGCCAAGGGACCCCGGTTGAGCAGATCGCGGAAGTAGGTCTGATTGAGGTAATAAAGGCCCGCCAACACGCAGGCCAGCAGGATCAGGTGGACGGCCCAGCGCAAGCCTCGTCCCAGGGCGCTGAAATCCTTGGCTTCCGAAAAAAGAGGCAGGATCAGGCCGAGAAGTTTGCGCCAAAAGGACAGCAAACCGAAGACAGCCCGTTCCAAAAGATGCAGCAAGCCCATGGCTTCCCCTATCCCAAGCGGGCGATGAGCCAAGCCACCAAGCCGACCAACGTAGGAGCCAGGATCGAAAAGGCCACCAGCATGGCGCGCCGCAGCTGATCCCGACCGCGCAACGGGGGCACGTGCGTGGGCGGCTCCAATTCCGGCGGCAGACGCGGCTCGGCGGCTTGGCTTTTGCTGATGCGTGTCTGCGCGGCCTGCGCCCATTGCCGCAGGGCTTCTAGGTCGTGCCGTAAATCGCCGCGGAAGCCCAGCATGACACACAAATAGAACACTTCCAGTGCATCGGGTGTGGGCCGTGCCTCGGCACGACGCGCCTGCTCCCAGAACTTCCAGGCACGCTCGTTGATCCCGTACAGAGCCTCTTCCATTTTGCGTTCGTTCCACAGGGCCGACCAGGGGGTATCGAGGATGAATAGCTCGTCGAGCCAGCAGGCCAAGGCATAGCGGATACCGAGGAAACGATCGTCGGAAGCCGCACTACCGGGACGCAATCCGTCTGCCGATGGGGGATCGCCTCCGTAGTCGGGCCAGCGGCGTGCTTCTAGTTCCGAGCCGAGCAAGCCTTTGAAGGTGGCTTGTTCATGTTGGAAGTCATAGGTCTCGCCGCGCAAAAGTCCTTCGCGCACTCGGAGTGCGCGGCTCATGACGGCGTGGACCACCTGGGCCAGTTCTGGCTGCATCGGGGTCCTCCTGCGATCCAAGGAACGCCCGGACCGATTGGCTGACAACGGGCCGATCGCTCCACCTTGTGTCAACTGCTCCCCGTTGGGACCAGGTAGAGCGTGAACTGCAACGTGGTCGTGCGCCCCAAAGCCTTTATGGTCAACACCTTTTGTCCTTGGATGCTTCCCTGTATCAGGTTCTCGTTGAGCCGGATGGCCAAAGATAGCGTGCGCTGGACGTTTTGCCATTCTTCGGGATTGGCTTCGCGGCTGATTTGGAAGTAAATCAGCCCCGGAGCCACTGGCAGCGCCCGGGGCGGTCGTTGACTATGCGAAAACTTCAGGCCTGCTTGGCCCAGCCGAAAAATATCGTCCACGCGCTCCGAGCTGCCTACTTTCATGTCCAGGTAGCCGGGACGGGTCAAGATGCGGATGCATTCATCGGTGGTCAACTGGCTTTGCACCGTTTGAACGCCGATGAACATTTGCCAGGTCGGTTCCAGCCAAGCTGATTCCAGTTGCACTTGCATACGTAGGCCGGCACCCACGAAGTCGCGCGACCGGTACTCCGGCTCGATCACCAAATTGAGATAGGCATCTATGTATTTTTTGACTGCATAAAAGCAGGCAGCCAAATCGTCATGGTCGTAGCGGGGCAATTCCGGCGGCCGGCGCGTCGCGCCAAAGATAGCCAATTGCCCCACGATGCGCACGAGTTCCATATAAGCCAGCCACGGATGTACTCCCTGGGAAAAGACGAGCACACCCAAAGCGGCATAGGCCTCGTTGAGCTCGCGCAATTGACTGATAAGGATGACATCGCCAGGCGTTTGACTGTCCAGAGCTATCCCCCGACTGACCAGCTGGGTGGCGATGAGGTCAATTTTTTTGCCCATGCGATCGTAGATAGTCTGCAAGATATCTACTTGCAAGGGACGCCAGGTATCGCAGGACAAAAGCGGCGGAATATAATTGACGTCCAGTTCGGGCGTGGCTTCGGCGCGGGCCGACTTTTCCACGCGCGCGATGGGCAACAACTCGTAGCCGGAGCTATCTTCCTGAGACAGCAACAAGCGCACATTGAGCGACAAGAACTCGACCGGCTGGGGATTGACCCCCGTGTTGGCGTCTTCCAGCATTTGAGTATCGAGCTGGTACCGAGCCGTGTCGGTGCCAGCCGTGGTGGCGACATTGGCGCGCCCGAGCTGTTGCAGCGGGATCGCCAGGTACACCGTGACCCGGTCGCTTTTTTCAAAGGCAGGCCGCAAATCGAGCGCTGGCAGTGTGCGTTCTTCGGGGATGGCGATCAGCGTGCCGTCGCGCAGCCTGGCTTTGAGCGAGTGGACAACGAAGCGATAATTGGCCAGTGCTTCGGCATCCAGGTCTATCTCGCGCAAGCCCCAATTGTAGTGGTGATCCCAGCGGGCGCTGGTCGCCAATTGATAGGCCCAGTAGCGATGAGCGGCTTGGAAATGGTGCGGCCGCAAAAACATGCCTTCGTGCCAATAAACCGCTCGTATACTCATGACAACAAGCCTCGGGTCCTGGGGAACCAGATTCGGTCGGCATCCACCGTGGCACTAACGCCCGTGCCCCCTTAAAGTTAACATCATATGTTCGCGCCGGAGAGACGGAAGACGGTTTTTTGACGGCTCGGCACCGCCCTGGAGGCAACCGGATGCAGCAAGAACGCTACGATCCGTATCGGCTCACCGCCTCGGGTATCGAAGAGCCTCCCGGGTCCTTGTGCGCTGCCCTGATGCGCATCGGGCCGGGATTGATTCTGGCCGGCTCGATAGTCGGCACCGGCGAGCTGATCGCCACCACCCACATCGGTGCAAAAGTGGGCTTCGTTTTGCTCTGGCTCGTGCTCTTCAGTTGTTTCATCAAGGTGTTCGTGCAGATCGAGCTGGGCAGGAGCGCCATCGTTTCGGGCCAGACGACACTAGCCAGTCTGGACGGTGTGCCGCGTATCGGACCGCTTTTGACCTGGTGGTGGCTGGCCATGATGTTGGCGACGCAAATGCAAATAGGCGCCATGATCGGCAGTATCGGCCAAGCTGTGCACATGGGCATACCAGAGGTGGTACCCTTGTTGGATCGAGCGGTTGCCCGTGTGGTGCCGGGTCTGGCTGGCTCGTGGACCGCCCGACCTGAACTGCCGTGGGCTTTCCTGGTCACGTTGCTTACAGCAGGGCTCCTTGTATGGGGAACGTATCGGCTAGTCGAGCGCGTAAGTACTTTTCTAGTGGTCGTTTTTACCCTAGTGACCGTGCTTTGTGTAGTGCTGTTGCAGTGGACAGACTATCGCTTCGGCGTCGCAGAGATTGTGAGCGGCCTGACTTTCTCTTTTCCCCGCGAAGCCATTCTGCCGGCGTTTGCCATGTTCGGCATTACAGGAGTCGGGGCCTCGGAATTGGTCTCTTATCCCTACTGGTGCGTGGAAAAGGGGTATGCACGCTACGTCGGACCGCGGGACCTTTCGGGATGGTTGGTACGTGCTCGCGGCTGGGTGGGCGTCATGAAATTGGACGCCTGGGGGTGTATGGTCCTCTATACGACAGCGACTGTTTCTTTTTACCTGCTGGGTGCTGCTGTGCTTCACAGCTTCGGCGGCAAGGGGCTGCCCGACGATGTAGAAGGGATGATGCGTGCACTGGCGCGCATGTACGAACCAGTCTTGGGCAACACAGGGTCGGTCATGTTCATCGTTGCCGGCGCTTTTGCCGTGCTGTATTCGACCCTTTTTGCAGCCACGGCGGCCAACAGTCGTCTGTTGGCCGATTTCTTGCGTGTGCGCGGCTATGCGCGTATCCAGTCGCCGGAGGAACGGTTGTTCTGGGTGCGTTTTGCCTGTGTGCTGTTTTTGGCGCTCGGTCTGATACTTTATTGCGCGATGGGAAGCCCGCCTGCCATGGTTGTCATAGGGGGCTTCGCTCAGGCAGTCACACTGCCCATGTTGGCCGCTGTGGCTGTGTATTTGCGATACAGCTCCCAGGAGCCTGCCCTGGCCCCATCGCTTTGGGGGAGCATGCTCCTGTGGCTATCGTTTCTGGCCATGCTTCTAGCTGCCGGCGTGGTACTGGTAGATCAATTAGCCAAGCTGCTAGGCTGGTCACTGCCGAGCTAAAGCCCCCGTGTCGGCGCAGCCGCCATGGAGTTGCGCGCTACAAAGTCCAACCCCGGCGATACTCGCGACGGACATAAGCTTCTGCGTCCGGGCAATTTTTGACCTTGAGGTTCTCGGCGTCCCACTCCAAACGCATCTTGGCACGTATCGCTACATTGCCCAGCAGAATGAATTCGGTCAAGGGGCCAGCGTAATCAAAGTTGGACATAGCTTTGGGGCCGCCTTTGCAAGCCTGGACCCATTCGGCGTGGTGTCCGGGCGAGCGCGGTAGTTTTTTGAGTGGTCCAGTCAGTTCTTGGCTATGGCCGTCTTTGAGCAAGAAGATTCGTGCGCCATAGTCGTCAGGGGAAAAGAGCGTGCATACCCCTTTTCCACGCACCAGTAGGGATAAGAGACCAATTCCGAGGCCCCGACTCCTGTAATGCCGAACATGGCAAACGCCGGCAGAATGGCT
>JGI25066J35082_100008_pt1 | contig 23844 bp, 25 predicted proteins | sample Antgeofumaro1A2B_FD_35082 | JGI IMG/M metagenome (IMG submission 35082)
TCTTCGGGGTCCCTGCTGACCCTCTGGGTTGGGTTGGGGCGGACTAACTAGTCGCCCGGCCGGAACTCGCCCTCGATGGGCCCTTCCTCTCGACCGCCCGAATCGGAGCCGCCGGTGCCGGTTGTACCCGTCGCCTGGTAGAGGTGCACGCCCACCTGACTCAGCGCATGCTCAAGCTCTTCGACGGCCCGCTGCAGGTCCCAGAACTGCTCGGTCTCCATTAGGGACCGAACCCGCTGAATCTTAGACTCCACGTCGGAGCGCAGGCTGGCCGGGACCCGGTCGCCGTGCTCCCGGAGGGTACGTTCGGCGGTGTAAATTAGGGAGTCAGCCCGGTTGCGCATCTTATCCGGCCCGTAACGCTCAATTAAAAACTTGACCAGACTGTGGGACTGGCCGTAGAGGAGGATTACGTCTTCTGGCCGGCCGGGCATGGTGGTCATCTGTTTCACGGAGAAGAGTCGGTCCTGTCGGATGGCGTTTTCCAGGGCCCGCTTGTATTCGCCGTAAAGGTCGCCCTCCGCGTACATGGAGAGGCCTTCGTTAAGCCAGGCCGGAATCTGCCGGTAAGGGTTGTCGGCGAGCTGGTGGGTAATCAGGTGGGTGAGTTCGTGGGCCACGGTGCGGATGATGTCCCGACCTACGCCCAGGACCAGTACCAGGTCGTGCTCGGAGTAAGCCTGGCCGGCGGTTATCAGCTCCCGGCGGCTGGTGGCCGAGGTGAAGGGGATCGCCCCATCCATATCGGGCTTGGTATTGTAAAGGATCACCTTAACCGGTCGCTCCAGGCTGATGCCAGCTTCCCGCCCCATTTTGTTCAGGGTCTGGAGGGCGGTATCCAGGACTACCTGGGCCGTCGGCTCGGCCCCCCCCGTAATAAAACACCGTTACGGGGCCGTTCTCTAAGGTCTTCCAGACGAAGCGGGTGTCCTGGTAAAGAAAAGTTTTCTCCGCGGTCTGCACTCGCTCCCCATTGGGGCCCTCGAAAACGTACCAGTACCGGATGGTCGTAAACGGGGGCAGGTAATTCTGGTTGTTCTCGCCGCCGCTGGTACGGAGTCGGTAGGTTGCCTTTACCTGGGTTCCGGGGGCAAACTCGGGATAGCCGTAGCGGGTTGCCAGGGTGCTACCGGCCCGGAAGTTAAGGGTGATTTTGGTTATCTCGAAGGGGGCTTCGGCCTCGAGGCTGAAGACGACCTCGTTAGGGAAATTTATGACGTAGTTGTCGACCTTAACGTTTACGGCCGGTTCGGCCCGGGCCGGCAGCAGGCCCCAGCCCATCAGCAGGCCAGCCAACAGAAGCAGACCCCAAAATCCTCGCCTTACCATTAGCTTTCGCCCCCGTCGCCCACCCCGGCCGCCGCCTTCGCCCCGGCCAGCGACCAGCGCAAGTATTCCCGAATAAACTCATCGAGCTCCCCGTCGAGGACCCGGTCCGCCTGGGCTGTTTCGTACCCGGTGCGGTGGTCCTTGACCAACGTATACGGGTGCAGGATGTAAGAGCGGATCTGATTGCCCCACTCGGCCGAGACTCGCTCCCCCCGGAGTCGGGCGATCTCTTCTTCTTTGCGCCTAAGCTCAAGTTCGAGGAGCCTGGCCCTTAGGATTTTGAGGGCGTTTTCCAGGTTTTGGGCCTGGGACCGCTCTGACTGACAGGTGACCACGATGCCCGTGGGGATGTGGGTAACACGGACGGCGGTGCTCACCTTCTGCACGTTCTGGCCGCCGGGACCGCTGGCCCGGAAGCGGTCGACCTTCAGGTCTTCCGGCCGGATTTCCACCCGGACATCCCGTTCGACCACCGGCAAGACCTCCACCAGGGCGAAGGAGGTGTGGCGCCGGTGAGCGGCGTCGAAGGGGGAAAGGCGAACCAGCCGGTGGACGCCCTTCTCGCCCCGAAGATACCCGTAGGCGTAGGGTCCCCGGACCTCGACGGTGACACTCTTTATCCCGGCCTCCTCCCCGGGGGTAACGTCTAAGATTTCCGTCTCAAAGCCGTGGTCCTGGGCCCACCGAAGGTACATTCGGAGGAGCATTTCGGCCCAGTCCTGCGAATCCGTACCCCCTGCCCCGGCGTGAATGCTTAGTAGGGCGTCATTGGGGTCGTATTCGCCCGAGAAGTACTGCTGGAATTCCAGCTGTTCAAGGCGATTGGTCAGCTTCTCGGCCTCGGCCTTCACCTCGGCCAGGAGGGAATCTTCCCCCTCTTCCTCCGCCAGTCTGCCCAGCTCCAGCAGTTCCCTCACCCGGGTTTCCAGCTCCCGCCAGGGACGGACCTGCTCCCTAAGCCGGGCCAGGCGAACCAAGGTGGCCTGGGCCTGGGAAGAATCAACCCAGAACTCTGGGCTTGCCGCCTCGGCCTCGAGCCGGGCCGCCTCCTGTTCCAGGCGGGGGATGTCAAAGACGCACCGTCAGGTCTTGGATTCGGCGGAGAAGCTCTTCGAGTTTGTCGACAACTTCAGCCATCGGTTGGGCCTCCAGTTCTGGGCCGGGACAACCGGCCGCTACTTAATGACTTACCACGGCCCCGGCCCCCATTACAAGCCCGGCGGGCCGGTGCCTTGGCCTACCAGAGGGCCAGCTGCCGGTTTCGGGAGGCGAGGTCGGCCAGTCGGGTTGGTTCCGGCAGGCGGTGGTCTTTAACACAGGCCAGGGTCCAGTCTACCGCCGCCTCCAGGTCCAGCCGGTGTCCCACTGACACGTATACGGGCGGGGCTCCGGCCTGGGTCCTTACGGCCGCCCCCACCGGCCCATCCCGGGCGTAAAGGACCACCCGGTCGCCTCGGTTCGGCCCAGGCTCAGCGGGTTTTACCTCCCGCCAGATGAGCCAGGATTTAGCAACCCCAACGGTGGGCAGGTCGAAGAGAACCCCGATGTGGCAGGCGATGCCGAACCGTCTCGGGTGGGCAATGCCCTGGCCGTCCACGAAGATGAGGTCGGGTGGGGTCTCGACCTGCTCGAAGGCCCGCAGAATGAGGGGGGTCTCCCGGAAGGAGAGCAGGCCCGGAATGTACGGAAAGGTGAGGTTCCCCTCAACCGTAATGACCTGCCTCAGGCCCAGGTCCGGGTAACCTAGCAGGACGACCGCCGCCCGGGCTACTCCGTCCCGGTGGCCGGCGGCCAGGTCAACCCCGGCCACCAGCCCCACCTTTTCGGGCCGACCGCTTCGAATCACCCGGCCGGCAAGCTGCTGTTGGAGGGCGGCCGCGGCCTCGGGCGAAAGGTCCCAGGGGTGGTCGAAAGCCGGTTTCACGGCCGACCCGGGTGGGGTTTAGGTGGGGCTACCGAGCCGCTCGGCGATGAGGCGAGCGGCCGCCACAATGAGCCGGACGCCTCCTTCAACCCCAAAGCGGGCGGTGTTTACGGTCAGGTGGTAAAGCTCGGGGCTGCGCCAGTCAACCCCGTAATAAGTCTTAAAAAACTCGGCCCGCTCCCGGTCAACTTCTTTGACCCGCTTTTCGGCGGCCTTAAGGTCCAGCCGCTCCTGGGCCGCCACCTGCCGGACCCGGTACTCGAAGGGGGCGGTGACGAAGACCGTTAGGGCGTTGGGGTAGTCTTTTAAAAGCACCGGGGCGGCGTGGCCGACGATGACCACCCGACCCCGTTCGGCCACCGACCGGATCACCTGCTCGATCAGGGCCCGGTAAGCATCATGGGTCAAGGCCGGGGCGGGGGGTAGGGTGCCCACCGGAACGGCAAACAGCTCATCGGGAGGATACCGGCCTAAAACGTCGGCAATGCGGGCGAGCAGGGACGGGACCTTCTCGGCCTCTTCCAGGGTTTCCTCGGAAACCCCGGCCAGCATTGCCGCCCGACTGACGATCTCACGGTCCAGGTACTGAAAGTTGAGCTCATCGGCAACCCGGCGGGCAACCGTCTCCCCATCTGCCCCAAGCTGCCGGCTTACGGCTATCACTAGCTCCATGGTTTAAAACCCAGTATAAAGATACATTAAAGATACGCCGTTTTCAACGCCTAAAATTGACCCGGCCACTCCGGCCGGCCCGACGACCCCAAAGCTTCCCAGCAGACCGCTGAGGCCGCCCCGACGGCTGAAGTTTTCCAGCCTGGGCTCCCCCCGAATGCCGGCCAGTTCGGCCGCAAGCTGGATTGCCCGATGGTAGTCGCCAAGTTCGTCCACCAGGCCCAAGCCCTGGGCCTGGGTTCCCGTCAGGACCCGGCCATCGGCGAACTGTAGCACCCGGTCCCGGGGCAGGTTGCGGCCCTCGGCCACCACGTCAACGAACCGCTGGTAGGCCTGGTTTACCAGCTCCTGCATCAGGGCCTCCTCTTCGGGGCGGAGGGGTCGGATGCCACTGGTAGTGTCTTTAAAGGCGCCGCTGCGGAAAACGTAAACCTTTACCCCAATCTTGTTGAGCAGTTCGTCGTAGGTGGGAATTACGGTGATGACGCCGATGCTGCCGGTTAAGGTGTTGGGGTTGGCGACAATGCGGTCGGCGGCGGCCGAAATGTAGTAGCCTCCGGAGGCGGCCAGGGACTCCATGTAGACGACCACCGGCTTATGGAACTCCTGGCGGGTCCGCCGAATCTCCCGGTAGATTTCGTCGCTGGCGACCGCATTCCCGCCCGGGCTATTCACCCTTATAAGGATGGCCCGAACCCGGGGCTGGCGCCGGGCCCGGTCAAGCTGGGAGATGAAGGTGCGGCTGAAGGTGCCTGAGCTGAATAGCCCAGTCTGCTCACCAGACTGGATGGTGCTGTTGACCTCTAGGACCGCCACGGTGCTGGGAAACCAGAGGAGGTTGCCGCTAAGGGCAGCCCCAACCAGCAGGCCCAGGACGAAGGCCCCGGCCAGGGCAATGAGGGCAATCAGAATTATAACGACCCACAAGCAACCGCGCCTTACGGTCAACCCTGCACCAACCGGGCAAACTTTCGGCGGCCGACCTGGACCACGACCCCTGGTTCAACCTTAAGGGGTTCGTCGGGAACCTGCCGGCCATCCACCCGGACCCCGCCCTGTACCAGGAGGCGTCTCGCCTGCTTTTTGGTTGGTACCAGGCCGGCGGCATAAAGCAGGTCGGCCGGCCAGACCGGCCCCGCAAACCACTCGGCCCCCAGCCGCACCTCCGGGATCACCTCGGGCAGCTCCCGCCGCTGATGGACCCGTTCGAAGTTTTCGGCCGCGGCCAGGGCCGCATCCTCGCTGTGGAACTGTTTGACGATTTCGATGCCCAACCGCTTCTTAAGGAGCATCGGGTTGACCGATTTGGTCTCGACCTGCTCCCGGATAACGGCCAGCTCCGCATCGGGTATGTCGGTAAGCAGCTCGAAGTACTCCACAATGAGTTCGTCGGGGATGGACATAATTTTGCCGAACATCTCGTCAGGGGGATCCTCGAAGGCGATGTAGTTGTTCAGGCTCTTGCTCATCTTCTGGACGCCGTCGGTTCCCCGCAGGATTGGGGTGAGAAACGCCTGCTGGGGCCGCATTCCCAGCATGCTCTGGAGCTCCCGCCCCACCAGGATGTTGAACTTCTGGTCGATACCCCCGAATTCCACGTCTGCCCGGATGGCTACCGAATCGTAGGCCTGAAGGAGGGGATAAAGCAGTTCGGTCAGCGCGATAGGCCGGCGCTCGGCAAAGCGGCGGGCAAAATCTTCCCGGGCCAGGAACTGGGCTACGGTGAACCTAGAGGTTAGGCTGATGACGTCCTTAAGGGTGAATCGGTCGTACCAGGTGCTTTGCCAGACGATCTCGGTCCGGGCCGGGTCAACGATTTTGTAAAACTGGCGCAGGTAAGTCTGGGCGTTGGCCTTTACCTCCTCGGCACTCAGCATCGGCCGGGTCACCGACTGGCCGCTGGGGTCGCCGATCTGGGCCGTCCAGTCGCCGACAATGAGGATGGCCAGGTGACCCAGCTCCTGGAACTGGCGCAGTTTGCGCAAGACGACGGCGTGACCCAGGTGGAGGTCGGGCCGGCTCGGGTCGAACCCCAATTTGAGCCGGAGGGTTTCGCCCGACGCCAGCAGTTTAATAAGCTCTTCTTCCACGATAATCTCGGCCACCGCCCGGCGGAGCAGTCGGTGGAGGTCAGGCGGAAGGATTCGGGTTGGGGCTGTCATGGGCAGTCACCCGTTGGGTTAAAAGCTGACGCACCTCCTCGACATCCCGTTCCATCTGAGTTACAAGCTCGGCCACGGTCTTAAAGCTAAGCTCCGGCCGTAGCCGCTTTACCAGCTCTAATTTAACATCTTCGCCGTAGATGTTGCCCTGGAAATCTAGCAGGTAAGCCTCGACGGTGCGGGGTCCGGGGCCAAAGGTGGGCCGGACCCCGATGCTGACGGCGGCCGGGTACCGAGCCGGCCCGACTTCGGCCCAGGCGGCATAGACGCCGTCGGCCGGTAGCAGTACATCCGGGTCCGTAAGGAGGTTGGCCGTGGGGAACCCGAGCTCCCGTCCCCGGCCCTCGCCGGCCACCACCCGACCCCAGACGGCCACGGGCCGGCCTAGGAGGGCGGCGGCCGACGCCACTTCCCCGGCCGCAATCAGGGCCCGGATAGCCGAACTACTCACCCGGCTACCAAGGACCACCAACTCCACCACCGTGAGGGTATAGCCCAGCGCGGACGCCAGCTCGGTAAGGACGGCCACGTTCCCTTCCCGGTTGCGGCCGACGGTAAAATCGGGCCCCACCACCAGCTCCCGAAGGCCCAAGGCTCCCACTAGCACCCCCATATACTCGGCCGCGCTGAGGCGGGCCAATTCGGGGGTGTACGCCATGGGTATTACCCGGGCCAGGCCCAGGGATTCGAGGAGACGGACCCGTTCGGCGAAGGGGATTATAAGCTTTGGGGCGGCCTCGGGCCGGTGGATTTTAAGGGGGTGGGGGTAAAAGGTTATGCCCACCGGTGCCCGCCCAGTATCCCGGGCCCGTTCCACCGTGCGCCGAACCACTAACTGGTGGCCCAGGTGCACCCCGTCGAAGACGCCGATTGTTACCACCGTTTCCGAGGCCGGCCGTAGTTCGGCCAGCTCCTCGGCCAGGCGCTCAACTTTCTCGCCGATGAGGTGCATCTTCTAACTCCAAAATCTTTTCCGGTCGGAGGACCCGCCGGGACCGGTCAAATTTTAAGACCCCCAGGAAACTGCCGGCGGCAGTATAGGCCCGAACTCGCTGACCATCAGCAAGCTCCCCGCGGAAGGGCAGGGCCTGGCCGCTTCTTACTCGCCGGGCCGTCTCGGGGGCGAGGATTGCGGCCGGCCACCCAAGCAGCGGCTCATCTGCGGGATAGAGGATTTCAGAAGCCTGGCCGGCACCTGCCAGCTCCTTGAACGTTTCCAAGTCCACCGCGTCCTCGAGCCGGAAAGGCCCAACCCGAAGCCGCACGAGCCCCGCGAGGTGGGCCCCGCAGCCCAGCCGTTCGCCGATGTCCCGGGCCAGCGCCCGGATATAGGTGCCCCGGCCGACCTCGGCCTCGACGGTGAGCTTGGGGGGCTCAAACTGCAGGAGGGAGAGCCGGTAAACAACCACCTCTCGGGCTTCGACCTCCACGGGCACCCCCCGGCGGGAAAGCTCGTAGGCCCGCCGCCCCCCCACCTTCACGGCCGAATAGGCCGGAGGTCGCTGGCGAATTTGGCCGACGAACTCGGCCAGGACTGCCCGGACCTTGGCCTCGTCGATACCTGTGAGGGGCCGGGTGGCAATGACCCGACCCTCGGCGTCGTCGGTGTCGGTGGTTACTCCGAGGTTGACCTCGGCCCGGTAAACCTTGGGCTGTTCCAAGATATATTCGATTACCCGGGTGGCCGGACCCACGCAGATGGGCAAAACCCCGCTGGCGAGGGGGTCGAGGGTTCCGGCGTGGCCGACCCGCCGGGCCCCGGTCAGCTTCCGGACAAGGCTCACGACCCGGGCCGAGGTAAAGCCCGAGGGTTTGTTGATGTTGAAGATTCCGTTCCAGCCCAAGGGCCTAAGACTCGGCTGGTTCGGCCTCGGACCGGGCCTTCCGCTCGGCGGCGACCTCCCGGAGCAGCTGGGCGATCCGGGTGCCCCGTTCGATGGAGCGGTCCCGCTCGAAGATAAGGGCCGGGACCTGCTTCATCCGGAGGCGGGCCGAAAGCTCCCGGCGCAAAAACCCCGCCGCCCCCCGCAGGGCTTCCAGGGCCTTTTCGCTTTCGGCTTCGGAGCCGTAGATGCTCACGAAAACCTTCGCCGTCCGGAGGTCGGGCGATGTTTCGACGCCGGTAATGCTCACCATAACCCCGAGCCGAGGGTCCTTAAGCTCCCGGGTCAACAGCTCGGCGATCTCCTGCTGGAGCAGGTGATTGACGCGGTCGAGCCTGCGGCTCATGGCAACCTCCTAAAGGGCCGGTGGGACGGCCCCGGCCTCAGGCGACGACTTCCTGACCGTAAACTTCGAGGATATCGCCGGGCCGGAACTCGTTAAAGCCTTCGATGCCGACGCCGCACTCGAAGCCGGCGGCCACCTCCCGAACGTCCTCCTTGAACCGGCGCAGGCTGGTGACCCGGCCGTCGAAGATCACCTTGCCCTCCCGGAGGATCCGAACCCGTTGGCCCCGAGTAACCTTGCCCTCGAGCACGTAACAGCCGGCCACCTGCTGGCCGGTCCGGCCGATGAGGAAGACCTGGCGGACCTCGGCCCGGCCGTAGACCACTTCCCGGTAGACGGGCTGGCGCAGGCCAGCCAGGGCCTTCTCAACATCCTCAATCAGGTGGTAAATGATGTTATACTGGCGGATTTCCACGCCCTCGGCCTCGGCCAGAGCCCGGGCGCCGGGCTCGAGGCGGGTGTTAAAGCCGACAATGATGGCCCCAGAGGCGGCGGCCAGAAGCACGTCCGATTCGGTGATGGTGCCGCTGGCGGCGTGGATTATCCGGATCCGGGTCTCATACTTCTCGTTGAGCCGCTCGAGGGCCGTCCGAACCGCCTCAACGCTTCCCTGGACGTCGGCCTTAAGGACTACCAGCAGTTCGGTGGGCTTACCGGCCTGGGCCTGGCGGGCCACTGCCTCGAGGGTGATGGCCCGGGCGGCGATGGCCTCCCGTTCGGCGCGGCGGGCTTCCTGCCGTTCCTCGGCGATCCTTCGGGCCTGGTCTTCATCCTCGACCACCTGCAGGATATCCCCCACCACCGGCACACTCTCGAAGCCCAGCACCTCGGCCGGGGTTGAAGGCCCGGCCTCCCGCAGCCGCCGACCCCGGTCGTCGACCATGGCCTTCACCTTGCCCCAGGTTTCCCCGGCCACGAAGATGTCGCCAACCCGCAGGGTCCCATTCTGAACCAGGACGGTGCCCACCGGCCCCCGATTTTTGTCCAAGCGGGCCTCGATAATGGTGCCAACGGCGGGACGGTCGGGGTTGGCCTTAAGCTCCAGGATTTCGGCCAGAATTAGGATATTCTCCAAAAGCAGGTCTACCCCCTCGCCGGTACGGGCTGAGATGGGGACGGTTATGGTATCGCCGCCCCACTCTTCGGGGATGAGGCCAAGCTCAGCAAGCTGCTGCTTGACCCGCTCGATGTTGGCATCGGGCCGGTCGATTTTGTTGATGGCCACCACGATGGGGACGCCGGCGGCCCGGGCGTGGTTTACCGCCTCCACCGTCTGGGGCATAACCCCGTCATCGGCGGCCACGACCAGGACGACGATATCGGTAACCTGGGCCCCGCGGGCCCGCATGGCCGTGAAGGCCTCATGGCCCGGGGTATCGATAAAGGTGATCTTCTGGCCGTTAACTTCCACCTGATAGGCGCCGATGTGCTGGGTGATGCCCCCCGCCTCCTGCTCGGCCACCCGGGTCCGGCGAATCCGGTCTAGCAGGGTGGTCTTGCCGTGGTCCACGTGGCCCATCACGGTGACCACCGGCGGCCGGGGCCTGAGCTTGGCCGGGTCCTCCTGGGCCAGCATCTGTTTGAAGCTGGCGTAGTCGGTGATGAGCTGAACCGTCGGCTCGGGTCGTTTAAGCTTGATGGTGAGCCCGAAACGGGGGCCGACCCGGGCGGCCACCTCGTAGTCGATGGCCTGGTTTATGGTGGCGAAGACCCCCTGCTTCATCAGCTCCTTTATAACCTCGATGGGACTTGCGCCGATAAGGTCGGCAAGCTCGGCCACCGTGATTACCGGAGGAATCTCGACGGTTCTGGTTTCGGCGACATGGGACTCCATCTGTGCGCTCCTTGGCTATGGGCCGGCGGATGCCGCCGGGGCGGCCGGTTCGCCCACGGTTTTGGCGAACGCGGTCAGCCGGGCCCGGTCTTCCGGACTGAGGGTCGTTCGAAGGGCAATGTCTAGGACGTTGGATCTGAGGGCCCGGTCCCAGCAGGCCCGGCGGGGGCAGAGGTAGGCGCCCCGGCCGTTCTTCTTGCCGGTCGGGTCTACCTCCACCGGTCCGGCCAGCGTGCGGACGATGCGAATAAGCTGTCGTTTGGGCTGCGTGGTTCGGCAGGCCACGCAGGTCCGCATTGGCACATGCTTAGGTCGGGGTCCACCCTTGGTCATCGGATCCGCCTCAGAAGCTCTTCGTACGCTTCCTCCTCTTCGAGCTCGACGGTTACCCGGGGCCGCTTGGCCTTCTTGGGCTTGCCCGGAGGTGCCCGCTCTTCTTCACCTTTCTTCCTTTTCACGTCGAGCTCCCGGGAGATCTGCAGGTCCTCGGCAAAACGCAGGACCCGGGGCGGCTCCAGGACAGGCTCTGGGGCCACGGCCACCGGTTCAGGGGCCGCTTCCTCAGCGGCTGGGGCTGCCGCCATCTCGGCCGCCACCACCGGCTCAGGCTCCGGAACGACCTCAGGCTCGGGGGTAACCTCGGGCACCGGCGCCGGCTCAGGGGCGGGCGGGGCCACCTCCACCGCCACCTGAGTGGCCGCGGCCGCCTCGGCCTCCTTCACCAGGCGCTCGGCCCGGGCAACCGACGCCGCCTTGATGTCTATCCGCCAGCCAGTGAGGCGGGCGGCCAGGCGGGCATTCTGCCCCTCCTTGCCGATGGCCAGGGAGAGCTGGCGGTCTGGGACGATGACGGTTGCGGTCTTTTCGGCTTCGTTGATCTCCACCGAAAGCACCTGGGCCGGGCTGAGCGCCTCGGCGACAAAGATGGCCGGGTCGGGGTTCCAGAGGACGATGTCGATCTTTTCCCCGTTAAGTTCGTTTACGATGTTCTGGATCCGGACGCCCCGGAGGCCGATACAGGCGCCCCGGGCATCGACCCCCGGCTGCCGGGACCAGACGGCTACCTTGCTGCGGGAGCCGGGCTCCCGGGCGATGGCCTTAATCTCGACGATGCCGTTGTAAATCTCGGGAACCTCCAGCTCCAGAAGGCGCTTAAGGAAGTCTTTGTGAGTGCGGGAGACGATGAGCTGGGGGCCCTTCGGGGTCTTACGCACCTCCAGGAGCAAGGCCTTAAGCCGCTGGCCGGGCCGGTAAACCTCGCCGGGAATCTGGTCCGAGGCCGGCAGGTAACCCTCGACCTTACCCAGGTCGAGGGTTACCTGCTTGGAGTCTACCCGCTGGACGATGCCGGTGACGATCTCGCCGACCTGGTCCAGGTAGTTGCGGTAGATATCCTCCCGCTCGGCCTCCTTGATGCCCTGGAGGAAAACCTGCCGGGCCGTCTGGGCGGCGATGCGGCCGACAGAGTCCTGGGGAACCTCGACTTCGATGGTCTGGCCCACCTTAACGTCGGGCTTGATGCGGCGGGCCTCCGCCAGGCTTAGCTGGGTGCGCGGGTCCTCAACCTTTTCGACGACGGTTTTGGCCACGTAAACCCGAATGGTTCCGGCCGAAACCGAAATTTCGGCCCGGACATTGGGGGTGCCAAGCTCCCGCTTGAAGGCGGTGACGATGCCCCGCTTAAGCAAGTCCACCACGACCTCGAGCGGCAGGTTCTTTTCGGTTGCCAGCTGGGTTAAAGCCCTGGCGAATTCTGTTCGTGCAAGCATTCTCCCAAGCCCCTCCTTGGGTGTAAAACACTCCGTCACAAAATTGGGGCCGTCCAGCCGGACCGCCCCAGTGTCAACGAGTCTGCTTGTGCGTTGGGTTAAGGACCCTATTCGAAGTATATCACCGTCGTTTCCCCAAATACAAGCGCCCGCACACCTAGGTTCTGTCCCGGAGGTAGTGGGCGGGCAGGCGCCCGGCTTATGCTTGGGCAGCTGGAAGCTTTCCCGAGGACTAGGCTCCGCAGCCGGTGGCGGTGGACCTGGGTGCAGGGAAGCCCCAGGGCCCCGGTGGCCTGGCTCGAACCCCCCATTAGGGCTTATGGGGCCCAGGTCATTTTAACCGACCGCGCGGGCGATTGGCATTTGCGAGACTAAAGTCTTGCAAATTCTGGTCCTTTGAGCGGGGGACCCAAGGCTTTAAATTCCTCCCACCACCTCTGGGACAGAGCCGTCAGATACACGTCCTTGACAGGTCCTCAGCTTCCATCTGATAATAAACCGACTAAATCGCCGCGGAGGAGTGCGTCATGTGGAAACGGACCGGCATGCTCCTGCTGGTTGCACTGTTTCTCGCCAGCTGTGCCCCTACCGCCCCCTCGCAGCCGACGGCCCCCCAACCCGCCGAAGAACAGCCCCGCTACGGGGGCGAGCTGGTCTTTGCGGTTGATGCTGAGCCGCCCTCCCTCGACGCCCACCGGGAAACCACCTTTGCCGTAATCATCCCGCTGGCCCCCTTTTACAGCACCCTTTTAAAGTTTGACCAAAACAACTACCCGAAGGTGGTGGGCGATTTGGCCGAGTCGTGGTCGGTCTCCTCGGACGGGCTGGTTTACGAGTTCAAGCTCCGGGACGGGGTAAAGTTCCACGACGGCACTCCCCTCACCAGCCGGGATGTGGTGGCCACCTACAACAAGATTATCTTCCCGCCCCAGGGGGTAATCAGCGCCCGGAAGGCCCTCTATGCGGCCGTGGAATCCATCGAAGCCCCCGACACCCGCACCGTCAGGTTTAAACTCAAGTACCCTTCGGCCTCCATGCTGGCCAACTTCGCCTCCGGCTGGAACTGGATTTACAAGGCTGAAATCGTCGAGAAGGATCCCCGCTGGTACGAGAAGAACGTGCTGGGGACGGGTGCCTTTAAGTTCGTCGAGTATGTTCCCGGCTCCCACGTGTTGGGCCGAAAAAATGAAGACTACTTCATCAAGGGCCGGCCTTATCTGGACGGCTTCCGGGCCGTCTTTATGACGGACCGTTCCGCCATGGTCGCCGCCCTAAGGAGTGGCCAGGCCCTCATCAATTTCCGGAGCGTTACCCCCCAGGAGCGGGACGACCTGGTTCGGGCGCTGGGGAACCAGGTCGTGGTCGAGGAAAGCCCCTGGATTTGTTCCCAGATGGTGGTGCTTAATAACGAAAAGCCACCCTTCAACGACCCGCGGGTTAGGCGGGCCCTTACCCTGGCCATTGACCGCTGGGGCGGGAGCCAATATCTATCCCAGTTCACGTTCCTTAAGCATGTTGGGGCCCTGATGCGGCCGGGCGGGCCCTTTGCCATGCCCGAGTCGGAGCTCGAAAAGCTGCCGGGATTTTGGCGGGACATAAACAAGAGCCGGGAGGAGGCCCGTCGGCTTTTGCGGGAGGCCGGGGTCCCCGAAGGCTTCGCCTTTGTGCTCAAGAACCGAAACATTGAGCCTTACCCGTCCCTGGGGGTGTTCCTCATCGACCAGTGGCGGCAGATTGGGCTAAGGGTGGAGCACCAGCTTCTGGAGACGGGCCCCTGGACCCAGGACCTGCGCACCGGCAACTTTGAGGCGATGCTCTACTTTAACTGTGACTTCATGGACGACCCCGACCTGCAGCTTTTAAGCTTCATTTCACCCGAGCGGAGCCCGGTAAACTACGCCCGCTACCGGGACCCGGTCCTGGACGACCTTTACGACCGCCAGAGCCGGGAGCTGGACCCCGAAAAGCGCAAGCAGCTGGTGTGGCAGTTTGAACGGCGGGCCGTCGGGGAGATGGCCTACCAGCTGCCGACCCTCTGGTGGAACCGGATCGTCGTCCGCTGGGCCAAGGTTAAGGGCTGGAGGATAACCCCAAGCCACTACATCAATCAGGACCTGGTGGATGTCTGGATCGCCCAGTGATGACCGGGTAAAATTGAGCCGATGCAGAGATACCTCATCAGCCGCTTGCTTATGACCATTCCGACCCTCTTCGGGGTGGCCGTTATAACCTTCATTCTGCTCCGGCTCATCCCGGGCGACATCGTGATGCTCCGGTACGGTACGGGCGCCCTCGTCTCGGAGGATGTCCTCCGGGCCGAGCGGGCCCGCTACGGCCTGGACAAACCCCTCCACGAGCAGTTCGTTAACTGGCTCTGGGGGCTAGTTCGGGGCGACTTGGGCCTTTCGATGTGGACTGGTAAGCCCGTGGCCTATGAGGTAGCCATCCGCCTCGAGCTTACCCTTCAACTGGCGATTATGGCCACCATCATCGCGGTGACCCTGGCCATCCCCTTAGGAACCCTGGCCGCCGTCAAGCAAAACACCTGGGTCGACTACGCCGTCCGGGTTTTCAGCATCGCTGGCCTGGCCATGCCATCCTTCTGGCTGGGTATTTTGATGATCCTGCTCTTGCTGATCTTCTTCCGGTGGTCGCCGCCGGTGGTCTTCACACCCTTCTGGAAGGACCCCCTGGCGAACTTGACCCAGCTCATCTGGCCGGCCCTGGCCGTGGGCTACCGCTATTCGGCCGTATCCACCCGGATGATGCGCTCGGCCCTGCTGGAGGTCCTTCGGGAGGACTACATCCGAACCGCCCGGGCCAAGGGGCTCGTCGAGTACCTGGTCATCATCCGGCACGGGGTCCGGAACGCCCTCTTGCCGGTGGTAACGGTTATCGGCCTGGAGTTCGCCTTCCTCATCGGCGGCCTGGTAGTGACCGAGCAGGTCTTTAACCTCAACGGCCTGGGAAAGCTCATCGTCGAGGCTATCAGCCGCCGGGACTACACCATGACCCAGGCCCTGATTATGCTTTCGGCGGCGGTCTTCGTCTTTGTGAACTTTCTCTTGGACCTCTGTTACATGTGGCTTGACCCGAGGATTCGGTACCGTTAGGGGTGTCCGGAATGCAGACAGGTCTGGCCCAGGAGGCAACCCTTCTGCGCAAGGCCCACCGCCAAAACATCGTCCTCCGGTTTGTCCGGCGCTACCCGCTTGGGGCTTTTGGGGCGGGGGTGCTGCTGGTGTTTGCGGCCGCGGCCGTTTTTGCCGACCAGCTCGCTCCCCATGACCCCATTGCCAACAACTTCGCGGTTATGTTCCGTCCGCCCAGCCCAGAATACCCCCTGGGAACCGACAACTTTGGCCGGGACGTCTTAAGCCGGATAATTTTCGGTGCCCGAACGGCCCTCCTGGTGGCCTTCACCAGTTCATTTGTAGGCGCAACCCTCGGCGCCCTGCTGGGGGTAATAAGCGCCCATTTTGGGGGCTGGGTCGACGACCTCATCCAACGTATAACCGACGTCATCCTGGCCTTCCCACTGATAATTCTGGCCCTGGCCATGGTGGCGGCCCTCGGAACGGGAACTCTGAACGTTATCATTGCCATCACCATCCCGATGATTCCCAGGGTGAGCCGGGTTATCCGGGCCAGCGCCTTGGCGCTGCGGGAGATGCCCTTTGTGGAGGCCGCCCGGGCCCTGGGGGCCTCCGATGCCAGAATCATCCTCTTCCACCTCCTGCCCAATGTGGTGGCTCCGTACCTAGTGATGCTTACGGCTTTCCTGGGCCAGGCGATTTTGCTTGAGGCTTCCCTCAGCTTTTTAGGGCTGGGGGTTGCCGAGCCTACCCCGGCCTGGGGGCTGATGCTGCGGGGGGCGGCCACCCAGTTTGCCGAGCGGGCCCCCTGGCTTGCACTGGCCCCGGGGATGGCCATTAGCCTGGGGGTCTTTGCCTTTAACCTGCTGGGCGACGCCCTTCGGGACGCTTTGGACCCAAGACTGAGGCCTTGACGGCCTTCCTTGGCAGGCATATAATTAATAAGACCAAAATCTCCTAGGGGGGGGGTGTGCGAATATGCCGTTGCGGTACGACCTTCTGCCGATGATGGACTATATCAAAGCGAAAAGGCTTTTCTGGGATCCCGAAAATATCGACCTTTCAGAGGACGTCCGGCAGTGGCCTGAGCTTTCGGAGGAGGTCCAACTAGGTACCCTCCGGCTTATCGCCGGTTTCTACCGGGGGGAGATCGCCGTAACCGAGGACCTAAGTCCCCTCCTCTTTGCCATCCGGAAGGAGGGCGGCCACCTCGAAGACGAGATATTCCTGTGCACCCAACTTTTCGAGGAGGCCAAGCACACCGAGTTCTTTGACCGCTGGCTTAACACGGTAGTGCCCGGCATTGACCTGAATGAGGTCGCCCCGGTGGGCCCCCACTACCAGTTCGTCTTTTACGAAGAGCTGCCCCGGGCGCTGCACCAGCTTTACACCGACCAGTCCCGCCGGGCCCAGCTGGAGGCCGTGGCCACTTACCACCTGATGGTGGAGGGTGTGGCCGCCGAGGCCGGCTACGCCACCGCCTATCTATCCCTGAAGGAGCGGGGCCTGCTACCGGGCCTGGTAAAGGGTTTTGAGCTGATTCAGCGGGACGAGGCCCGCCACATCGCCTTCGGCCATTACCTGGCCGGACGGATCATCCGGGACGAGCCCGACCTTCTGCCGGTGGCTAAAGCCCAGATGCGCAAGCTCTTCCCCCACATCCTCGGGCTGTTCCTCTTCAGCCAGTTGGACGTGATCAAGCACTGTATCAACATGTACGAAACCCGGCTCCGGAAGGTCGAAGAGAACCTGAGCGGGGCAGTAACCCCGGAGGCGGCCGGTTAGCAACCTGCCAAGTTGTGGCCGGGGTACCCGGAGGTCGGGTACCCCGGCCTTGGGCCCTTCGGATTTGTGGGAACTGGGCCCATGTGTTAATATTAACTAGAACCAGTGACGAGGGGGAAGCCCGTGGGAGAATCGGTCGGCAACGGTGCTGCAACCCGGAGCGAACGTCACTCCTATACGCCGCTGGAGCTCTTTTTCCTCGGCCGACTGGAGCGGTTTCTCCGGCTGCGCCGGCAGCACCGGATGAATGAGCTGCCGCCGGAGCTGGTAAAGCTTCTGGATAAGGCGATTCTTTCCACGTACCGGGACTGCCTCCAGCTCGGGATCGGCGAAGAGGCCCGCCGAATCCTGCGCCGCGAGCTTGGCCAAAGCTCGACCTCGTCCGGCTATTCCCAGTCGTAAGTCCGGGGTCGCTGCCCCTGAGCATACAGTCGTAGGGCACCGGATTCCCAATGGAGTCGGCATCCAACGAAGTTAAAAGTAACCTATGGCTTGCCCGGGCGCTGTTTGACCTGGGTGGGGTCCAGTTTGGCAGTTTCACCCTGGGCCGTTCCACGGTCAACTCGCCCGTTTATATTAACCCCCGGGTCCTGGTGAGCCAGCCCCGATATCTAAAGGCGGTGGCTGAGCTCATCCGCCAGGAGACCAGCTTTGGCCAGGCCCGCCGCCGCCCCCGAATTGCCCCTTTCGACCTGGTGGCCGGGGTCCCTTTTGGGGGCCTTCACCTGGCTACAGCCTTCTCCCTCCTGACGGAGACCCCGATGATTTACGTCCGGCCCGGGGGCGAGAAGGACCACCGAATCGAGGGCCGTTACCAGGAGGGCCAAACCGTCCTGGTCATCGACGACCTGATAACCACCGGGGGCAGCATTGTGGAGACCGCCAGCATTCTTGAGGCCCACGGGCTTAAGGTCAGGGACGTTATCGTCCTGGTGGACCGGGAGCAAGGGGCAACGGAGCGGCTTCGCCGGCGGGGCTACAACCTGGTTCCGATCCTGCGCCTCACGGTGATGCTCAACTATTACTACAACACCGGCCTCATCGACGAGTTCTGGTACCGGCGCAGCCTCGAATACCTCCGGTCTCACCAGACCGGCCCCGAAGAGTAATCCGGGTTCCCCCAGGCGAATATAATATTCTAATAATTGCTAATACTTGGCAAGGCAGAGAGCGGGAGGTGCCAACGTGGCCAAGGAGGAACTTACCCTGAACAAGACCGAACCCCGGCCGCCGCAGCTTTGCAACATCGGCCGGCTGCTTACGGCCATGGCGGGCCGGGGAGTGGACGGGTTGCTATCCTACTATTCCCGCAACGTTCTCTACCTGAGTGGGTACGGGGCCGGTACCACCGGCATCTACGGCGAGGCCAACGGTGTAGCCGCCTTCGTACTATCTCGCCACGAACCGGACCACCCCATCGTCATCGTTCCCGATTTTGAGGTCAATTTCTTCCGGTATCAACCCACCTGGGTTCGGGACATCCGGCCGTACCGGAGCTTGATTCTGCCCTTGGACCTCCCCTGGAACCCAGACATGCTCGATCGGTTTGCCCCGGCCGAGACCCGAAGCCAGCCCTGGTTCCTTGCGGCTAAGGCGAACTATTCCGGAAGCTTCATCGACGCCTGCGTAAAGGCCCTGCGGGACCTCGGCCTGGATAAGGCCACCGTCGGCTTTGACAACCTCTCCTTTGCCCCCTTCGTGGCCGACCGGCTAACGGATATGAAGGTCGTCGACGCTTACAGCCTTATGAAATATGTCCGGATGGTGAAAACCGACGCCGAGCTGCGGCTGTTGCGGGAGGCCCATCTGCTCAACCAAACTGCCATCGAAAAGGTGGTCAGCTCTTACGTGCCGGGGATGACATGGCATGACCTGAACACCGCCTATTTCCTGGAAGTAACCCGGCTGGGCGGGTTTGTTGTCGACCGGGGCAGCCTTGTACTCTTCAACCCGCGGGGCAGCGAGGCGGTGGTCCAGTTTGCCAGCGGCCTGGAGCCGGACTTTTCCCTCGAACCCGGCATGCACGTGATGTTCGATTGTCACGGTCGCTGGAAGGGCTATAACTGGGACGGTGGGAAGACGTGGGTTGTGGGCGGTGAGACGGGCGTTCCCAGCCGCCGAATAGCCCGGGTCTGTGGCGACGCTTTGGAAGAGGTCCTGAATACGGCCCAGCCCGGGGTCAGGCTCAGCCAACTGCAGGCCCTGGGGCGCCGGGTGTTCGAACGCCACGGCGTACCGGCGCCCGAATCGGCCCTGATCTATTTCCACGGGGTGGGGCTCGACAACAGCGAGCACGAGTGGGGAACGCCGGCCGATTGGGTTATGGAAGCTGGAACCGTAGTCGCCGTCCATATCTACTACCCGGGCGACGAACGGCACCGGTACTACATCGAGGAAGTCGGGGTGGTGACGCCGTCCGGCATCGACCGCTTCTTCACCTGGGACATGGGCCAACCCCTTACCCCTTAGGCGGTCACGGGAAGCTAACCCGCCTTATTGACACTGGGTAAGACGCCCGATTACAATTATAGCGGGTACGGCCCAGGCCTGACCGGAGGTTAACCGTGGCTCGGGTAATATGGGATAGCGTTACGAAAAAGTTCGGGCAGGTGGTGGCGGTTGACAATCTTACCCTTACGGCCGAGGACGGTGAGTTTTTAGTCCTGGTTGGGCCCTCTGGCTGCGGCAAGACCACGGCCCTAAGGCTGGTGGCCGGCCTTGAGGAACCCACCGGCGGCCTCATCTGGATCGGCGACCGGGTGGTAAACGACCTCCCGCCCAGAGACCGGGACGTGGCCATGGTCTTTCAGAGCTATGCCCTTTACCCCCACATGAGCGTCTACGACAACATGGCCTTCGGCCTCAAGCTTCGGGGCTTTCCCAGGGCCGAAATCGACCGGCGGGTAAGGCAGGTGGCCGAAATCCTGGGCATCGCCGACCTTCTAGACCGCAAGCCCCGCCAGCTTTCCGGCGGCCAGCGCCAGCGGGTGGCCCTGGGCCGGGCCATCGTCCGGGAGCCCAAGGTCTTTTTGATGGACGAGCCTTTATCGAATTTGGATGCCAAGCTCAGGGTCCAGACCCGGGCCGAGCTTAAAAAGCTTCACCAGACCCTTAAAACCACCACCATCTATGTTACCCACGACCAGGTTGAGGCGATGACCATGGGCGACCGGATCGCGGTCATAAATAAGGGGGTGCTTCAGCAGGTGGACACCCCCCAGAACGTCTATGAGCATCCGGTGAACATCTTCGTGGCCGGCTTTATCGGCAGCCCGGCCATGAACTTTTTCCGGGGCCGGCTTTTGAGCGAGGATGGAAGACTTTACGTCGACCTGGAGGACTTTCGAGTGGAAGTTCCCGGCCAGCTAGGGGAGGTTTTGCGGCAGCGGGCGCCCAGTCCGAAGGTGGTGCTTGGGGTAAGGCCGGAGCATATCCGGCTTTCGGCTGCCGAAGGGCAGGGTGTCCGGTGCCGGGTGGAAGTGGTGGAGCCTTTGGGCAATGAGACTTTGGTTCACGTAACCAGCGGCCGGCACACTTGGACGGTGTGGCTTCCGGGGATGCTTAAGGTTGCGCCCGGGATGAGCTTACAGCTGGAATTTGACCCCGAAAAGCTGCACCTTTTTGATGCCGGTACTGAGCGGGCTTTAATCGAGCCCGAACTTCGGGCCCTAGCCAGGGCTGGTTAAACCCTTTTGGAGGAGGACTCGATGGGCAAGCCATGGCGCAAGGTTATCATAAGCCGCCGGGAATTCTTGGGCGGAGCCTTAGCGGGGGTCGGGGCTCTTGCGGCCAGCTGCGCCCCGACCCAACCAGCCGGTCCGCAGGCTCCGGCCGTTCAGGGGCGGCCCACCGAATTGCATGTGCTCCGGTGGTCGAGCTTCGTGGCCGAGATGGATAAATTGATCGACACCCAGATGCAGGAGTGGGGGAAGAAAAATAATGTCAATGTCAAAGTTGAGCACATCAATGCCAACGACATCCCAGCCCGCCTGGCGGCGGCTGTCCAGGCCAAGGCCGGACCCGACATTGTCCAGTTTTGGGACGGCTGGCCATGGATTTATGAGGACTCGCTGGTGGACGTCAGCAAGGAAGTCGAAGAGCTGATCAAAAAGCTTAACGGCGTTTACCAGGACTTCGAAGCCTACTGCAAGGTTAACGGCGTCTGGCGGGCCTTCCCTTACTCGTACACCAGCAATACTTTCATATACCGCACGGACTACTTCAAGGAGGCCGGGGTCGCGGTGCCCAAGACTTGGGACGAGTTCATCGAGGCCGGCAAGAAGCTTAAGGCTTACGGTAAGCCCATCGGTCAGGCCTTGGGCCACTCCTTCGGGGACCCGCCGACCTTCTGGTACCCGTGGCTCTGGGCCTGGGGCGGCAAGGAAGTCCTGGAAGACGGCAAGACCGTGGCCATCGAGAGCGACGCCACCTTGCTCGCCGTCGAGAAGGCCGTCGAGCTCTTCGACACCGGGCTGATCGAGGGCGTCCTTTCATGGGATGACTCCTCCAACAACCGGGCTTACCTGGCGGAGCAGATCTCGTGCACCCTGAACGGCGCCAGCATCTACTTCGTGGCCAAGCGGGATTATCCGAAGCTAGCCGAGGTGAGTGACCACTTCGTCCACCCCCGGGGCCCGGCGGGCACCTTCAGCTACCAGCTCGACTGGAGCGTCGGCATTATGGCCTACTCCAAGAATATCCAGGCCGCCAAGGACCTAATCGTTCACATCCTGCAGCCGGAGCAATATTCGGCCTGGCTGCAGAGCGGCCGGGGCTATGAGACCGGTCCGTATCGCTACTACGATAACGACCCCGTCTGGCGGACCGACCCGAAGATTCTGCCGTTCCGGGATGTGGTAACGAACGGGACTGCCCGCTGGCCGGGCTGGCCGGGCCCGCCCACGGCCAAGGCGACGCAGGTGCGGAACAATTACATCATCGTTGACCTGTTCGCTAAAGCTTGCTCCCGGGAGTTCAAACCCAGGGAGGCAATTAAGTGGGCCGCAGGGCAGCTTCAGCAGATTTACGGGCGGTCGTGATTTAGGCCGGCGGATCTGGCCCGGTGCCGGGTCGGGTCCGCCGACCTGTTAAGGAGACGGTCGGTGGCCAAAAAGGGTGTCCTGGCCGAAACATCTGCTGTAGCCGTCCCCAAGCGGCTACCCCGGACCTTCAGCCCGGGAATCATCCTTGAGCGGGAGCAAGTCTTGGGCTATCTGCTTATGCTCCCGGCCCTCGCCCTTCTTACGGTCTTCGTCCTTTACCCCTTTCTTTACGGAATCTGGCTTGCCCTCACCGACAGCCGCATCGGCATCCCCGGCCAATTCGTGGGTCTGAGAAACTTCCTTGACCTCACCCAGGACTCCATTTTCCAGCAGACTTTCCGCAACACATTTCTTTACACCGGCGTCACGACGGTCTTTAAGCTCATCTTCGGTCTGGCCATCGCCGCCCTGCTCAATAACAAGTTCCCCCTCAAGCGCTTCGTCCGGGCGGCCGTACTCCTCCCTTGGATTGTACCCACCGTCCTGAGCGCCCTGGCCTGGCTCTGGATGTTCGACTCCACCTTCAGCGTCGTCAACTGGGTCCTGGCCCGCTTTGGCATTAAGGGGCCCGTCTGGCTTGGCAATAACCCTTGGCCGATGATTTCGCTGATGGTCGTCAACATCTGGCGGGGAACCCCCTTCTACGCCATAAGTTTTCTGGCCGGCATGCAGACGATAAACCAGGAGCTTTACGAGGCGGCGGCCATCGACGGGGCCAGCCGGTGGCAGATGTTCCGCCACATCACCCTGCCCCTCCTTAAACCCGTAATCACCATCGTCCTTCTCCTTTCGGTCATCCTGACCTTTTCGGATTTTCAGCTCATCTATGTCCTGACCCGGGGCGGGCCAGCCAACAGTACCCACCTCTTCGCCACCCTGGCCTACCAGGTGGGGTTGCCCTCCGGGGAGATCGGCCGGGGGGCGGCCATCTCCCTCTTTATCTTTCCCGCCCTGTGCATCACGGTGTTTCTGACCCTCTGGTACATGCGCAGGCAGGAGCTAGATTAAGATGAGCCCCAGGCCGGCGGCGGTTTTGGACCGTTTTGTCAGCATCTATATCCCGGTCGTCATTACCCTGGTGTTGCTGCTTTTTCCCTTCTATTGGATGGCGATAACCTCGATTAAGCCCAACGCCGAGCTTTTTGACGTTAAGGGCAACCCCTTCATTGTGCTTCAGCCCACCCTGGACCACTATAAATACCTGTTTGAGCGGACTCTCTTCTCCAACTGGATCCTGAACACCACCTTCGTGGCCTGCCTTTCGACGGCCATTTCCCTCGCCCTGTCGGTCCCGGCCGGCTACGCCCTGGCCAGGTTCCGCTTCCCGGGGGGGGACCCTCCTCGGTTGGGCCATCTTCGTCACCTACTTGGTTCCCCAGACCCTGCTCTTTCTGCCCCTCGCCCAGGTGGTTAACTGGCTTGGGCTGGCCAACACCCTCTGGTCTCTGGTGCTTACCTACCCGACTTTCCTGGTTCCCTTCGGCTCCTGGCTCCTCATCGGCTACTTTCGGTCCATTCCTAAGGATCTGGAGGAGTCGGCCCTGGTGGACGGGGCCACCCGCCTCCAGGCCCTCATAAAGATCGCCCTGCCCCTGGCCATTCCCGGCATCCTCTCGGTGGGGATCTTCTCCTTCACCCTCTCCTGGAATGAGTTCATCTACGCCTTGGTCTTCATCTCCGACCCCACCAACAAAACCGTCCCGGTCGGGGTAACCTCCGAGCTTATCCGGGGCGACGTCTTCTTCTGGGGGAGCCTCATGGCCGGGGCCCTTTTGGGTTCGGTTCCGGTCGCCCTGATCTACTCGTTCTTCGTCGAATACTTCGTAGCCGGGCTTACCGCCGGAGCCGTCAAGGGCTGAGTTAAGCCGTTCACCGGGAGGGGTGTGTTGGGAGGCAAACTTTTACGTAAAGTTCTCTGGCTGGCGATGGTGGCGGCGCTCCCCTCGACGGCGGCCGCCCACGTCCGCTGGTTCGTGCCCGAATGGCTGCGGCTTCAGCCCCCC
>JGI25066J35082_100009_pt1 | contig 23829 bp, 26 predicted proteins | sample Antgeofumaro1A2B_FD_35082 | JGI IMG/M metagenome (IMG submission 35082)
CCCCCCGAAAAGTTAGTCCCCGGCATCGCCCAGGAAGGGCACCGTCAGCTCCTTTATCGAGGACGGGACCTTCGAAATCATCCCGATGCTCCGCATAAATTCGGCGAACTTCAAGAAGCCCCGGGGGACCGTGTCGTAGACCATCCCCTCCCGGGTCATCCAGTCCCGGTAGGTCTGGGGCGAGACCTGGCCCCCCTCTTCCTCGGCCACCAGCCGGGCCGCCTCATCCGGCCGCTCTTTGATCAGGCGGGTCGCTTCGACGACGGCCTCGTAAAAGGCCTTATTGAATTCGGGGTATTCGTTATAAAAGCTTTCCATTACCCAGACGCTGTTAAAGGTGTGGGGTCCGAAGACGTCGAAGCTGCGCAGGATAACCCTGGCCCCAGCGTCCTTCTCCTGGAACTGGAAGGGCGGCGACGTCAGGTGGGCGGCTAGCTGGCCCCCCAGCAAGGCCTGGACCCCGGCCGGGTGGGCGATGGCCACCAGATTCTGGTCCAGGGCGTTGGGATTGCCCAGCTGTTGCTGGGCGGCCCGGCGCAGAACCACCGCCTGGATGGAGTCCGGGGCCGGCAGACCAACCTGCATTCCGGGCTTTATGTCCCGAAGGCTTTTAATATTCGGGTCCACGGTCATGAGCCAGAGGTCCATCTGATTCAAGGACGATAAGATCCGCCAACCCACACCTCGGTCCCAACCCACCAGGAAGGGACCCGTACCGCCGGCCCCCACCTGGATCTGGCCGGCGATCATCCCGTCCCGGATGGGGGCCCCGGCCGCCAGAATTTTCCACTCGAAGGTGGTGTTGGGGAACCGCTTTTCCAGCACCTGCTGCCGCTTCATGATGATGAGCTGGGCGTAACCAAGGCCCGGCTGGTAGGCAATGGTCACCTTAGCCGGGGCCTTTACGGCGCCCGGACTCGGGGCCGGAGCCGGTGCCCCGGCCGGGACGCAGGCAGCCGCCACAAGCCCCGCAAACACCAGCGCCGCGGCTATGAAATTAACCTTCAGCATGGCCCTCCCTCCTTAGGTAAAAAATACCCAGAGGCCCCAGGCCCCGTATCCGACCAGACCAGCGCCCCCCAGCAGGAGCAGGCGGTCGGCCCAGGCCCGGAGCCCGTTGTCCGCCACGTGGTCGTAGATTATCGCCCGCAGCCCGGGAATGCTGTGGACCACCACCAGGACCAGGAGGAGCAGGTCGTTTAAAAACCGCACCGTAAGGTCCGGAAGACCCCCCACTTGTGCCCAGAGGTGAAGGCCCACCGACCCCGCCAGCAGCACCCCAGTCACCCGTTGCACCACCCACCAGCCCCTTTCGCCCGTCACCGTAGCCTCCAGAGAAGCCCAAGGCCCACCAGCAGGCCCGTGCCCACGGCCGCCAGCAGAATCAACCCGGCCTGCCGCTTCACCCCGACCAAACCCAGTTCGAAAAGGATGCTCCGCAGGCCGTTGAAAGTGTGAAACCCAAGATTGGCCAGCAAAAGGCCCAGGAAAACCGGATTATATAGTGCCGAGACCAGGTCGGCCAACCGGGCCCGGTCGTGGGCGGCCCCAACCAGCCCGAAAATATGCCAGAGGGCAAAGCCTACCAGAAAAACCCCCGTGAGCCGCTGCAGCCGTCGGGCCCAGACCCCGGCCCGGTGGGCCCGGGGCCAGCTTAGTGGGTAGGCCGAACGCCCGGCTTCAGACCGCAACACTATCCTTTCCGAGGGCTACCAGCCGCTTAAGCCTTTCGATTGCGGCCGCCGGCTCCAGCCCCTTAGGGCAGACGGCGGCGCACGTAAGGAGGCCGTGGCAAGCCCAGCAGCCGTCCGGACCGTCCACGGCCTTAAGCCGGGCCTGACGGGCGCCATCCCGTCGGTCCAGCACAAGGCAGAGGGCGTGGTTGAGGGCTGCCGGCCCCGGAAACCCAGGCCGGCTTCCCACCACGTCGCAGGCCGAGTAACACAGGCCGCATGAGATGCATTCCCGATGCCGGTCGATGACCCGCCGGTCGGGTTCGTCTGGCCGGATTTGGGCTGGCCCGGTGTCATCGGCGGCCCCCACAAAGGCCGGCCCCACCGCGCCCCAGGTCCTCAGAAACGGCCCTAGGTCCACCACCAGGTCCCGGACCACCGGCAGGTGGCGCAGCGGTTCCACGGTCACTACCCGGCCGGGGACGGCCCGGAGCAACGTGTAGCAGGCGAGCCGCTCCACCCCGTTCACCACCACCCCGCAGGTCCCGCACATGGCCTGCCGGCAGACGTACCGGAAAGCCAGGGTCCGGTCGAGGTGCCGGTGGATGTAGGTCAACCCGTCCAGCACCGTCGTCTGCGGGCCGCAGGGCACCCGGAAAACCTGGAAGTACCGCCGGCCGCCTTCCCCCGTTCGGACAACCCGAATTGTTCGCTCGTCCCCCTTCACGGCCGCCTCCCCGGCGCTAGGGGATTGAACCGGGTGAGCCGGACCGGCCGCTTTTCCAGGCGGGGCCCATCTTCAGTGCGCACTAGGGCGACGTTGCAGAGCCAGTTTTCGTCGTCCTGCTCCGGGAAATCTGCCCGGTAGTGGGCGCCCCGGCTCTCCGTCCGGAAAAGCGCGGCGACCGCCACCAGCTCCGAGGCTTCGACCAGGTTTCTGAGGTTGATAGCCTGCTGCCATTCCAGGTTGAAGGCCGGGGAGCCGTCGACCTTCACCCGGTCGGCCCGGGCCTTAAGGTCGGCAAGCTCGGCCAGGGCGGCCCTAAGGCCCGCACCGTCGCGGACAACCCCAACCTTCTGCCACATCAGCTCCCGGAGCCGGTCTAGCAGGCCGTAGACATCCTCCCCAACCTCCCGCCTAAGGGGCGCCGTGGCCACTTCAATGTGGCGGCTAACCTCGGCCGGGTCCGGATCCAGGGCGGGCACGCCCACCACCTCCTCGGCCATTACGGCCCCAGCCAGGGCCCCGAAAACCGTCGATTCGGCCACGCCGTTTCCCCCTAGCCGGTTGGCTCCCTGGACGCCGGCGGCATCCTCACCGGCCACGTAAAGGCCGGGGAGGCCGGTGCGGCACCGGGTGTCCATCTCCACCCCGCCCATAATAAAGTGGGCGGCCGGCGACACTTCCACCGGGCCGGCAGCCAGGTCGGCCCCGGCCGCCCGGCTCCGCTCCACCATCCCCGGAAAGAGGGCTTCGACCGTATCCCGGCCCAGGTGGCTGATGTCCAGCCAGACACCGCCGTTGGGAGTGCCCCGGCCGGCCATGACCTCTAAGTAGCAGGCCCGAGAAACCACGTCCCGGGTGGAGCGTTCCAGCCGCTCCGGATCGTAGCGGGCCATAAAGCGCTCGCCCTGATTGTTTAAAAGATAAGCCCCGGCCCCCCGCAAGCCCTCCTCCAGCACCGCCCCGTTTAGCTCCGAGCCGGGCACCACCAGGGCCGTGGGGTGGAACTGGACCATCTCCATGTCCATCAGCCGGGCACCGGCCTCGTAGGCCAAGACGATCCCGTCCAGGCTCTTCTCCCGGGAAGGGGTGGCCAGCCGGTACATGGTCGGCCCGCCGCCGGTGGCCAACAGGGTGGCCCGCGCCCGGACAACCAGAAAGCGCCCCCGCCGGATGTCCAGCAACAGGGCCCCGCAGATGCGGCTCCGGCCCCGGTCCCACAGGAGGCCCACCGCCCGGTGTTCCTCGAGAGCCAGGACCGAGTCCCGGGCCAGAAGGGCCTGGCGCAACCGCTCCATAATCTCGATGCCGGTAAGGTCTCCCCGGTGGACCGTCCGGTCGAAGGTCTGGCCCCCGAAGGGTTTCTGGTGGATAGTGCCGTCGGGGTTGCGGTCGAAGAAGCAGCCGTAGCGGTTCTCCAGCTCGGCCACCATTCGGGGGGCCCCGCTGACCAGGATCCAGACCAGCTCCTGGTCGTTGATAAAGGCCCCGCCTCTCAAGGTATCAAGGAAGTGCCGTTCAAGGGAGTCGTCGGGGTGGAGGACGGCGTTGTAGCCGCCCTGGACCATCCGGGTGCAGCCGCTCTTGCCCAGCAGACCCTTTACGGCCACCGCAACCTTCAGGCCGGGATGGTCGGCGGCGTGGAGGGCGGCCAAAGTGCCGGCCCCACCCCCGCCCAGGATGAGGATATCCGCCGAAAGAACCTCCGGTTCGGTCAGGGCGCTCACCCCCCGCCCAGAATCTGACCCAGCCGCCGGCGGGCCTCGGCGCCGACCTCGGCGTAAAGGCTCCGGCCGTGGCTGTCTATGGCCACAAACAGCGGCCCCAGGTCCCTAACCCGGAAGACCCACAGGGCCTCGGGCATCAGGTCCTCCCAGTAGACGGCCTCAATGGCCTCGGTCTGGAGGGTCTGCCAGGCGGCCGCACCCCCAACGATGGCTAAGTAGCAGCCGCCGAACTGTTTAAAGGCCTGCAGGCTTTCAGGCAGGTAGAGGCCGCCCTTGCCGATGATGGCCCGGACCCCGTACCGCTCCAGGAGGCCCCAGGTGAAGCGGTCCATCCGGGCGCTGGTCGTGGTTCCCACCGACAGGGGAACGTACCGGTCGCCCTCCCGCCGGACGTTCGGGGCGGTGTGGAGTACCGCGGCCCCCGAAAGGTCGATGGGGGGTTCAATCCCCTGGTCGAAGATGCGGATCAGGTTGGCATCCCGGACACCCACGACCCGGCCGTCGAGGAAGACCAGGTCGCCGGCCTGCAGCTGCCGGATTTCGGCCTCGGTTAAGGGGGTAGTCAGCCGCCAGGTTGCCATTGGGAGAGCAGCTCCGTTCGACCGTCGGGGTAGACCCGGGCGGCGGCCCGGAGGCCCCGCCAGCACTGGATATTCACGGCGACGGGATTCTGGGAGATGTGGGTGTAGGCGTGCTCGACGTGGACGGCCAGGGCCGTCACCGCCCCGCCCAGCCCCTGGGGCCCGATCCCCAGCCGGTTGACATCCTCAAGGAGCTCAACCTCCAGGGCGGCCACTGCCGGGTCGGGGTTATGGCTGCCGATGGGCCGCAGGAGGGCCCGCTTGGCCAGCACCATGCACAGGTCGGCCGATCCCCCAAGCCCCACCCCAACGATGTAGGGGGGGCAGCCCTTGGGTCCGGCCTCCAGGACGGACTCCAGGATAAACCGCTTAATACCGGCGACCCCGTCGGCCGGGCTGAGCATCTTAAGAAAGCTCTGGTTTTCCGAGCCCGACCCCTTGGGGAGCATCACCAGATCCAGGTAGTCGGCCCCAGCCGCAAACTCGAAGTGGACCACCGGGACCCGGTAGCCGGTGTTCGTCTGGGGATTCTGCCGGGTGATGGGGTGGCAGATGCTGGAGCGCAACGAGTGGTCCCGGGTCGCCGCCTCCACCCCCCGCCGGATGGCCGCCTCGAGGCGGGCCCCGTCCACGGCCAGCCCTGACCCGATAAAGGCCCAGTAGACCGGGGTGCCCGTGTCCTGGCAGACCAAAATTTGGTGCTCGTCGGCAGTCCGGATGTTGAGGGCCACCAGCTCCAGGACCTGGCTGCCGATGGGGTGGGTCTCCCGTCGGCGGGCCGCTTCCAGGGCGCCCCGGACGTCGGCCGGGACGTCGATGAGGGCCTTAACGTAGGCTTGGGCCGCCACCCGTTCGACGGCTTCGTAAAACTCGGGCCCGACCACAATCATGGCGCTTTTCAATTAGGCGCTTCGGTAAAGTTTGGTCATTACGAATTCCCGGTGGCCCAGGGCCTCGGCGGCGGTAAGCCGTCCGTTCACCGTCCGGTAAAGCAGCTCCAAAAGCTGCTGGCCAGCCTGGGGCAGGCTGAGCTCCAGGGTGAGCAGACCGCTCACGTCCAGGTCGATATGCTCGGCCATCTTCCGGGCGGTGATGGGGTTGGCCGTGATTTTCAGGACCGGCATGATCGGGTGGCCCACCACGTTGCCCTGGCCGGTGGGGAAGAAGTGGGCCACTGCCCCGGCGGCGGCCTGTAGGGTGAGGCATTCGGCCGCCGCCGACGAGGTGTCCATAAAGTAGAGGCCGGGGTCGGGGGGCGGGGCCTCGGCCGGCCCCAGGACCCCAACGATGGGCTTGGTGCCGGTCTTTTCGATGTTGCCGAGGGCCTTCTCCTCAATGGTAGAGAGGCCCCCAGCAATGTTGCCCTGGGTCGGCTGGGAGCCTAAAAGGTCCACCCCCTGCCGCTCGATCTCGTCGACGTAGTCCCGGTAAACCCGTAGAAACTTCTCCCGGAGCTCCGGCGTTGCCATCCGCTCGGCGATGAGGTGTTCCCCGCCGGTAAGCTCGGAGGTCTCCCCGAAGATCACCCGGGCCCCCATCTCCACCAGCCGGTCGACCGCCCATCCCACCGTCGGGCACGATGCGAGGCCGGTGGTGGTGTCGGACTCGCCGCACTTGATAGCCACCAGCAGGTCGGAAACAGAAACGGGCTCCCGGCGCAGCTCAGAGGCCCACTGGAGGAACTCTTTTGCCTGGCGGGCGGCCCGGGCGATGGTTTCCAGGTCCCCGTGGCCCTCGATGGCAAACCAGGCCACGGGCTTGCCCGTGCAGGCGATGCCGTCGGCCACCTTCCGGGCCCAGTTCTCCTCGATGCAGATGACAACGGCGGCCGCCACGTTGGGGTTTGCGCCCGTGCCAATGAGGGTCCTGAAGAGCAGGTCGAGGTCGGCCCCATACTGCAGCCGGCCGTAATGGTGGGGAAGGGGGATAGTACCGGGAATCAGCCGAGCAACCCCCTCGGCGGCGGCGTTGGAGATGTCGTCGACGGGGAGGATAATTACGTGGTTGCGGATGCCTACCCGTCCGTCGGGACGCCGGTAGCCGAAAAGTTCTGCGCTCATGACTTGGCCCACCTCAAGCTCTTGAGATTGTGGGTATGTACGTAATCGCCCACGGCCAGGCCGCGTGGGGCCTGCCCGATGGGAACCCCGTACTCGATGACGACCCCCCCAGGTTCCACGGCCTGGATTGCGACCTTGTGGCCGAAAGGGATATTCTGGTTGGCCCGAACCTGGATGGTGGACCCGTCGTCCATGAAGACGCCGGTGACTACCTCGCCGGCGGCGATTTCTGCCACCGCCACTCCCACATGGTCGCCCTTTTTGTGAATCAAAAACTTATGCTGCATAAGCCCTCCTGGTTAACAGTTAGGTCTCGCCGTCGGGAAGAAGCCTGGAGGTTCGGCCGACAAAATCGATGAGCTGGGCGATCCGTCGCCCGGCCCCCCGGATGTGCTCTTCCATCGCCCGGCGGGCGCCGGCCGGGTCCCGTGAGGCCAGGGCGGCCACAATCTCGAGGTGCTCGGCGTGGGAGGCCCGCAAATGCTCCCCGGCGGTGCGGTGTGAGTAGCCCCGGATGAAGTCCACGTGGACCCAGAGCATCTTCAGGTTGCGGTTAAGGACCTGATTGCCGGCGGCCTCAGCGACGGCTCGGTGAAGTAAAGCGTCGGCCCGGGCGTAGAGGTCGTAGCGGCCCTCGGCCAGAGTCAACGTAGCCTCGGCCAGGACCTCCTGAAGATGCCCCAGGACCTGCCCGTCCATACGGGTCGCCGCCAATTCGGCGGCGAGGCCCTCCAGAGTGGCCCGGACCAGGAAGATATCGAGGACATACTGGGGTGTAAGGTCGACGACCTGGAGCCGACCGTTAGGCCCGGCGGTGATGAGACCCTCCTGGGTGAGCCGGGCCAGAGCCTCCCGAACCGGCGTCGGACTTGTGCCCAGCTCGGCGGCTAGCCGATCCAGCACAATGCGCTGGCCGGGGGCGAGCCGGCCGGTCACCAGGTCCTGACAGATGGCCTCGTAAACCTGCTCGACGAGGGTCGGCCCCCGCCGAACCCGGGAACCGGCTGCCCCCACCTTATCGCCGTATATCATATATCCTGTACCCCAGTTGTCTTATACTCGACTATGTCCGGCTTGTCAACCGGCCTGGCTTTCGGGCAGGGCTTCCCGGTTTACAACGCCGCTGGGCAGGGTCAGGCCCGGGTGAGGTGCTGGACAAACCAGTCCCGGGCCGCCCCCGCGGCCAGTTGGAAGTCGGTCGTGTAAGCGTCAAAATGCCCGCCGGGTAGTATGACCAGCTTTTTCGGCTCCAGGGCTCGGTTGTAGGCCTCCAGGGCCAGGTCCGTCGGGGTGAGTACGTCGTTGGCCGCCACCACCATAAGCAGGGGTGTGGGTGCAATTCGGTCGATGTAGACCCCGGGCTCGTATTCCATCAGCATCTCCACCGACCTTAAAGTGACCTCGTTGCGCCAGGCCGGTGCTCGGGTTCTTCCGGTTTCGGTGAACCACTGCCACGAGTCAAGTGTGGGCAAGGCGCAGGGCGTCTTCGTCGGGTCCTCAGCGACGACGGCAATCATCGCCGGCGGTTCGCCCCGGAACCTGGCGTCCCGGTCGGCGTCGAATTGGGCCCGGAGCTGGGGGATGAGGTCGTTACGCACCAGCCGTAAGACGTTCCGATAGCCGCTGACCAGCGGCACCTGGGAGACAACGCATTTTACCCGCCGGTCGATGGCCCCCAGGACCAAGACGTGTCCGCCGCTGTAGCTGCTGCCCCAGACGCCGATCCTGTCCCGGTCTACTTCGGGCAGGGTTCGGGCGAAGGTTATGGCGTGCCGATAGTCCCGGACTTGGACCCACGGGTAGATCTCCTGCCGCGGCTCGCCGTCGCTGGCCCCGAAATTCCGGTTATCAAAGACCAGTACCCCTAGGCCCGCCGCACTGAAGGCTTCGGCGTACCGGTCCAGGTACATTTCCTTAACAGCCGAAAACCCGTGGGCCATGATGACTGTGGGAACCGGACCCGTGGCGCCGTCCGGGTAATAAAACCAGCCCCGCAGGGTCACACCTTCGGCGTTGAACTCGACATCCCGCCTCATTAAGCACCTCCTTATTTGCTTAGGATCGCCAGTATTTTAGGCAACCACCGGCGACGCAAGGGGCGGCCCGAATTAGAGGGTAACGGTTAATAAAGCCCCGGCCAGGTAAAGGACCAAGGCGTACCAGAAGACCACCCCGAGGCCGAAAGACTGAGCCAGAAGGCCCAGAATCAGCGGGGAGATGGCCCCAAAGAGGGCGTTGTTTCCCCACATCAGGCCGATCATGCTACCCTCCAGCCTGAGGCCGTCGGCAATGTCCATGGCCGCCGCCTGCAGGATGGGGTTGGCCGCGTACAGGACTGACCCCATCAGTCCCACCAGAACTGTAAGGCCGACCCCCTGGCCCACCAGCCCCATGGCCGCCGCCAGTAGGGCGGAAACCCCCATAACCCCCAGCACCACCCACTTGCGGCCGGCCCAGTCCGAAAGGGCCCCAAGCAACGGCCCCGAAACTATGCCCAGCCCCGTCAGGAGGGAAACGTGGAAGCCGACGGTTACCGGGTCCAGCCGCAAGACTTCGCTCAAGTAAAGGGGCAGAAACACCAGCAGGGCGTTGTCGGCCATGCCCCGAAGGCCGGCCACCACCATAAGCCGGGGCAGGGAACCGGCCCGGAAAAGCCTGACCAGCGACCCGAGCACCACCCGAAAGCTGGGGGAGGCGGTCGCCCTTCCCCCAGCTGAAGCCCCCGAAGCCAACCGGAGAATCAGGGCAAGGCTTACGGCCACGGCCCCGGCCGGCACCAGCGAGGCCTGCAGAACCCCTCGCCAGTCGGCGACCCGTAGTAGTACCCCCACCAGGAGGGGACCAGCTGTGTCCCCAATGCTACCGCTGGCCCGGTGCAGGGCGATAAGTAGCCCCCGCCGGCCCGGAAACCGCTGGGAAAGGATGCTTAGGGCCGGCGGGTGCCAGAGGGACCCGGCCCCCGTTGCCAGGCCGAAAGCCAGCACCAGTAGCAGATACGAGGGGGCAACAGCCGCCAGGAAATAGCCCACGCCCATCAGGCCCAGGGCCAAGGCAAGCATGAGGCTCCGGTACCGCTGGAGCCGGTCCACCACCAGGCCTCCACCCATGCTGGTGATGCCGCCGATGAGCCTGCGGACGCTGTCGATTAGGCCGGCCTCCAGCGGTCCCAGTCCAAGGCCAGCGTACACCGCCGGCAGAATCACCAGAAAGCCCTGACCGTACGCGTGCTGGACGGCGTGGCTGCCGATGACGGCCAGCGGCACAAACCGGTCGGCCCTGGTCCGGGGAACAGCGATGTTTGCGGTCGTCGGGTGATAGGTCACGTGGGGCCCCCCAGTGCGTTTGACTGCTATATAATAATCCGGTTGGTCCCCTTGCGCAAACCCAGCTTTGGAGGCCTGGAGTATGGTCACCGCCGCCGGCAGGCTGATTGGCGCCCCCATCAAGCGGGTTGAGGACCCGAGGTTTATCACCGGCGGGGCCAGGTACGTGGCCGACATTCGGCTCCCTGGCACCCTCTCCGTCGCCTTTCTGCGGAGCCCGTATGCCAGCGCCCGCATCCGCCGGCTGGATATTTCCCGGGCCCGGGCTTTGCCCGGGGTCGTGGCGGTTTTAACCGGGGAAGATGTGGCCGGCCTGGGGGAGATGCCCGTCAACCGGGTGGTGGCGGGGATGCGGGTGCCACCCCACCCCCTGCTGGTTCGGGACCGGGTTCGGACCGTCGGGGAACCGGTCGCGGCGGTGGTGGCCGAGACCCCGGCCCTGGCCCGGGACGCCTTGGAGCTTATCGACGCCGAATATGAGGCCGGATCGGCTGTGGTCGACCCGGAGGAGGCTTTAAAGCCGGGCGCGCCCCTGGTTCACCCGGAGTTCGGCACCAATGTCGCATACACCTTCGGCCAGGAGGGCGGGGATGTGGAGGGGGCCTTCGCCCGGGCCGACCGGGTCGTCCGCCTCAAAATTGCCCACTCCCGCATCGCGGCCGTAGCCATGGAGCCCAGGGGAGCCCTGGCCGCCTACGACCCGGCCACCGGCGAGCTTACCGTCTGGGTCTCCACCCAGTCGGTTTACAACGTTCGCAACGCCCTGGCGGCCGTCCTCGGTATTCCGGACCACCGGATCCGGGTTATCGCCCCGGATGTGGGTGGCGGCTTCGGCTCGAAGGGCTGTGCCTACCGGGAGGAGGTCCTGACTGCCCACCTGGCCCGAACGCTGGGCCGGCCGGTGCGCTGGGTGGCGACCCGAAGCGAGGACCTTCTAAGCACCATGCAGGCCCGGGAGGAGGTCGACTACGTTGAGGCGGCCGTTACCGCCGACGGCCGGCTCCTGGGCCTTAAGGTCGAAAGTATCTACAATCTGGGGGCCTTCCTCCAGTTGAGTACAGCCATACCGCCCCTCCGGACCCCGGTTTACTGCGTCGGCGCCTATGACATCCCCAACGTTCGGAGCCGGGTAACGGCCGTCTTTACCAATACGATTCCCACTGGGCCTTACCGGGGGGCCGGGCGGCCGGAGGCAGCCTTCGTCGCCGAGCGGCTGATGGATACGGTGGCCCGGGAGCTGGGGCTGGACCCGGCGGAGGTCCGACGTCGAAACTTCATCCGGCCGCGGCAGTTTCCCTACCGGACGGCCACGGGGGTGGTTTACGATAGCGGCAACTATGAGGCCGCCCTGGACCGGGCTCTAGAACTGGTGGGCTATAACAAGCTGCGCCGGGAGCAGGCCCGGGCCCGGGAGCAGGGCGAATTTCTAGGCATTGGCCTGGCAACCTACGTGGAGCTTTCGGCTCAGGGCTGGGAGAGCGGGGCCGTCCGGGTTGAGCCCAGTGGTCGGGTAACGGTTCTGACCGGCGCGGTGCCCCACGGCCAGGGCCACGAGACCACCTTCTCCCAGCTAGTGGCCGACCAGCTCGGGGTGCCCGTCGAGAACATTAGAGTACGCTACGGGGATACGGCGGCGGTACCAGTGGGGATCGGCACCTTCGGGTCGCGGAGCGCGGCCCTGGCCGGCAGCGCCCTAGTGGTGGCGGCCGAGCGGGTAAAGCAGAAGGCCCTTCAGGTAGCTGCCCACCTGCTCGAGGCTTCCCCCGAGGACCTGGTCTATGAGGGCGGCAAAATCTTCGTCCGGGGAGCCCCGGGACAGGCGGTAACCCTCGAGCAGGTGGCCCGGGCCGCCTACAGCCGGGCCCCGGTCCCCGGCATCGAACCCGGCCTGGAGGCTACCGCCTATTTCCAGGCACCCCAGGAAAGCTACTCCTTCGGGGCTTACGTGGCGGTAGTTAAGGTCGACCCCGAGACTGGGGTGGTCCGGTTAGAGAAAATGGTGGCCGTGGACGACTGCGGCCGGGTGATCAACCCCCTGCTGGTCGAGGGGCAGGTTCATGGAGGGTTGGCCCAGGGCATCGGCCAGGCCTTCCTCGAAAGGATTGCCTACGACGAGAACGGGCAGCTTCTTACGGGCAGCCTCCTGGACTACGCCCTTCCCCGGGCCGACGACCTACCGGTGTTTATCGTCGACAAGACGGAGACTCCCACCCCCAATAACCCCCTCGGGGTTAAAGGGGTTGGCGAGGCCGGCACCATCGGGGCGCCCCCAGCCGTCGTCAACGCCGTGGTGGATGCCCTTGCCCCCCTTGGCGTCCGCCACATCGACATGCCCCTCACGCCCGAAAGGGTCCTGCGGGCCATCGTCGAGGCCCGCCAGGCCCTGCCGGGGTAACCCAACGGGCGGTCGGCGCCAGTCGGGCCTTGGGTTCGAACCCGGGCCTGGAGTTCGGGGCCTTGAGGTCCTACTGCCAACCTGACTGGGGGGCACCTGTTAGGCTGCAGGGGTCAAAGGCCAGATACTCCTGCAAAAATGCCAGCGCTTGCCTGATGTCGTAGTCAGGCCCAACTGGAAAATTCTAGCCGGCGACGGTTCGGGTGGCCGGACGTCATCTTGTCGGGGCGGCCGAGAAGGCCTCGATCTTCTTGACCCGGGCGATAACCTCCTTGGCCAGTTCCCGGTCTTCAGCCGTCTCCAGGGGCAAGTTCAGGGCCACGGACGTTACGAGGCCGCCATATCGTTCCCGCAGGCGGTCGGCGATCTCGTCGTAGGTAGCGATAGTAGCATAGGTTTCGAGCATCTCGTCGGTGATGAGGCCAGCCATCTCAGCCCAACGGCCCTGCAGGGAGAGCCGGTGGAGCCGGTCCACGGTCTCCCCCCAGCCGTGAAGCTCCATCACCGGCCGGTAGGTGCGGGTGGAAGCATAGAAGGCCAGCTGGCGCCGGACCGCCTCCCGCTGGGCGGCCAGGTCCGCCTCGGTCCGGCCGGTAATCACGAAGCCGGCTCCCGCCAGCCCAAAGCCCTCGAGGCTTCGGCCGGCCCGGGCCGCTCCGGCCTGCACCGCCGGGATGATCACTTCCCGAAGGTACCTCGGGCTCAGGAATGAATGGAGGCGGATGCCATCGCAGATTTCGCCCGCAAGCCGGGCCATAAAGGCATTAACGGCCGCAATGTAAACGGGGATTCGGGGGTGCTCGATGGGGCCCGGGTTGAAAAACGGGGTCATCAGGGTAAACGTATAGTGTTTTCCCCGGAAGTTAAGGGGGGTGCCGTTCTGCCAGCAGTCCCAGATGGCCCGCAAGGCCCCAATGTATTCCCGAAGGCGGGGGCCGGGGGCAGTCCAGGGCACGCTGAAACGCCGCTCATTGTGGCCCTTAACCTGGGTTCCCAAACCCAAGCTGAAGCGACCGCCCGAGAACTTCTGCAAATCCCAAGCCAGGTAAGCTACCACCATGGGGCTTCGGGGAAAGGCGATGGCGACCGAGGTGCCCAGAAGCAGTCGTTTTGAGTGCTCGGCGGCCAGGACCAGCGGCAAGAAGGGGTCGTGGCTAGTCTCGCTGCTGGTCACGGCGTCATAGCCGACCTCTTCGACGCGGCGGACCAGTTCGGGCAGGGCCCGCAGATCCCGTGCCTGAAGGTGAAACTCGACGTGCATTCACCTCACCCGTTGGCCTTTGGTCCGCCTGATATATTAGCACAGGGTCGCACCCTGTTTACAGCGGCCGGCCGGGGGGCTTATCATTCAGGTGTGACACTTCCAACCGGTCTGCGTCGGCGAAGGCAGTCCCGCCGGCCGACCTGGGGCTGGGTTGTCCTGGTGGCCATAGTGTTTGCCGTCGGCCTCGGGGCGGTGTTCTGGTCCCGCCAGGGCCCCCAGGGTCTGGCCGAAGCCCTGCCCGGCCCTGAGGCCTCCGCCACTGCGCCGGTGGCGGCCGTCCCGCCCCCAGACCCCACGTCGGCCCCAACCTCGAAGGCTTCGGCCCCACCCCCCACCCCACCCCGGGATGACCAGGGCCTGCTCCTCTGGGTCAACCGGGAGCGGAGCCTTCCCCCCGACTACGTACCCCCAGACCTGGTGCCCATCACCGGAGTGCCCGTCACCGTCCAGGGCATGCTCCTCCGCCGGGTGGCCCTTGGACCCCTTCGGGAGCTTATCGAAGCGGCCCAAGCGGAAGGCCTGGAAATCGTCGTAAGCTCGGCCTACCGGTCCTATCAGACCCAGGTGGCCGTCCACAACTACTGGGTAGGGGTGCTCGGGGAGGGACGAGCGGTTCGGGTGAGCGCCCGCCCCGGCCACAGCGAGCACCAGCTGGGCACCGCCGTCGACCTCACCAGCCCCCGAGTAAACTACCAGCTCACCGAAAGTTTTGCCGACACCCCGGAGGGCCGCTGGCTTAGGGCGAACGCCCACCGGTTCGGGTTCATAATGAGCTACCCCGCCGGCAAAGAAGATATAACGGGGTATGATTATGAACCCTGGCACTTTCGGTTCGTGGGGGTCGAACTGGCAACCCAGCTCAACCGGGCCGGAATCTCCCTAGAGGAGTATTTTCGGAGCATCTACCGGCCGTGAAACGCAGGCAACCCCCTTTGCCCCGGCAATGGGCCTTCCTGCTGGCGGCCGGCCTGATCGCCGGAACCACCATCGGCCTGTCCTTCTGGGGCCTGGGTAGCCAGGTCGTTTCATCGCTTAACCCGGCTGGGCCCGGAGGAGGCCGGCCGGGGGCCGAACTTCAGGCCAGGGTCGACCGGTTCGTGGCCGGGTTGCCGGCTGACTTTGGGACCATTGGGATTGCCGTCAAAAATCTGCGTACCGGCGAGGCGGCCGCTTACAATTCGGACCAAGTCTTCGAGGCCGCCAGCCTTTACAAGCTTGGGGTGATGCTTGCCATCTTTGAGGCGGTGGAGGCGGGCGATCTGACCCTGGATGACCCGATCATTATTCCGGAGTGGGCCGTAAATGCCAGTGAGTGGAGCGTCTACTACGCCGGGGACGTTGTAAGCGGGTGGGAGGCTCTGGAGGCAATGGTCACTTTAAGCGACAACCCCACGGCCCTGGTCTTTATGCAACTTCTAGGCATCGACCGGGTCAACCGGGTCCTCCAAAGTTACGGCCTTAACGACACCCACATGGATTGGTCGGGGACAACCACTACCCCGGCCGACGTGCTCAAAATCTTCGAGCTTATTGAGACCGGGCGGGCGGTAAGCCCCGAGGCCAGCCGGCAGATGCGGCAAATGCTCCTCCGGCAGCAGGACAAGCGCCGGATCCCCGCCGGGCTGGCGCCGGAGGTTCCGGTGGCCCACAAAACTGGGAGTCTGCCTGGAATCGCCCACGACGCCGGGATAATCTATCTGCCGGCGGGCCCGGTGATCTTGGTGGTGCTGACGGGCGACCTGGCCGACTATCGAAACGGGGAGGAGGCCATCGCCGAAGCGGCCCGGCTCGTGGCGGATTATTTTGGCGGACTGGGTTGATTTAAAATTTTATTAGACAAAACCCAGGTGGAGGTGAGGCTCGATGGCCGAGACCTTGCTTATTGTGGACCCGCAGCTGGATTTCATGCCCGGTGGGGCCCTTGCCGTCCCTGAGGGGGATAAGATTGTCCCCGTTGTTAATGAATACGTGGAGCGGTTCCGGAAAGCCGGCCGGCCCATATTTGTCTCCCGCGACTGGCACCCGGAGGTGACGAAGCATTTCCAGCAGTACGGCGGGGTCTGGCCGCCCCACTGCATTCAGGGTAGTCGGGGCGCCGAGTTCCACCCTGATTTAAAGCTTGAGGAGGCTGTCGTCATCTCCAAGGGGATGGACCCGGAGCGGGACAGCTATTCGGCCTTCGACGGCTTCGAGGCCGACGGTACCCCCCTGGAGGAAGGGTTAAGGCGACGGGGCATCGACCACCTCTACGTTGGGGGGCTGGCCACCGATTACTGCGTCCGCTGGACCGTCCTCGAAGCCCTCAAGCGGGGGTTTAGGGTAACCGTTCTCTTGGATGCGATTCGGGGCGTCAACTTAAAGCCCCACGACTCCGAGGAGGCCATCGAGGAGATGGTCCGGCGGGGGGCGGACGTGGCCACCCTGGAGCGTCTCCCGGCCCTCAGCCGGGCCTAAGCCCCAGCCCCGCCGGCGGCCGTCAAACGGCCACACCCAACCGGTGGCCGTTGGCGCAGATATGGTCGTACAGGGGAAACCAGTGTTCCTCTAGCCAGCGGCTGTACTCGGCCAGCTTCTCCCCGAGACCCCGCCGGCGAAGCTCCCGCTCAACAACCCCACCCCGGTGGGGATACCGGTATTTGCGGGGCAGGGGCGACCCGAAGCCGTGGGCGTAGTGGACCAGTTCGTGGGCAATGGTCACCTCAATGACCAAAGGTGGAACCGCGGGCAACCGAAGTAGACTGTTTATGCCAATCAGAGTATGCCGCTGGCACTCCGAAAGTTTAATGACCCCGAGGCGAGTTTTCCAGCTACCCATAAACCGAATAACCACCTCATTGACCCGGGGAACATCCGCAAAATGGGTTTGCCAAATCCGGTCAAGCTCCCTGCTGAGCCACAAATCTGACCGCAACTGGTCCCGTCTCCTTGAGCCTAGTTTTTAGGTTGAGGACGCCGCGATTTTAAGCAACGGCCGGCTAGACTGTCAAGGGTCGATGGCCCCACCAGGATAACTTCCGCCCCAAAAGGTGGATAAAAGCGCCTGGGCCCGGAAGTTTCCGGGCCCAGGCGCTGGGCCTAAGGAGTGTACGGCAGGCAGGCATTTTTTCAGTAGCCGGAGGTCCCCTCAACGATCACCTTGCCTTTCATGTTCTGGGGGTGGAAGGTGCACTCGTACTCGTACTCCCCCGGCTGGGTGAAGGTGAATGAGGCCCGCTCACTGGGCCGCAGGGGCGGACTGTGAAACCGGGCCGGCCCCCGGGTAAAGTTCACGTCGTGGGTGAAGTTATCGTCGTTAAACCATGTGACCGTGGTGCCTACCCCGACCTTGATCACACTGGGGTCAAATCGGTACGATTTGGCCAGCCTCACCTCATTGGTCTGCACCGGCGCGGCGGTGCTACCGGCCCGGGCGCAGGCCACCCCCAGCACGCCCAGCAGGCCGACGAGCAAAAACAGGCGGCTAAACCTCAAAACCGAAAATCCCCAAACTAAGTTGCCGCCGGCCGCCCGGCCAGAACCCGCTGGACCCCGGCGACGAAGACCAGTACGAAGGCGACCAGGTCGAGAACCTCGGAGATGGTATGGGCGAACAGGAAGACGGTGATGTCCAAGTGGTAGGTCATGTAGACGATTTCGGCCAGGGCGTAAAGGGTGAAGGCCCAGCCGAAGGTAGTCAGGCCGGCCCCGAAGGCCCGGTAAGCGAAGTAGGCGCCGATGAGAAAGGCCACCAGGTGGACCAGCAAGAACACCGCCGGCGGAAAGACGTTGATAAACGCACCGATGGGCATGGGTTAGACCTCCTTCGGGATTCTTAGGCTTAGGCCAGGGCTAAAGGGCTCTTAAGTTCTACGCTTCCACCTCCCTCCAATTAGGACTCCCAGCATGGTCACGACCATGCCGACAAGGGTGATAAGGTGGACCCAAAAGGCCGACGCGGCTGGAATTCCCCAACCAGTCTGGACCCCGGCATGGTAAGCAACGTCGGCCGACCCGCCGACGGCAAAGACCCCCAGGCCAATTCGCATCAAGGGGGGCCAACTGCCGACCTCCCTCCCCAGCCGCCGAAAGACCCTCCGGGCTAAACCCCCGGTAACGGAGACCATCTTTTTAAATCCTTAACTTCCTTCGGCAGACGTCACGCCCGGCCCGAACTTGAGCAGACCGCGAAGATAGCTGAGCCAGTCGGCCGGCCGCCCCTTCGGACTCAGGGCCCTGAAAATGGCCCTGGTTTCGGGCTTTAAAAGGCCGTCCAGGCGGGCATCCAAATCGGCAACAACGGCGGCCAGGGCGATGCTGTTTCGCAAGTACCAGCTGACCAGGTCCACCAGCAGCCGCTGGCGGGTGCGCACAGCCATCGCCTCCCGGTCGCCGACTATCTCACCGGCCAAAACTTCGGCCTGATCAGGTACGACAATGAGCCAGCGGGCCGGACCTTCGGGGACGACCCGGTAGCGGTAAACCTGGCCCCGGCAGGCCCCGCACTCCTGGGGACAACCGGCAAAGCAGACGGTGGTGACCCCCACGCCCCGCCCCTCGGCCCGACCCAGGTCGGGACCGAGGGCCTGGGCCTCCGGCGGGTAAAGCCCCACCAAAAGTTCGCCCTGGGCCGAGGCCACCAGGCTCCGGGCATGGTCAAGGAGGGCGGAATGGCCCCGGATATTCCAGACGTATTCATATTCGGCCGGGGCGGTCAGCTCGGCGAGGGCCCGGCGAGCATCCTCCAGGAGGCCGTGATAGCGGCTGTGAAGCCGGGCGATAAGCTCGTCGGGGGGAATTGGGGCGTAGCGAACGCCGGCCTCAGCATCGACCCGGACCACTGCCCCCCGCTCCTCAAGCCGCTGGAGGACAGCATAGATATCGGCCCGGGGAACGCCGGAGAGCTTGGCGAGCTCGTAGCCGTTTAGGGGGCTCCGACGCAAAAGGGCGGTATACGCCCGGGCCTCGTACTCGGCGAAGCCCAGCAGCCGAAGGGTTAAAACCGGGTCGGCCATCGGCCTGCCCCCTTTTAAGTAGTTGGGATAACAACTACTAGCATCTATTTAAGGATAGCCAGTGCGGCTCTGCCTGTCAAGGCCGGCGGGCTGCCCCGGCTAAAAATCCCGACCAGGGTCGGTTTTTAGCCGGGCTACTTCATCTCCTCGATTTTCTGGCGGAAGAATAGCTGGTAGCCGTCGGGGTCCTCGACCCGGTATTCCCGGTAGCCCCACGGTTGGGCTACCGGTTCCTCCACCAGCACAAAGCCGGGTTCGTTGGGGTCGAGGGGGGTTACGCCCATCTCCCGGGCCTGGTGAAAGTGGCCGTGCACGTCGCGGACGGCAAAGTAGAGCCGGATGCCCTGCCCCCGGGGCTCGGTCACCGCCCCGTCGGGCAAGCTTTCTAGAATAAGGCGGGCGTTGCCCACGTTGAAGATGACGCGGTCGGGTTCGACGGCTTCGACTTCAAAGCCGAGGGAATCCTGGTAAAAACTAAGGGACTCTTCCAGGTCGCTTACCCCCAGCACCACTTCGTCGATGCGGTGGGGTTGGACCCTTTGTCTGAACTCGGGCTCGGCGTGGGTTGCCACAGCTATTTCCTCCTAAAATCGGGGTTGTTTGACAAAGCGCGCCTAACAGCAATAGATATTTTGCCATCCCGGCGCCCAGATGGTGCTGAAAATCACCCGGCCGGCGGCGACTCGGACGCGGCCTCCCAGAGCTGGGGCTGAACCGGGCGGTGGGCCGGGTAGGGTATGCCCAGGTGCTCATAGGCCCGCGGCGTCGCCACCCGCCCGACCCGGGTCCGGTCGAGGAAGCCGAGCTGAAGCAGGTACGGCTCGTAGACGTCGGCGATGGTATCGGGGTCTTCGCTGATGGCGGCGGCGATGGTCTCGAGGCCCACCGGCCCGCCCCCGAACTTCTCGATAACCGTCCGGAGCACCCGCCGGTCCACCTCGTCCAGGCCCACCTCGTCTACTTCCAGCCGCTCCAGGGCAAAGCGGGCCGTGTGTCGGGTGATGCGGCCGTCGCCCATCACCTGCGCAAAGTCCCGCACCCGCTTAAGCAACCGGTTCGCCACCCGGGGTGTTCCCCGGGACCGGCGGGCGACCTCCTCGGCCCCGGCCTCGTCTATCTCCACCCCCAGGATTCTGGCCGAGCGCTTGACGATTTCGACCATCGCCGGCAGGTCGTAAAAATCCAGCCGGCAGACGACCCCGAACCGGTCCCGGAGGGGGGCGGAGAGGAGGGCGTAGCGGGTTGTGGCCCCGATGAGGGTGAACTTGTTGAGCTGAAGGCGCAGGGAGCGGGCACCCGGGCCTTTGCCCAGGACGATGTCGATGGCGAAGTCCTCCATGGCCGGGTAAAGGACCTCCTCGACGGCCCGATTGAGCCGGTGAATTTCGTCGATGAAGAGGACATCCCCCGGCTGGAGGCTAGTGAGGATCGCCGCCAGGTCACCGGCCCGTTCGATGGCCGGCCCCGAGGTGATCCGGAAGTTAACCCCCAGTTCGTTGGCGATAATCCCAGCCAGGGTAGTCTTTCCCAGGCCGGGTGGGCCGTAAAGGATGAGGTGCTCCAGGGGCTCCTTGCGGGCCCGGGCCGCCTGAATGTAAACCCGCAGGTTCTCTTTTAGCCGGTCTTGGCCGATAAACTCGTCGAGCCGCCGGGGCCGCAGGCTCAGCTCCAGCTCGGCGTCGGCGGGCTGAACCCGGGGTGAAAGGACGCGTTCGCTCATATTTTCGAACTTATTATACCCCTCAAAACACGAACGGCGCGGTCATCGGGTTTGCCCGCAGGGTTTCCCACTCCGCGTCGGAGAGGGGTTCCGGCCGGTCCCGATCGGCGTCAACGGGGCAGAGGAACCCGAAGGGTTCGGACCCGTCGTTAATCCAGCGGTGGGGGGTTTCGGGTGGGACGTAAACTAGGTCGAACGGTTTTAATTCAAACACCCGGCTTCCCACCAGGGCCTTGCCCCGACCCCGCAGGACGACGATGAGGTGGACATGCCGGTGCTTTTCGAGGCTGGAGTAGCCACCGGGTTCAAGTTCAAAGTAGCGCAGTTCAAAGGCGCGCGGGGCTTCGGGTGGCGGCCCCAGGACGAACCGGGTCACCCCGGCCCAATCCATACCCCGGCGCCCGTCGGCGCTTTTGTAACTTCGCCCCCCGAAGCCGACCCAGCGAAACTTCCCGGGGTCAAACTCTACCTTTCGGGCCGCCTGCCAGTTCGCCTCGCCCATGGCCGCCAAAACTCCGCAATGTCCATTTTACCCGATTTACGAACTGGGGCGGCGCTGGGCCCGGTGCCTTGGGGTCCGGCTGGTTGGGGCCTCTTAGGTCAACGCAAGGCATGGCCCCTAACCCCGGGCGGGTGGTCTAAAATGTATGGGAGTTTTAAAGCTTGCCCGGGAGGGAAAAGTCCTTATGACGGTTGAGCATAAGCGGTTCCGGCTCGAGCGCGACTCGATGGGTGAGATGGAGGTGCCCGAAGATGCGCTCTGGGGCGCCTCGACGCAGCGGGCCGTGCTTAACTTCCCCATTTCGGGCCTCAGGTTTCCCCGGCGGTTTATCCAGGCCCTCGGCCTCATCAAACGGGCGGCGGCCGAGACCAACAAGGAGCTGGGCCTTCTAGACCCCAAGGTCGCCGACGCCATTGCGCAGGCCGCCCAGGAGGTGGCCGACGGCCGCTGGGACGGCCACTTCCCCGTGGATGTTTTCCAGACCGGCTCCGGCACCTCGACTAACATGAACGCCAATGAGGTGATCGCCAACCGGGCCATCGAAATTCTGGGCGGTGAGCGAGGCTCCCGGCTGGTCCACCCCAACGACCACGTTAACCTGGGCCAGTCTTCCAACGACGTCATCCCCACCGCCATCCACCTTTCGGCCCTCCTGGCCATTAAGGAGGAGCTGGTTCCGGCCCTTACGGAGCTAGAAAGGGCCCTGCGGGCCAAGGCCGAGGAGTTCTGGCCCATAATAAAGACCGGCCGAACCCACCTGATGGATGCCACCCCCATCCGCCTCGGGCAGGAGTTTCTGGGCTACGCCGGCCAGGTGGAGCGGGGGTTGCGCCGCCTCCGCCACGCCGAAGAGGAGCTTTCGGAGCTGGCCCTGGGCGGGACGGCCGTGGGTACCGGGGTCAACACCCACCCAGAGTTTGCCCGCCGGGTCATCGGCCGCCTTGCGGCCTGGACCGGCCTCAACCTTCGGGAGACGGACAATCACTTCCAGGCCCAGGCGGCCATGGACGGGGCGGTGGAGGCCAGTGGGGTGCTTCGGACCATTGCTGTGGGCCTGCTTAAAATCGCCAACGACATCCGCTGGATGGGGTCGGGGCCTCGGGCCGGGCTTGGCGAGCTTTTGCTACCCGAGGTCCAACCGGGAAGCAGCATTATGCCGGGCAAGGTCAACCCCGTTATCCCCGAATCCCTGATCCAGGTCTGCGCCCACGTCATCGGCAATGACACGGCGGTGATGTTGGGCGGTCAGTGGGGGTTCTTCGAACTTAACACGATGATGCCCCTCATCGGCTACAACCTGCTGGAGTCCATAAGCCTGCTGGCCAGTGCAACCAAAAACTTCACCGAAAAGTGTGTGCTGGGCCTTAAAGCCACCGAACGGGGACCGGAGCTGGTGGAAAAGGGGCTGATGCTGGCCACTGCCCTCGCCCCGGTCATTGGCTATGACGCGGCGGCCGCCATTGCCAAGGAGGCAGCCAGGACAGGCCGAACCATCCGGGAGGTGGCCCGGGAGAGAACCAACCTTTCGGAAGAGGAACTTGACCGAATTCTGGACCCGGCCCGGATGGTGGAGCCGGGCCTGGGGGTGGGGCCGGTCGCGGGCTAGGGGGTAATAAAGATAGCGTTAAAGGTTTTACGCAATTTAGGCCGGGGGCGGGCCCTTTCACCCGAAGCCCTGCCAGACTTAACAGTGGCCGTTGACGCTATCCTCGGGCTGGCCCAGCAAAACGAGGAGGCCGAAAAATGACGGATGCAGCTGAAAGGGTTTATTCAGAACGCAACCGCCGCTCAGCCGAGCTTTACGCCCGGGCCCAGCGGGTCCTGCCCGGAGGCAACAGCCGCACCACCGTCTTCTTTTCACCTTACCCCTTTTACGCTGTTCGGGGCGAGGGTTGCCGGGTGTGGGACGCCGACGGCCATGTCCGGGTCGACTTTTTAAACAACTACACTGCCCTTATTCTTGGCCATGCCCACCCAAAGGTGGTGGCAGCGATAGCCGAGGCGGCGGCCCGGGGAACTTCCTTTGCGGCCCCCACCGAGTACGAAATCCGGCTGGCCGAGGAGCTCTGCCGACGGGTCAAATCGGTTGAGCAGGTCCGGTTTACCAACTCTGGGACGGAGGCTACCATGCTGGCCGTGCGGGCCGCCCGGGCGTATACCGGCCGGCCGAAAATCGCCAAGTTCGAAGGCGGCTACCATGGCTCCCACGACTACGCCGCCGTGAGTGTCGGCCCTGACCCCGACCGGGCCGGGCCCACCGACTGGCCCCAGCCGGTGCCCGACGGCCCGGGGATTCCCGAGTCTATCCTGGGCACGGTGGTAATCCTGCCTTATAACAACCTCGAGGCCGTAAGTCGCATCCTGGAGCGGGAAGGAAAAGAGGTCGCCGCCGTCATCGTCGAGCCCCTGATGGGGGCAGGCGGGGCGGTGCCGGCCACGGTCGAGTTCCTCCGGGGCCTGTGGGAGCTTACCCGTCGGCTGGGTATTGTCCTAATCTTCGATGAGGTTATCGCCTTCCGCTTGGCCTACGGCGGGGCCCAGGAGTACTTCGGGGTGGAGGCCGACCTGACCACCTTTGGCAAGATAATCGGCGGAGGCCTGCCGGTGGGGGCCCTGGGCGGCCGGGCCGATATCATGGGACTCTTCGACCCGCGCCGGCCCGACCGGATCGGCCACGGCGGGACCTTTAACGCCAACCCGGTGACGATGGCAGCGGGCCTGGCAACCTTGGCCGAGCTGACCCCGGCCGCCTACGAGCACCTGAACCGGCTCGGGGAGCTTGCCCGCCGGAGACTCTGGCAGGCGTTCGAGCGGCTCGAATTACCGGCTCAGGTTACCGGGGCCGGGTCGGTCTTTGCCGTGCACTTCA
>JGI25066J35082_100010_pt1 | contig 23144 bp, 24 predicted proteins | sample Antgeofumaro1A2B_FD_35082 | JGI IMG/M metagenome (IMG submission 35082)
TGCACCGCCGGCAACAAAAGACCGATAAGGATGGCAATGATGGCGATCACCACCAGCAGCTCGATGAGCGTAAAGCCGCTGTGCCACTTACGACCTCTCCACCTGGTCATACAGCACCTCCTTCAAAAACCTNACCACAACAATGATAACGCAAGGCGATCAGTACCCGTCACTGACCGCCGACCATTTTCTTGAATTCGTCGTCGGTAACTTCCACCACGCTGCCGCCGANCGAATAGAGCACGTAGCGCTTACCGTTTACACCTGTCTGCTCGGCGGCGATAATCGGTGTGCCGGTTTGCCCGGCTTTGGTGTCGCCTTTCAAGCGCGCTGCTTCCGCAGCCGCGGCTCGCTCGAAATAAAACTTATAAGGCNGCTTGTCGCGCGGCGAAGTCCATATGTCCTCGCTGGGGTCAATGTTAAGATCTTTCCAATCATCCGGCTTGAGGGTTTTGACAAAGTCGCGCAATTCCTTTTCGCTTTTGGGAGGCTGTCCTTCGTTGTTGGCCATGTAGCGCGTAATGACTCGGCCCAGCTTAGTCAAATGAGGCGGCTCCGTCGTGGGTCCGCCCTGCTGAGAAGCCCGCGAACAGCCGGAAAGAACGAGACAAAAGCCCAAAAACCCTACGCCGAGCACCCCCCAGCGACCAAAAAAGTTGCGAGTCATAATGCCCCTCGTGTTGCGGCTTCTGTTAGCCCTCGCTCATGACAACGACAAAGCCCCTGTTGTGCTAGTTCTTATCATCCAACCTGGCAAGCGGGTTGTCAACTAAAAAATCTAGAAAATCGCCGAATGGGGAGATCCTCGCAACGGTGCAAAGCAAATACTATGCCAATCAATTATGGATTGATCTGAACAACGGCCGGAGTTAGAGTGCAAGGGTTGTCCTGTGCGCGGGGCCCGCTGGGGCCTGGTCTGCTTGCTGCAAAGATCGGAATGCAAGGATTGGAAAAATGCTAGTTTATGACGCCGAACTGGTACGCGAGCTGGCGCAATTGCCAATCTGGGTCACAGGGCTTTTGTTAACGATCGGCCTGGGCCTGTGGAGTTGTGGCTGGCGCTTGTATCGTTTTTGGGCAGCTGTATTTGCCACGCTCGCTGGAGGCGTGGCCGGTATGCAGCTCGCCTTGCATATGGGCTGGCATCCCATCTGGATCGGACTGCTGGTAGCGATAGGCTGCGGCAGCTTGGCTCTGGCACTGCTTCGTGTGTTTTTGTTCTTGCTCTTCGGGGGGGTCGTATGGCAGTTCGGGCAAGTCGTCTTGGGTGACCGTGTGCAGCCGATCGTGCTCATCGTCGCAGGTGGGCTAGCTAGCGTGCTCTTCCTCCGTCTATGTCTGGTCTTGTTGACCAGCGTGCTCGGCGTCTGGATAGCGCTCCACGCTGGGGCTGGTCTGATCGGCCATCTGCTGGGTGGCGACAACGGCGTTTGGGCGGCCCCCGATTCCCAGACCGTGCACATCCTTTTTTGGGGCGCGGTCCTGTTGGGCGTCGTGACTCAGTACAGCTCCGAACGGTTATTNGCTTGGTGGAAAAACTGGCGCAAAGAGTGGCACGAGTACAAACAAAAAAAGAGCGGCGCCTCTTCTGCTTCGCTGCGCAAAGCCGGCTAGTGCTGACATCCGTTCCGTGCCTGCGATTGCGTGTGCGCCGACGGCAAGGCACGTTCGGGTGCTAGCCGTCGCCGATCATACTTGTCCGGCATTTCCAGCGACTCGGAAATAACTTTGCGCATCCGCGCGTCCTTCACAGTCATATAAAAGGCCAGCGAATAACAGCAGGAGCTATGTGGCTTCCGGTAGGGCCAAAGGTGCTGCCGGCGATGGTTTCGACCCACTACCCAGTGGTTTTGTCGGTCGTGACACCAGTTTGGGCTGTCGCCTCGCAGGGAGCGGAGGTCGTTTCGGCACTGATAGGACTGCTGGTCACGGCCGGGGCGCTCGTCCTGGTGTTGCTGGCCACCAGGCGCCAAAGCTCGTGAGCTACATGGCTCTACCGTGGGGAGAGCAGCAGCTCGTACAACAGGCCTGAACCATGTGCGCCAGGCGCCGGTTTCGGCAAGCACCTGGCACGCGCTATGACAGGGAGGACGCAAGCATGTGGCAAAGGGAATTGGACTATCTGGAATTGGCGCGTCGGGTGATCGCGGGAGAAGTGCTCGAGCGGGATACCATCCGGCAGCTATTCGCGGTCGAAGGGGACGAAACGTACGATGTGCTTTATGCGGCGCACAAAGTGCGTCGGCATTTTCACGGGCGCCGTGTCACCTTTTGCAGTATCGTCGCCGGCAAATTCGGCAATTGCAGCGAAGATTGCAAATTCTGCGCGCAAAGCGGGCATTATGCCACGGGCATTCAGCCGCATCCGATGATGGAGCCGCAAGAGGTCAAACAGGCATGTGTTTCGGCGCGTGCCAATGGAGCCAGTGCCTTTGGGTTGGTGAACAGCGGCCGCGGACCGATGCGACACGAATGGCCCAAGATCCGCGCCGCCCTGCAAGCCATGAAAGAAGTAGACGGGCTGTGCCATTGTGCGACCCTGGGAGAACTGACCGCTGAGCAGGCCCGCGAACTCAAGGCGCTCGGCATCCGGCGCATCAACCACAACATCGAGACATCGCGCGAATTTTTCCCGCACATCGTCACCACCCATACGTTCGAGGACCGGTTGCGTACCCTGCGCATTGCCCGCGATGCTGGGTTGGAATTGTGTTGCGGGTGCATCTTCGGCATGGGCGAATCGCTCGAAGATCGCGTCAGCATCGCTGTGACCTTGCGCGATATCAACCCGCAAGTCGTGCCCCTCAACTTCCTCAATCCAATCCCAGGCACACCGCTCGAATACGTGCCTCCCTTGAGGCCGTTGGAGATTCTCAAGATCATCGCCGTCATGCGGCTGGTATTGCCACGTCAGGAAATCAAAGTCGCCGGCGGACGGGAAAAAAATCTACGCGATCTGCAGAGCTGGATCTTTTATGCTGGCGCCACCAGTGCCATCATCGGCAATTATCTGGCTACCCTGGGTCGTGCTCCGGAAGAAGACTGGCAAATGGTCAGCGACCTGGAACTCGAAGCGGACAGTGGACCGCCAGACGAGGAGCTCGCCACGTGGACTTTTGCCCCCCATTTCTCGACCGAGTCGCAAGAGCCACGCAGGGGCATACCCCTGCCTGTGCTCGATTGAAGGCTTTTCGGGAGGGCCCTATGGCCTGGCAATGGATTGACGAAGCGCTGCGCGAGGTCCGAGTACGAGGGCTGTACCGCCGGCGGCGGCGCGTACGCGCACGCCACGGCGCGGCTGTGTACATGGGCACACGCAAGCTGATCCATTTTGCTAGCAACGATTATCTGGGGCTGGCGTCGGCACCCCAGGTTGTGCGCAGCATCGTGCGGGCAGCCAAGCGTTGGGGATGCGGCAGCAGCGCTTCGGCACTGATCAGCGGTTATACAGCGCTGCATCGTCGGCTCGAGCGCGAGCTTGCCCGCTGGCAAGGTACGCGAGCCGCTTTGGTCTTTCCGTCGGGCTATCATGCCAACCTCGGCATCCTGACAGCCCTCGCCGGGCGTGCCGACGCCGTGTTCAGCGACCAGCTCAATCACGCCAGTATCATAGACGGATGCCGGCTGTCGCGTGCACAGGTGTATGTCTATCGGCACNCCGACATGGACCATTTGGAAGAATTACTCCGTCATTACGGTCGCCAAGCGCGGCGCCGGATCATCGTCAGCGACGCCCTTTTCAGCATGGACGGTGACTTGGCCCCTGTGGGTGAACTACTGCGCCTGGCAGAGGCCTACGACGCTCTGGTGGTCGTGGACGAAGCCCACGCCCTGGGCGTCTTGGGTTCCCAAGGGCGCGGTGTCTGCGAGCTGGTCCTGTCTTCACACGACCAGCAATCAGACCACGGGCGGCTGGTGCGCGTCGGGACTTTGAGCAAAGCGCTCGCCGCCCAGGGCGGTTTTGTGTGCGGCGACTGGTCGCTCGTGCGCTGGCTCGTCCAGAGCGCCCGCAGCTACATTTTTTCGACGGCATTGACGCCTTTGGCGTGCGCAGCGGCACGTGCCGCCCTCCGCGTGGTCCGAACCGATCCCGCACGCCGGCAGTATTTGCTGGAGCTGGCTGCGTACCTGCGCGGCAGACTGCGCGAAGCGGGGTGGCACATCGGCAGCTCGCAGGCGCATATTGTGCCCGTGCTCGTCGGCGACGCGCGCGCCAGCGTAGCACTGTCCCAGCGATTATGGCACCACGGCTATTTCGTGCCGGCCATTCGTCCTCCTTCCGTGCCGCCCGGCACCTCGCGCCTGCGTATCGGGGTCACTGCCGCGCACTCACGAGACGATGTGGACGGGTTGGTGGCAGCACTGGACCGAGCACGCGCCGCGATGGGCCTGTCCCAGGTCCCGAGCGTCACGCTCGCAGAGGATAACCGAGGAGCTGTGTGAACGGTCCATCGTAATTAGCCACCGATGACCATGACTTGGGCGGATCGCCGAGTGCCGCCAGAAGCATCAATAGTTCGGTCCCAACTCGATCACTGGCATGATACGGATCAGCGACATCATTCACGTGCTGGAACGATGGTTTCCGCTGCAACTGGCCGAGCCGTGGGACAATGTCGGCCTGCTGTGGGGAGACGACCGGACCGAGGCCAAGGCGGTACTGACCTGCCTCACGCTCACGCCTGACGTAGCCCAGGAGGCCATCCACGAGGGAGCCCAACTGATCGTTGTCCATCATCCGATTCTGTTTCGGCCGGTTCAACGGATCACGGCAGCAACAGAAGAGGGAAAAATGCTGCTGTCCCTGGCGCAAAAAGGCATCGCTGTCTATTCGCCCCATACCAGCTTCGACAACGCGCCGGGAGGCATCAACGACTTGCTGTGCGATCGGCTCGGGCTCGAGTCGCGCCGAGCACTGCGCCCAGCGAACCTGCCGCATTACAAGTTGGTGGTCTTCGTNCCTGCGAGCCATCTAGAAGNCGTGCGGCAAGCGCTGTTCGCAGCCGGAGCCGGCATCATCGGAGCTTATCGAGAATGCAGTTTCACCGTGTCCGGAACAGGAACCTTTTTCGGAACGGAAAGCACACAGCCGGCCGTGGGCCAGAAGGGACGTCGTGAAGAAGTCGCCGAGCACAGATTGGAAGTGATCTGCCCCGAATCCACCCTGGAACGAGCCTTGCAGGAGCTACGCCGGGCGCATCCCTACGAAGAGCCGGCGGTGGATGTCTATCCCCTGCGTGGTCTGCCCGGGACGGGTGGCGCCGGACGCTTGGGCAGATTACCCCGTCCCATGTCGCCCGAACAACTCGCTGCACATGTCTGCCAAGCCTTGTCGCTGACGGGCCTCGAACTGATCGCATCCGCAGCGACCCGGATCGAATGGGTGGCCGTTTCCTGCGGCGCCGGGGCAGCCCACTTGGACGATGCGCTGGCACAAGGAGCCCAGGCTTTTTTGACCGGCGAAATGCGCTTCCATGACCAAGTACGTGCCCGGCAGCATGGGTTGACAGTCCTTCTGGCGGGCCACTACCAGACCGAACGGCCCGGCGTCGAGGAGTTAGCACGTCGGCTCGCCCAGCACTTTCCGGGGCTGCGCGTCTGGACTAGCCAGGCCGAAACAACGCCCGTATGCTTGTATCCTGCCCTGCCTTCAGGTCCTTGATTTCTCCACGATCGTTCGGCCCTATTCAGGATGTCAGTTGCCGGATTTGCCGATTTTTCACTTGACATCTTCTGTACCGCTGTGTTCAATTATGTGCTCGTACGACTGCGGTCCGAGTGCAGCTGCCTAGCGTCATTCGGGTATTTATTTTGGAGGAGTTACAGATGGTAAAGACACTCACTGGACTGGCGACTTTGTTGGGAACTGTCTGGCTGGCTTGCATTTGGGCTCAGGACAAGCCCAAGTACACCATCAAAGAGGTTATGGAACAGGCCCACAAAGGCGGCCTGCTCAAGCAGGTCCTTTCCGGCAAGGCAGCTAAGGAGGATCGCGACAATCTTTTGGAATACTACCGGGCGCTGGCCGCCAACAAACCGCCCCGAGGTGATTTGAAGAGCTGGAAGCAAAAAACAGAAGCTTTGGTCAATGCAGCTGAAGCATTGACCATGGACGCAGCGGATAAGAAGGCGCTCGCCGCACTCAAAAAAGCCAGCAACTGCATGGCCTGCCATAATGTGCATCGCGGCGAGTAGCCGTCGGCGAGCTCCCCAGCGGTGCCCGGCGATGCTTCCGCAGACGCTATGCGTCCCAGGATGAGTCAGCGCACCGAGTTGAGGACCAGACCGGTCAGCAACTTGGGATAAAAATAGGTTGTCTTGGGCGGTAATCTTTCGCCGGCGCCGGCGATAGTTTGCAATAAGTGCACCGACAAAGGCGGTACCAGGACCGCCATGTTGCAAGCACCTTGCCGCAGGCCATCGGTCACGTCTTGCAGACGGTGCACGTAGTCGCATTCGGGCACACCGCCGAGCGCTGCGCCGAGCAATTGGGGCAGCACGAAGACATGCAAAATGCTGACCGCCAGCGAACGCCAAGCGTGACTGTGTTGGGGGGCCAAATGCTCCATGAGCGTCGGTGAGCGGAAGCGTGTCACCAGCCAGGGGCCTTCCGCGGTGCCCCATGCCAACAACGATTGATCCCCAGAGCACAGCCATTCCCAAGCTTCTTCGGCCGCATGCTCCCCTCGGATCTCTTCGATTTCGAAATGGACCGCGAGCACAGCACGCAAACGGTGCAAGCTCAAAGAGGGTATGCCGCGGATCAGGCGATGCGTGGGCAGAATCACCAGGCCAGGATCCTGAAGCCGTACCAAATCCATCAAGACAAAGCGGCACGGGTCGTCTTCGGGAACCCCGCCGCGTGCAGCTATTTGCTCTGCCAAATAAGCCAGACTCGTTTCGTAGCGGTGATGTCCGTCTGCCAGGATGACTGGCTGCGCATGCAGAGCACGTTGCACAGCACGAATCGCGTCCGGCTGACTGACCGCCCACAGCCGATGGATTACACCCTGGTCGTCACGTACTTCCAGCGGTGGCCAAGCTCTCACGATCCGATCCAGGGTGTCCTGAGCCTGTCCGCTTTCATCGGCATAAAGACCGAAAACAGGGCTGATATTCATGCCCGTGGCACGCATAAGCTTGAGCCTGTCCTCTTTAGGCCCGCTCAACGTCGCTTCATGGGGGAAAACGATTCCCGCCTCGAAAGGGTACAAGCGCACACGTGCCAAAAAGCCGCGACGCGTCAGCCGGCGCTCCTCGTGCTCGAAAACCTGATGGTAGACGTACAGACAGGGGTGAGGATCTTGCTGCAAAACCCCCTCTTTGAGCCACTGCTGCAGCCATCGGGCAGCACGGGCGTATTTTGCTTCGGCATCTTCCCCTGGCTCCGGTCGTGTCAACTCGACCCGGACGATGTTGTAGGGACTGCGGCTGTACAGCTGATCCTGCACTGTCCGGTCAATCACATCGTAGGGCGGAGCAGTGACAGCTGCCAACGTCCCTACGTGTGCCAGGTCGTAACGCCAGCCGCGAAACGGATGCAACTCAGGCATACCTCGCGATCCTGCTATCGGGCAACCCCTTGTGTCCCAGCGAGCTTGTTTTACTTATATCAAGACATTGTGCGACCAGCGACGGGCACAAGGGACATGCGTTATCGGACGCCCAGGTAGTCGGTGGTGCGCGCCACAACGATACGTCAGGAATAGCCACAGNCACTGAACGATGGGCAAGGCACCAGGCACGCGACTGATAGCGCACAGTTTGGGCGCTCCGGTGGGAAGCATTTTGCTCCAGGGACGTTATGGAAGAAATACTGCGAGCTAACCTTCAGCGGGTACGCGAGCGCATCGCGGCGGCTTGCCGCCGAGCCAACCGTAGCCCGGACGAAGTAACTCTGGTGGCGGTAACCAAATATATTCCCGCTTCAGTGGCGGCGCTTTTGTATCAACTCGGCCAGGCCGACCTAGGCGAAAGCCGCCCGCAGGAACTGTGGCATAAGGCAGCCCATCTACCTCATGCCCGCTGGCATCTGGTAGGCCATTTACAACGTAACAAGGTGGCCAAGACATTGCCGCTCGTGTGGCTGATTCATTCGGTAGACAGCGTGCGTTTGCTCGACTGCCTGGAGCGAGAAGCTGCTCGTGCTGGATCGGAAGTCCACNTGCTCTTGGAATTGAATCTGACCGGAGAAGCGACCAAACACGGATTCACGATCGAGGGAGCCGAAGAAGTTCTCGAGGATCCTTTGCGTTGGCCGCACGTGCGCATGTACGGGTTGATGACTATGGCCCAGGTGACTTCCGATCCGGAAACGACGCGTCCGGTGTTTCGACGCTTACGCGAACTGCGCGATGCCTGGCGCTCACGCGTGCCGCCGCCCCACTGCCTCACCGAACTCTCCATGGGCATGAGCCAAGATTACGAAGTCGCCATCGAAGAAGGAGCCACACTTGTGCGTATCGGCTCGGCATTGTACGAAGGTATCGGCGAGCTTGCCCATGACTGATCTCCAGCTACGCGACGTGCCACAAGGCGTCCTTTTGCCAGTACGTGTCCAGGCACGGGCCAAACACGCCGGCGTGGTCGGTATCTACGCCGGGGCACTCAAAATAGCTGTGACCACCGCGCCAGAGAAAGGGCGGGCCAATAGAGCAGTGCACGCCATCTTGGCGGAGCTGCTNCAGATCGCACCGCAACGTCTTCGCTTAGTCCGTGGGGCGACCAGTTGCGCCAAGCAGTTTCTCGTAGTCGGCTTGTGCGCCGCCGAGGTGTTGCAAAGGTTGGGTTTGCATGGGCCAAGCTAGGCTGACCGCAACGGCAGAGGTCCGTGCTCCTGGCAGCCTTTTGGCACGGTTGTCATTTCCTCGGGCAGGCGCAGGATGAGTCTGGGTGCAACCGCGCCGACGCGGTGCTAGGCAAGGACACAGAAAATGACTTGGACGCAGGTATACGATCCGTTGGGCTGCATGATCGGCTCCGCTTGCCTGGCCGCNTTGCCTATTGTGGTTTTGCTGGGGCTTTTGGCCACAGGGCGTGTGCCTACTCCCCTAGCGGCGGGCTGCGGNCTGGCTACAGCGCTCGCGTTGGCACTTTTGGTGTACATTCCCGACATGGGCGACCCATCGGTGACTTTTCCCGAGCGGGTAGCTAGCTGGGCGCCTACGGTCTTTGCCGCCGCACTGTATGGTGCACTGTTCGGTCTGTGCCCCATCGGGTGGATCGTCTTGTCGGCTATTTTTTTGTACAACCTGACTGTGGAAACCGAGCAATTCGAGATCGTCAAACGGTCAGTGGTGGGTTTGTCACCGGACCGACGCATACAAGCGCTGCTCATTGCTTTCAGCTTCGGCGCATTTATCGAAGGAGCAGCGGGCTTCGGAGCGCCGGTGGCCATCACCGCGGCGCTCATGGTCGGCACCGGCTTTCCGCCAGTTCTGGCAGCAGGCCTGGCGCTTTTGGCCAATACGTCCCCGGTGGCTTTCGGCGCCTTGGGGACGCCCATACTCACGCTGGCTCGAGTCACAGATCAAGACCCCCTGATCTTGAGCGCCATGGCGGGGAGGCAGCTGCCGTTTTTTTCGCTGCTCATTCCGGCGTGGCTAGTATGGGTTCTCGCCGGCTGGCGTGGTCTGCTGGAGGTCTGGCCAGCCATCGTCACGGCTGGGGGCAGTTTCGCCCTGGTCCAATTCCTGCTAGCCAACTACCACGGTCCACTGCTGGTAGACGTATTAGGCGGCCTGGTGTCGCTACTGGCAGTGGTCATCCTGTTACGTTTTTGGCAGCCGGCCAGGATCTGGCGCTTTGCGCATGACGAAGGTGCTACGGCGGTTCACAAGCCCACACGCCGAGAAACAGTTCGCGCCTGGACGCCGTGGCTCGTATTGAGCTTGTGCGTNTTTGCATGGGGATGGGCGCCAGTCAAAGAGCGGCTGCAGTCGCTGGCTACTTTTCGCTGGCCATTGCCTTGGTTGCACGAGCGCATCGCTCGCGACCGTCCCGTGGTGCCCCAGCGCGAAATCGAAAAGGCAGTCTATGAACTGCCCCTCGCTGCCACGACCGGGACAGGCATTTTCGTGGCCGCACTGCTCACCGCACTTTTCCTGCGACTGACCTGGAAGCAAACCACGGCCATTTTCTTGCGGACACTGTTCCGTATGCGCTGGCCACTGGTCACCATCGGGTGCATGTTGGCTATCGCTTTCACCACACGCTACAGCNGCATGGATGCCACTTTGGGCTTGGCTTGTGCCCATACAGGCGTGCTTTTCCCCGTGTTTTCACCCTTGCTCGGCTGGCTGGGCGTCGCCCTGACGGGATCCGATACTTCGTCCAATGCNCTGTTCGGCGGCCTGCAAAAAATAACGGCCCTGGGACTGGTCCAGCGAGGAGTCGTGCCACTCGACCCAGGCCAGGCAGTAGTGCTTTTCACAACTGCCAACAGTACCGGAGGCGTGATGGGCAAAATGATAGACGCCCAGAGCATCGTCGTGTCCGCCGTCGCCACCGGGCAAGCCGGTCAGGAAGGATCTATCTTACGTTTNGTCTTCTGGCACAGTCTGGTGCTTGCCTTGCTCATGGGCCTGCTCGTAACCGCGCAAGCCTATTGGCTCACTCGCATGATTCCCCATCCGTGACATAACCGAAGTCAACCGCTAAAACGCGACCGACGCTGCTCTTTTTCCCACNGCATCCTCCTGTGGTGTCCACTAGCGGCGGGCACTCTCGGCTAGGCGCCGATCAGCGGCTACTCGACGATGGCGAGGATATCGTCTTCGCTCATGATGAGGTATTCCTCACCGTCAATGCGCACTTCGGTACCGGCCCACGAGGAAAAAAGAACGCGATCGCCCTCGCGTACCTGGAAGGGAACCCGTTTGCCATTGTCGAGCAGTTTGCCGTCGCCGAGACTGAGTACCCTGCCCTGGCGCGGCTTTTCCCGCGCGGTATCNGGCAGGACAATGCCACCTGCCGTCTTTTCCTCTGCTTCGATACGTTTGACGATCAACTTATCTCCAAGCGGTACGATTTTCACGGCTGCAACTCCTGCACGGTGTCGTGCTTGCGCCCTCCCTACGCAATCAAGCCATCGGTCGCCCATATTGGGCGGTACCCTCAACCGCTAAAGACTGTCCAGCACATGCCGCAAATCGAGCACGAACCCTTCACGAAATCCTTTTATAGACTGGTCGCTCGCTAGGCGTCAAGGGTAGCAGTCATCCAGGCGCCTAGGGCATGCCGGGCCCGTAAGTGCGTGCAAGCGCCTCGGCGACAGCGTGAACTAGGACTTGCCGACTAACCGGCTTGGCCAGCACTTTGTAAACCCGGACAGCCAGCGCATCACGGATCAAACGCTCGCTGATGTCGGCTGTCAGCAGAATGCAAGGAACCAGCACATTGCGCTGCCGCACGATGAGGAACGTATCCAGACCGGACAACCTGCCCATGTGCATGTCGAAGAGCAACAAATGCACGCAGCGTTGCAGTAGGATCTCCAGCGCTTCTTCCCCGTTTTGAGCGACTTCTGTGCGAAAGCCTTCCTTGAGGAAGACTTCTTGCAATACGTCGCGCCACTCCCGCTCGTCGTCAGCGATCAGAATGGAGTAACGACTCGGGTCTTGCAAAACCATGACCCGACTCCTGCGCAATACTGTCCCGTGATCTGCCGCTGCCTTATGCGCCGCCAGCAGGCTAGCGATACGCCGACGGCAGACTGCATCGAGCCTTGACTCGAACTCCTTCTTAGCCGCGAGCGTATCAACNTCTTGCCTCTGTTTGCAAGTCGAGTGCCATCTCAATCATACGCCCTGACGCGCACGCAACTGCCGCATCTGATTAGGTCGTCCTTGTGCTCGCTCGCACCGTCTTCTGTATTGCTAAGGCCCACAGCTATATCTGCCATTTTGGCAGTAAGATGCACCTAATCTAGCCATTTCTGCGGCGGTCGGCAAAGGTTGTGGGCAGGCCACCATACGATAGTCACCTTGCTATAATCCGTTGCTAGCGAGCACGGCTCCGACCACTTGGCAATGGGTGAGCGCAGAAGTTCAGCGCCAGAGGCATAGTGGATCGAAGTCAGCGTCAGCCAAGCCAATATTGAAGTTGATTCGATCGTACACGTAATACTCCACCTGCTGCCCGGCGGCGTCTAGAGTTGTAACCATTACGGGCAAACCGAACTCCGGCGCGTCTATCTTGGGGACGAAGTACCATTTGCGCACGCCCCCATCGGGCAGAAACTTTTCCGCTCCGGGCGGTATTTTCTGCTCCACACACACAAGTGGAAACGGATACTCGGAGCGTGTTTCATAGCCGATCAGGCGCAACGTACCCAAGCGGCATGAGCCGGCCTGCTGATCCGTCACGACGGCGCCGAAAAGTTCGACGAGCTTGTCGAGCCCAGCTTGGTCCAAGCGCCAGCGGGTGTTTTTTGTCAGCCTGGGAGAATCCAGGCTGAGTTTGACCTGCAGCCCGGCGAGACCGTCGCCGCCACTGGTACGAACGTGGACGAAAGGAGGATTGCTACCCTCGACATAGACCACTTCTCTGCCGCGGAAAGGAGAATCCCCCAGCCATTTCATATGGAGGCTGCGAGGCCGTTTGCGATAACGCAGTAGCAGCAGATCTTCGGGCAACTGACGTGTGCCGATGGCCTCTTTTCTACGTAAGCGACAGATATAATCCTCGACTGTGGCGAAGCGTTCTTGGGCCAGGCGATGAATCGCCACCGGCGACGCAAGCCGATCCAGTGGGCTAACCGGTGCTGCTGAACGCTCCCGAGTAGCTGCACTCTCGGCCGGTTTATCGCTAGCAGATGCGCTACGGTCCGACGGCAAAAGCGGCTGCCTTGTCTGAAAACCGTCGGTGCTCTCAGGTGCAGGCGGCGTCTGCTGCAGGCTCTTGGCTTCCAAAGCCCAGTCGCAAAGCAGTACCGGCACAATAGGCAGTCGAGGCCGCGCTAGCTCAGACCGAGCACCGTTGGGCAGGGTCCGCTGTGTGGGCAGCGCGCGAGCAGAGCTGATTCCCAGCGAACCACCACGCTGATCCGACAAGGCAAAGAGAAACGCCAGGGCGATAGCAGGGGTCGCAGAAAGCATCCGTGCATCCCTCCTTCTCTGTTCCGTTTGCAATCCGTTGCCGCCGGAGTCGGTGTAGGGTCAAGTGGCCCGGCAGTCAGGCCACGGACTGACTGCCCGCTGGCAGTGCGACTGGGTCTTCATCGGCGGGTATCTGCTCGAGCACAGGCAGCGACTCGCGCACGTTCAGGTCAGGAATCAGGCAGGGATGTTTGTACTGTTCGACGGTGCCGCCTGTGCGTGCCAAACGCCGCCGATCCCACTCTGTCCAGGTACCTCGAGGTAACAGCATGACCCGGATGCTGCCGAGCCTCCGGCTCTGGCGTTTGGCATGATACTCGACATTGAGCTGCAGTAAAGCTCGATCTACGCGGGCAGCCAAGCGACGCGCTTGTTCCAGATTCTCCAAATCGCCTTCTTCCACGAAAAGACCGTAAAAAGGCTGCGACTCGTCCCAACAGGGCACCAGCGAATAGACAGTGAGCGTGAGCTGCAACTCCTGAGCACTTCTGTCCACCGCCGTCACCACGTGGTATTCGGAAAGCTTTTCCCCTGTGATATTGGAGAAGTGGGCGCCTTTGTTGAGGAACTCGATCATCGGTGTGCGCTCGTAAAATCCCGTCACCCGCACCAAATCGCAGATGTTGTAGCGATACAGGCCGAATGCCGTGGTGGGCAAAATGAAATAGTTTTTGCCTTCTTCCAGCTCGTGAGCCGCGAGCACCACGGGGCGCTGCGAATTCAGCTCGTTCTCCGGGACGAACTCGAAAAAGTGGCTGGTAATCTCCAACACCCCGCTAGCGCTGCCATCTTCGAGAGGAATGCTGAAGCGCCCTTCGCTGGCTATGAGGCCCAAGTCGCGCACCGGCGTGGTACCGAAGTAACGCGGATACAGCTTCAGGTAGGCCTGGACGGTGCCTCCGGTCCAGTTGCCCAAAAGCTGCAAGGTCGGCCAGACAGCGATCGGGTACAAGTGCCCGCCGCACAGACGCAACGTCTTTTCCAGCTCGCGCACTCGGCGTTTGTGCTTGCGCCGCGTCCAGGGGCGCAGCACTTCGCGCACTGTCCGAGGAATATCGTAGCGCGGGCTCAGCGTGCCGTCGTAAAGATCTCGCAGTAAGGTTTCCTTTTCCCGGTCCATCGTGCACGCGATCTGTACCAAAGTGCTAGGATTGGCGGCACAGATCATACCCACCGGACGATGGATACTCAAGCGACAAGCGACATAGTACTTGGCCTCGGCATCTTTGATCTTGCCGGTCACCGGAGGCAAGCAATACAGTCTGCGGACGATGCGCTTTTGCATCTGTGCCGTCAGACCGCTGACGCTGCCGCAGGGTATGCCTGCCTCGGTATGAAACTCCTGCCAATCACCGACCAGCTGCAAGATGGGCTGCAGTTTGGCCTGGGGATGATCGTCGAAAGCAGCAATGCCCCAAATCGTCCAGCCACGCCGATAGTCGCTCAAGTATTGCGGCGTTACGGGAATGAATTTGCGCGAGGCGGTCGTGCCGCTGGTCATGGCGAACATAAGTACTCGATCGTCCGCCAACAAAGCATCGAATTGCCCTTTGCGCACCTCAGCGATATACGGCTCCAGATCCTCGTAAGTCAGGATAGGCACCTGCCGGCGATAGTCCTCGAGGGTGCGAATAGAGGCAAAACCGTGCTCTCGGCCGAAGCGTGTGGCGCTTTGCCGTTGCACGATCCACTGCAACAAGCGTTGCTGCACCTGGAACGGTCGGCGCGTGGCCTCGCGGAATGCAGCGGCCCAGCGATGCGCCTGCCTTGTGGCAAAATAAGCGATCGTCTTGCGAACCAACCAGCCCAGCATGTTTCCCTCGGCACACTCAGACACGCATTGCGCGCTGCCGCAACCGTCGGGCCATCCAAGCCGGTGACGGCGTGCCAGGGCTTACGGACGCCAAGTGCTTTTCGAAAAACTCCAGCGTGCGTCGCTGGTATTCTTGAGGCGCAACGTGCCATGCCAAATTGTGCTTCGCCCCCGGCACCAACCAGAGCTCCTTGGGTGGCCTGGCATAGGCAAAGAGGCTCGCAGCCATTTCAGGTTTGATGTACGTATCAGCCTGCCCGTGGATCATGAGGATAGGGCGGGGAGCGATTTTGCGCAACGCAAGCCGTACGCTCGGAAAACGGCACCCTCGTTGACGACCGATATGCCGTACTGCAATCATAGCGACCAAACGATAAACCCATTCTGGCAGCCAGTGCTGGAGTCTGAGCCGATCGCTATAAATGCGCACCCACTTGCGCATGTAGGGTATCATGGTGGTGCAGGTGGCAAAAGCCCCGTCCGTGACCAGGCATCGGATGGCAGGATCGCGGGCGGCCACGCAGATACCTGCTCCACCGCTTCGGCTTACGCCGAAAAACCCCACGCCTTGTGCTGGATAATCCGGCCGCGTCTTCACATAAGCCAGCGCTGCCTGCAAGTCCTGGACTTCTCGATCAGTAACCCATTGCAAAGGCTCGTACTCTTTTTCGCCGTCACTGTCGCCGTGATTGCGAAAATCGAACGCAAAGATATCGAAACCGTTGTCCAACAAATGCGCCACATAGTGCCGATAGGACCAGCGATTGGACCCGAATTCGTGACCGAAAAGCACCAGTCCACGGCGTTGTCCATATCGAGCGCGCACGTACGAACCGCGCAATAGCAGACCGTCGGCAGTGCGGAACTCGACTTCCTCGGCGTCGGACGGAGGTTCGCCACGCGGAACCACAAAAAGCGGCTTTTCCTCGAAAATGCGTACGATAACGCCCAGATAGCGATGCAGAGCCCAAATCAGGAACAGCCCCAAGGCGATCCCCGCCGCGGCTACCGCACCGGCGGCGCCGACACCTACCCACCAGAGCCATTCTGCCACGCTGCACCTCCCTAGTCGCTGTGTTACCCAAAGGCAAAACGCTCTAAGTCACTACCGTCAACTCTCAGTTCGTCAGGTAGCTATGCTTTAGTCTTACCACTGCCCGTAGCGAGCAGCCGGTCCAGGCGCGACCCAATGGGACCTGGCCGCGCACCACTCGCCGCTCTGCCAAGTACTACTCGAACTTACTGACGATCAAAGAAACGTTCTGCCCGCCGAACCCGAAACTGTTGCTGAGTACATGCTGAACTTTCTTTTCTCGTGCCACGTTGGGGATATAATCCAGGTCGCATTCGGGATCGGGGACTTCATAATTGATCGTGGGCGGCAGTATACCTTCCCGTAGCGCCATGACGGAGATGATCAACTCGACGGCGCCTGCAGCTGCGATCAGATGTCCGAGCATGCTTTTGCTGCTCGATACGGGAATGCGGTAGGCCTCTTCGCCGAAGACCTTTTTGATCGCCAGGGTTTCCACGCGGTCATTGACTTGGGTACTGGTACCGTGCGCATTGATGTACCCGATATCGGCCGGCGCCAGACCGGCATCTTCGAGGGCCAGGCGCATACACTCGATAGCGCCCCGGCCTTCGGGATGACTATCAGTGACACGAAACGCATCGGCAGTGGACCCGTACCCAGTCAATTCGGCATAGATTTTGGCGCCACGGCGCCGCGCATGCTCCAGCTCTTCCAAAACGACGATGCCAGCCCCTTCCCCCAGTACAAAACCATCTCGCCGAGCATCGAATGGACACGAAGCTTTGGTAGGATCGTCGTTCCGCGTTGACAGGGCTGTCAGCAGGTTGAAGCCGGTCAAGCCGAACGGATGGATCATACTGTGGGCCCCACCCGATAGCATGAGATCGGCTTCTCCGCGTCGGATGATTTCTGCCGCTTCGCCTATGGCTTGACTGCTGGCAGCACAAGCCGTCAAGCAGTTGTAATTGGGACCCAAAAGCTCGAAATAGCGAGCCAGATGGGCCGTAGAAGTATGAGACTCCTGCTCGCGTTCGCGTCTGGGATGCAGTTCGCGCAGTCCGCCCGCGGCGAATTCGGCTGCCCGTACCGTCCGGCTCTGTGCGTCGTAGCTCCGGGCGATCAGCGCCGTAAAAACATCGAAATCTTGTTTGCCTTCTCCCGCACCCAGGTAGACGCCGAAGCGCGTGCGATCTATGCGCCCGTCGCCCAGAAGCCCTGCATCTTCCAGCGCCATTTTGGCGGCGGCTATGGCAAACCGGGTATTGGGGCCGGCAGCGTCCCAGCGGTGCGCCTCTTTGAGATATTTCCCCAGGTTGAAGTTTTTGACCTCCGCCGCAAATCGTGTGGGAAACGTTCGCGCATCGAATTGCGAAATCCAGGACACCCCGCTGCGTCCTTCGATTTGAGACTGGAACAGACTCTCCACGGTGTCCCCAAGCGGGGTGACCACTCCCATGCCAGTTATGACAACTCGTCTACGCATAGTGGCAATCTAGGCCAAACTACACGGGCAAACCACACTCGCTCCCTCGTCGGGTCAATCACCTTCCCTTATACGCAGTCAGAGCGCTCCGTCGGTCTCCCAGCGACGAATAACTGCAGCGGCGCATTGTCCCATATCCGTACAGGCTGTTTTGACGAACGTCGGGCGTACTAGGTCCTGGGGCGCTCCGGCAATTACAGGCAGTGGGCATTCCGGATCGGGAGTCGCGTAATTGCGTGTCGCCGGTACTTTGCCGTGGAGCAGGGCCAGCAAGCTGGCAATGAGTTCGACGACGGCACCGCCCGATCCCAGGCATCCGAAATAACCTTTCAGCGCTGTGACGCGTGGCACTTGAGCGATCCCGCCGAAGGCCAAGCAATATCCTCGTGCTTCCCAGATGTCGTCCTCGCGCGTAGCAAAACCCTGAGCGTTGATATGATCCAAATCATGCGCGGCTACACCGGCTTGGGCCATGGCAGCGCGCACAGCTCGAGCCAGTCCTTCTCCCGTCAAGTGCGCATCGCACGCTGCCCCAAAGCCGATCATTTCTGCAATGATAGGCGCACCGCGCCGGCGGGCATGATCCCATGTTTCGAGGACGACCACTCCTGCCCCTTCGCCTGGGACAATGCCGTCTCGATGACGATCGAAGGGCTTACACGCCTCTTCCGGAATGTCGTTCCGTTCGGTGAGCTGGGCAAAAAGACTCCACCGCGTCAAACTGAGCGGATTGATCTTGCTGTCGGTGCCGCCGACCAGCATGACATCGGCGTGACCTCGACGCAGAATATGCCATGCTTCGCCCAAAGCGAGCAGCGGAGCGACATCGGACTCCGTAATGGTATTGTTGGGCCCCTGAGCGTTGAACAGAATCGAAATGTGGCAGGCTGACATGTTGGGTAGATATTTGAGCATCCACAGAGGGGGCATATGGGAGAGTCCCACCTCGCCCCAGCGAGTCATGTCAATTCGGCGACGCTCGGGATCATAGGAGTGAGCCGCGGCCTCGCCCAGCTCATCCAGCTCGCTGGCAATCAGACCGGCACCGAACTCGACTCCGAAGCGCGTCGGGTCCACGTGCGCAGGATCGAGATGGGCATCTTTCAAAGCCAATGCTGCCGCCGCCACGGCCATCTGGATAGGGCGGGACATCACTTTGAGGCTTTTGCGGTCTTTCTTGTCTACATATTCGCGCGCATCAAAGTCGGTTATCTCTCCCCCGATCCGAATCGGCAGCCCCGAAGCATCGAACAAACTGATCGCCCGGACGCCGCTCTTGTTCGCCATGAGCGCATCCCAATAAGCCTGGCGTCCGATGCCCAGGGGGGAAACGACTCCCACTCCGGTTATCACTACCCGTGGCGCCTGCTTTTTCATTTCGTCGTTTCCGTCGGGCCAGCTCCTACTATGCTTCCGGCGCTTTTAACGACTGCCATATGGGTTTTAGCAACTCGCCGTATTGGCCTTCGCGACCGCATCCGGCTCCACCTGTCCGCCCGACTCCCCTATCCGAGAGTCGCTCACGGGGGCCGCAGCCCGCTGTTCTAAGCGCGACAAGCCCAGAAGCCGGCGCAGCTCGCCGGCAAACACAAAGTTGTCCGTGCCGGTCAGTGCTTTGGTCCGTTCCGGATCAACATGGGCAAACATCAACTCGGCCTCCGCTACCATCTCCTCTGCGGAAAACACACGACCGCACACGGTGGCGCCTTCGGCTCGCAAGTCGAGCAAATTGGCTTCGAACGTCAATTGTTCCCCTGGCTGTACCTCCCGAAAAAAGCGTGCCTGTCCGATCTTCGCGAGGATCACCTGTTCCCGGAAATCTCTAGCGTGACCTACCAGTATGCCGCCTGTCTGGGCCAGCCCTTCCAAGATCAAACTGGCTGGCATGATAGGGTATCCTGGCAAATGATCCCGAAAAACCTCCTCGGCGCAGCTAAGATTCTTCACCGCTCGGGCGCTACGACCAGGCTGCAGGTCCACAATCCGGTCTATCCAAATCCAGCGCATAGCGTCCCCAGCGTTATCCTTTGCGACAAGCGCCGGTTACTTCTGGCTGCACCTTTGTGCGTTTCGATGACCGACTTTGGCAGACCAGGACCACGAGCAGGGTCCTATGCTTGCCGAGCTACAATATCAGCCTGCGCCCAAAGGCTAAGCCACGTAGCGGATCCGCCAGGTGCGAGCCACTAATTGAGGGAACCGTTGAGCTTCCCCTCGATATAGCGCGTAATCATTTGTACCGTGAACAAGTCGCTAATCTTGCTAACCTGGGGATCTTGGGCAAATTTTTCGACGTCGGCGAAAGGCAGACGAGCCCGTAATTCGTCCAGTCCCTTTGGGGTTACTTTCCCATCCGGCGTTACGAATTGGGGGTCTCCTTGAAAGATGGACTCAGGGAAAAGCTCTCCGCGCGGTATCTTGATGCCGAATTCGCGCTCCAGCCTAAAGACGATGTCCAGGAAGTCAATGGATTCGGCGCCCAGGTCGCCCTGAAGAGTAGCCTCGGGGCGGATTTCCTCTGGATCCACGTTCAGGGAGTCGGCCAGAGTAGCCGCCACCTTCTCGTAAATCTCAGTCTGGCTAGGCATCTCACACCCTCCTCCTAAACTGGGACGGGGCGGCCTTGCGTTGACCCTTTCCCTCACGTGTCGCTTCCGGCCAGCCACCGTCTCGGCTTTTATCCTGTGTCGCTGCGTCTGCCTCCTTGCCCGACGCTGCAACTCCATTCTGCCAGTGTACTGCAATCGGAATTCAAAACAACGGTAAAAGTTTTAGCATTCGTTGGCCTTTTCGTCCCCCCTGAGTCACCCTACCCAATTGCACACAGGGGACTCAAAGGGCTTTGTGCTCCGTCCGTCTACGCCGGTTGCCTCCACCCAATTCATGGACCCGAAAAGGAAGTTACCCAAAATTGCGCTTCACCCCGCCCCTCCCACTCCTAAGCTCAAACCTCCATCCACGAATATTACCTGACCAGTGATATAGGCGCTGTCGTCGCTGGCAAGGAACAGGGCTACACGAGCCACATCTTCTGGCGTGCCGAAGCGGCGCATGGGGATCACCTTTTTAATGAGGTCTCCGGCCATGGCCCGTACCGGCTCGCTCATGTCTGTTTCGATAAATCCTGGGGCTATGGCATTGACTGTGATATTTCGGCTGGCCAGTTCCACAGCCAGGGCCCGGGTAAAACTGTTTATGGCTCCCTTGCTAGCTGCGTAATTTGCTTGGCCCCGGTTCACTCGGTCGGCCGCCACACTGGAGATATTGATAATGCGTCCCCGCCTTTGACGGAACATCGGTTCTACGACTGCCCGGCAAAAGTTAAACGTTCCTCCCAGGTTCGTTTGCAGGACCGAATCCCATTGTGTTTTGTCCATTTGCAAGAAAAGGCCGTCCTTGATGATGCCGGCGTTATTGACGAGGATGTCCAATCGGCCGAACCTGTCGAGCGTCTTGGCGACACACTCTTGTGCCGCCTGAAACTCCGCCACATCTGCTTGCAACGCCAGCGGCTCGGATCCCGTCTGTTGAACTTCTTCGCAAAGTGTTCGAGCACCCTCGACACTGCCGCGGTAAACAAAGGCTACCTTGGCACCCTCTTTGGCGAATGCGGTCACAATGGCTCTACCTATTCCGCGGCTGCCGCCAGTTACGAGCGCCACCTTGTCCTTAAATAACATATTCCAAAGCACCTTACGACTTAAACAGGCTCCCGCAATGCCGGATCCACCCTTGATGTTAACCGTCCTGATGTCAGCCAAGTCCACTTTCGACGAAGGTACTCGACCAGATCTCGGTCGTACTTATCCCCCTCCACCATGCGGTCAGCTAGTTTATACGCTGCCAGTTTCAGCCGTCCTGCGACCGCAACCTGTTTGTCTACAAACCCAGTCCCTTTGAAAGCCCAGCAACTCTCGCCATCCGGCGAAGGCGACGACACCTCGACAACCAGTCGCAGCCTGTTGCCAGGCTCGACGAATGTCCCGTATTTTACACCTTTTACTTCTCTTAACACCGCCACGGGATAAACAAAGCCAGTGCTAACGCGGATCAACCAAGCGGCGGACTGGCTGAGCGCCTCCAACATAAGCACTCCAGGCATTACTGGATACGCCGGGAAATGGTCTGCCAGGTACTCCTCGCCCAATGTCAGACCTTTCCAGGCGACCAGTTTTTTTTCCCGCCTCGAAGCTCTCGACTCCATCAATCAATTCAAAGCGCATTGCGGGCCCGATGCAGTCGCTAAACGCCAACCGATGCACACGTTCGACGCAGTCGTCGCCTTTTGTTCCCTTGCAGACATCCTATTCCAGGCAGTTATAGCCTCAAAAAGGCAGTCGGCCAACGAAAAGTTCGATCAGTCTGTTTAATTTTGCCATCGCTAAAACTTTTCCACTAAATTGAAGGCAGTGCAAGTCCAGCTTGTCAGGCTGACGTGCCTAAATGAGAACAAAATGCTCGGCGATGCAAATCGAGCGACTTTGCCGCAGTTGCCGAATGAACAAGCGCGGCACAGCAAAGTGCACGTCAATCTGTCAACCGGCCTATGCCGAATTGATCGCCTACTTGGTAAGGCTTTCCGTCTTTCGTTCGTATCTCGACCATTTTCTCACTGTGCACCTGACGAGCGGCTTCGTCCGTCAGTCCTGCTAGCACCTTGTGTGTGCGTACGTCAATAACTTCTCCGGTCGAAGCATAGGCGTAACGGCCATCGAGACTGAAGGTGACCCAGCCCGGCTGTTCACGCAGCCGGATGTGGTTTATCTGCCGGAACCGATCTCCTGCCACTTCGAAGACGTGCAGCGCTTGATTGGCAGCATCGCACAGCCAAATTTGTCTTTCGTCGGGCGTCATGCCGATCCCATGGCTCGGGCAACCGTGACGCTTGACAGGCCCACGTGCGAAACCCTTGACCTCCACGCGCGACAAGAAACGGCCGGTTACAAGATCGCCGACCTCGAAGCCGAGTAACTCGTTGACGCAAACGTAACAACGTGTCTGCCGTCCGTTGATAGTAAAGGGCCTCACTGGGGCGCTGAATGGGCCCACCTTGTGAACTACCTAGAGCGATTCGGTATCGAGCACGAAGAGATAAGGCGCCTTGAGACCCGCCATGTAAACTCGCTTGCCATCCGGACCGCAAATCGTATTGTGGGCACCGTTCTTTGTCTCCACGCGCGCCGTCAGATCGCCGGTCAGCGCGTCAACAATATTCCAGTGGTCCTTTTCCAAGGTAGGAACATAGAGGGTCTTGCCGCTAGGATGTATGGCCAAGCGGTCACACCCATCCGGCAAGGCCTTTTCCCAAAGCGTTTCATCTGTCCTGAGATCGAGGCAGTACAGGCGCGACAACGTAGTGAAGTACAGTCGGCCTGTCGTCGCATTGGCGCAGATACCTTTGACATTTTCCGGTCGAGGCTGTCGGCTAGCTGGCGTGACGATCCGCCGCACGAAGGCATGGTTCGCTCGAATATCGAAAACCAGGATGCCGGCGCCACCGAATTCCAGGTAGTTGCGGATCCCCGGACAAGCCACGTAAAGGAACGCACCTTGGTCACTGGGAGCGGCCCATGCGTATGCCGCTCCGGCACCGCTAACCAGTCCTAGAAACTGCCGACGGTCCAGCAAGACATCGCGTGCCATAAGCCGCTGCTCCTCGAGCGCGCAACCTGGTTCTTTTGTACCCGGCTACCGTTATGCGGCCCAGTTTACTCT
>JGI25066J35082_100012_pt1 | contig 22295 bp, 20 predicted proteins | sample Antgeofumaro1A2B_FD_35082 | JGI IMG/M metagenome (IMG submission 35082)
TATTGGGTGGGGCGGTTTTGGGGCACGGGGGTTTCCGAGTGGGGTTTTTTGCCATGGCGGGATAGAAAGTTGGGGACGCCCCAATTATGGGAACCTCATTTCGCCCCGACGATAGCTCGCTATGGTCTGGAGAACGTTGAGGGATGCGTGGTGGACCGGCAAGGAAAGTTATGGGTAAAGGTCGTCTGGGGCGATGGGTTCCAGTGGATGCGTTCAGATGGTAAGGAAGTTTTGCCCGTCAGGTCTGGAAGACCGAGTTTTTAGTGCGGCGCATGGGAAGGATTGTCTATAAGGGGGTGATATACAGTGCAATCAATTTGCCCGCAAGGCAACACGGCGCACCTGATGCACGCCGATGGTTTGGTGATAGCGCATTGTGCTTACGATGCGTGAGGTCCGTTGATGGCGGGCGCGAACGCGACACCCTATGGCTACAAAGGGCAATGGGGTATGATACGGATAGCGAGACAGGACTGCTGTTGCTGACCTATCGGTATCTAGACCCCACCACAGGCAGGTTTTTGACAAGAGACCCGATAGGGTGTGAAGGCGGGATTAATCTGTATGCGTATGTGGGGAACGGGGTGGTGACGGACAAGGACCCATTTGGGCTAACCGTACAGTTCTGTACCCGCCCAGTGGTGTGTGACTGGGCGCGTGGGCCCCGGGCCTGCCACTGGTTCTTAACAAGTTCGCAGTGCGGCTGTATCGGCTACGGCAATCAAGGCGTGTTTTTTAACTGTAAAGACCATTATGGCGACTATAAACCCAGTTGCAAAACCGTCCCAACAACGCCCGCCCAGGAAAGATGCCTTTGTGACCTCGCCAACAATGCCTCCAGAGGATGGGTAATGTGCGGCGAGAAATGGCTGCCCAAGGGAAAGGGTAAGGGCGGATATGATTCGTCTAGCCATAATTGCCAATATTTTGTTATTTGCTTGGCTAAGAAGTGCGGTCTGAAGTATAATTTCCCAGGCCCCCTTCGGCCTTACCAACCACACATCTGGTAGGTGATGGCAATGAAGAGGATACTCGGTTCAGTGGACACACTGGTTCTATCGGTTATTGTCACATCCTTGGTGCCTAGTTGGCTATGTCTTGCGGTCTGTGTCATACGTGGCTTCGAGGTGTCTGACTGGAGGGAGTGGCCGCTCGCGTTGCTGGTGGCTGGCGAGGCAGTGTATGGTGATATCACAACCTCGATGTTTGCCTTTGGGCTAGGGCTTATCACTTACTGGGTCGCGACGAGCTCGCTGTCCTTTGATGAGCGTCTGGGTATCTTGTTTCTTGGCTCGTTTGTCTTGCTGGTGATTCAGGTCGGTTTAATCGCTATGCTAAAAACGCGGTGGAGTTACATTGGCATCGAAGGTTTGCTGTTATGCTGGTGGCTGGTTCCCACCGTCTGCGTGCTGACGTTGTTTGCAATTTGGAGCCGTCTCCTTGCTGTGCCGCTCTCCCTACAGACCTCACACTTTAGCCTGCGCCGAGCCATTGCCGTATGCGTGGGTACGACGCTAGGTGTTCTGGTGTTGTGGGCTGTCAGAGACCGGATGGTTTCGTCCATCGCATCTTCTTGGGCGGCAGAGGAAACTGTATATGAGGTAATTCACTATGCATTATCAGAAACGACGAGACCTGCCCTGCTAGTTTTCCTTGCCTGCTTGTCGCTGATTGTATCGGGGGTGTCCACAGGGATATTGTATCCTGTTTCTACACCGATGGAAGTGAGGTGGTCAATCATAGCCAGCGTGGGCGTCCTAGCCTTACCCCTGACGGTGAGCGTGGCCAATCCCCGCTCCCTTTGGGTAACTTGGCTGCTCAGATTGTTCGTGGTCGGTTGTGCCATCTTCGCGGTGTGGGCAGGGGTGTTCCTGCATCGATTATACTGGCTGTGGCGACATGGCAAACAGGCGGGTTCCTAGCCGCGGTACACCACGCATCCGGTCAGATGTAAATCTTGTAGGTCTGCACATCCATCACCGCCCCCAGAATGCTCCACAGCGAGCCCATGGTGTAATCGCCGAGGATAAGCCCCAGGAAGAAGGGCACGGCGATGTTGTGAGCGCGCATCCCACCGTAACGCACCAATAGCCCCTTGATCACCCACGCGATGAAGAAATTGAACCAGAAGTAGTCCATCGCGTAGGAAACCGCCAGCGCGTAGCCCGCCGGGTGCAAAGGCCACCACAGGAACAGATTGCGCATCACACGCAAGAACACCACGATTAGAAAGCCGCCCACCATGTAACCGATGCGGGTACTCTCGCGCTTGACGGGCGCGTTGATCCAGTTGGTCAACCAGCCAAAAGACTCCCAGCCCAGCCAGTCCTTGAAACCCACCGCCTTGGCGTCCGCCCCCGCCCGATAGGTCACATGTAGGTTCGCCCAGCAGGTAGCCACAAAACCGAACAGCGTCGCTACCACCACCACCCAGATAAGCCTGTTTAGCGACTTCGGGTAGTGTTCGAACATCTTCATGGCTTCCAGCTGGTTGGGCATGGGGTGCGAACGATAGCCCCGATTGAACCAGTAGAGAGTTTGGATGAGCGTCAGGTCGCGCGTGCCGATGGTCTGCGAGCCGAACAGAGCGGTCATCATGCGGTTGGGGTTGACGAAGTAGATCTCATGGGGTGTGCCCAGCTCGGCGCGTACGCGCGTGATGGTGATCGCCAGCAGGAAGTAGATACCGAAGAAAGTCGCCCCTACCCACAGCGACATCCCCATCCGTTCGGCAAAGACGACGATGACCGCAAGGCTGACCGCTATCAGCCCGAACGCCCAGCGGAAACGGCGGCTCTCTTCGGGGTCGTCGGGGTTTTGTGCCCATGCCTGGCGCCAGGCGTTGGCAAAGTAGCGCCGCGCTCCATACACGACCACAATCCCCAGAGCCGTCCATGCGCCCGCTGACTGCTCGGGGAAGAACGGAAAGCCGACGTTGGTTGGGGCATCCCAGCCGAACACCGCGCCCACTACCTGAAAGAGCTTGCGTGCCACGTAGAAGAACCAGCACGAAAACTGCAGGTCCAGCGGTGTGAAAAACGCCAGCCCGATACCGAAGGGATACATGCTGATGGGTGTCCAGCCAATCGCATCCCAGGGGCGGTTGGTGATATGCTGGCGCAGGTCGTAGAGCTTGATGTACTCAATATAGGGCACGGAGGGATAGAGCCAGTGGATGCCGTTCAATCCGCTGATCGCCATGGCAAGGGTAAACCCCGCCCACATGGGCTTCTGCCGGAAGAAGGGCACCCCGCCGATATGCCCCGTCATCGCCATCGGCAACTGCACGATGGGGAACACCAGCCGTTCATGCTCCGTCCACGAGCGACGCAGAAGGATATTCACTCCAAGCATCACGCCAATCAGCGCGAAGACCAGCACCGCCCACCACAACAGTGGCTCCAGAAAGGGCTGAATGCGATACCACCGATAGGGCGAAACGTTGCCTTGATAGAAGTCGGTGAGCACCTTTTCATCGCGCACGAACAGCCACCACGGCAGATATTGAAACCACAGCGCCTTCCAGTTGTTCTCAGGGGTGGCGAAACGCACCGGATGTCCCAGCACGCCGAACATGTTCTGAAGCATATCGTGCGCCGCCAGCGAGGAAGAGATAACCAGCATCACGTAGATAGTCAACAGCTCTCCGGGCGTCAACGCCGAATGCGGGCTGAGCCTCCGCCAAAACAGGTTGAGGATAATCAGCACAAACAGCAGGAAAATGGGCGTGATGAACAGCGGGAGTGACGTGCCATCCAGCGTGTACAGCCTGACCTCTACCACGGTAATCCAGAAGCAGTTGATAGCAATGAGCGGTAACCCCAGAAGCACGGCGCGTAGCGTGACCACACGAGGGGCAGACTGTTCTACCCGAGCGGCTTGTTCACGAGCAGATTGTGCGGCGGTAACGCTGGCTACGCGATGCGACTGCAACCTCTTCCTCCCAAGATCCAGCCAGAATCGAACTACTTTAAGGTATTCGCAAGCGGATGGCGCTCTTCCTGCGCTGGTAGTCACGGTATTTTTGTGATACAATGCACGATGGCAAGGAATGTTCCCGCCGCGTCGCGAATGTCCGCACTGACCCTGAGCTATTCACTGTAGAGCACCCCATCGCCGAAAAACGCTTTTCCTGTTTCGTTTTGGAGGTTATCTATGCGAAAGGACGTTCTGCGCCTGTTCACGGGCGCCCTGCTGTTCGTGGCAATCGTCAACCAGGCGTTTGCGGACGCCCTGCTTCGGGCATGGGTCACTTCGGGCAACCAGATGCCCTTCCGGCTGATGCTCCATGTGCCGCGCGACGGCTTCCCCGCAAAGACGATCCAAACCGTGCGTTTTACCGTGCAGAACCCTCTGCCTCGCCGGACCCTCTATCTGCAGGTCGCCGCTTCCTACACGACCGACACAGGCGAACCGGTAACCACCCAGAGCGGGCCCCTCGTGCTAGAGGTGGACCAGACTGCCCGCGATTGTCGCCTCTATTTTTACATCATCAACGGCTATGCCCTGGAGGACACACTGATTCTCGAAGGCTACGATTACAACCTGCCGTACAACGCCTCGTATGTGCTGGTGCCCATTGATGCCATTCCCGCGGGCACGACGTTGAAAGGGCAGGTAAACATCTTCGCGAGGTGAAAAATAGTACCCTGAGACGTTGAGAGGAGGGTATCGGAGATGAGCGGATACCGGATCGAGCGGGACTCGCTCGGCGAGGTACGGGTCCCTGCCGAGGCGCTGTATGGGGCACAGACTCAGCGGGCGGTGGAGAACTTTCCCATCAGCGGCATCCGCTTCCTGCGCGTGTTCATCCGGGCGCTGGGGCTGATCAAAGGTTCTGCCGCAGAGGTGAACGCCGAGCTGGGCTTGCTAGACGCGCAAAAAGCACGGGCGATTCAGCGGGCGGCAGAGGAGGTAGCTGAGGGCAAATGGGATGAACAGTTCCCCATCGACATCTTCCAGACCGGCTCGGGCACATCCATCAACATGAACGCCAACGAGGTGATTGCCAACCGCGCCACGCAGATACTGGGCGGCGAGATCGGCAGTAAGCTGGTGCACCCCAACGACCATGTGAACATGGGGCAGTCTTCCAACGACGTGATACCGACCGCCATCCACGTCAGCGCGTACCTGGAGGTGCAAGAGGTGCTTCTGCCAGCCCTGCGCCATCTGCACGACATCTTGACAAAGCGCGCCCGGGAACTGGATGACGTGGTGAAAACAGGCAGGACGCACCTGATGGATGCCATGCCCGTGCGCATGAGCCAGGAGATCGGCGGCTGGGCATATCAGGTTCAGCAGAGTATCGAACGCATCGAGTCCTGCCTGCCGCGTCTGGCGAATCTCGCACTGGGCGGCACCGCCGTGGGCACAGGCATTAACGCACATCCTGAGTTCGCCTCGCGCGTGGCGGCCAAGTTGGCGGAGCGTACCGGCATCCCCTTTGTGGAGAGCGAGAACCACTTCGCGGCGCAGTCGGCGATGGATACCATCACCGAGCTGAGCGGTCACCTTAAAACCACCGCTACCGCGCTGATGAAAATCGCCAACGACCTGCGCTGGATGAACAGCGGTCCCATCGCGGGGCTGGGCGAGATCGCTCTGCCTGCACTTCAGCCGGGGAGCAGTATCATGCCGGGCAAAGTGAACCCCGTCATCTGCGAGGCGATGATGATGGTGTGCGCGCAAGTGATGGCGAACGATGTGGCGGTGTCGCTGGGCAACCAGCACGGCAATTTCCAGCTGAACGTGATGCTTCCGCTCATCGCGCACAACGTCCTGCAGTCCATCACCATTTTGGGCAACGCCGTGCGGGTGCTGGCGGATAAGGCGGTGGCTGGGTTTACCGTCAATCGCGAACGCATCGCCGAGTCGGTAGGCAGGAACCCGATTCTGGTCACCGCGCTTAACCCCGTGATCGGCTACGACAAGGCGGCTCAGATTGCCAAGCGCGCCTACGCCGAGGGGCGTTCTCTCAAAGAGGTGGCACTGGAAATGACCGACCTGACGGAGGAGCAGTTGGACCGCCTTTTGGACCCGCGCCCCATGACCGAGGGCGGTATCGTGGGAAAGGTGGACGGCGGATAGGATGCCTTCGGAACACCGGCGAATATCACTCTGGTCCTTGAGATTCTTCGCCTTGCGGCTCAGAATGACGTCCCTATCGTCATGCTGAGCGGAGCGAAGCATCTCAGAACCTCTCTGCTCCGGTCGGGGGGACAAGCGATGGTTTACCCCAGAACGGGACGAGAAGAGTGCAACCGACTATATACAGACGATTGGAGGTAGAGTAGATGTCTTTTCCCTGTACTGTATACGCGCAGATGGCATACTCCTCGCCGGAAGAGATGGTTTTCGGCACGGCGAAGAAGCCCCTTGCTTGCGGTAACGGCGTGTTGATCGGGGTAGGCGAAGTGATACCAGAGGTCAACTTTACCCTTCCACCCATGGCTATCCGTGAGGAAACTCTGCCCGACATCCGCCAGCGGTTCCGCGAGATGGTAAAACGCATCCTCACCCGCGCCGTACAGCAGGGGCTTTCCGCGCTGGTGTTGGAGCTGGAGCACTTGTACGAGCTGACTCTGTTTCTGGACTGGGGTGCGCTGGTGACGGCGGACATCAAGCGCGTGATGGAAGATTTCGCACAGCGCTACGGTGTGCGCTCCGCCCTGCGCGTCACGGTCGCTGACATCCGCGAGCAGGAGCGCCCCCCGCGCATGCGCACCGGCGAGCTGTTCGCCACCATGCTGAGGGCGTTCGAGCGGTGCGCCGATGCGGGTGCAGACATCCTCTCCATCGAAAGCACCGGCGGCAAAGAGGTCAGCGACCACGCGCTGGTACAGGGTGATCTGGAGGGGATCGCTTTTGCGCTGGGGGTGCTGGCGCCGCGCGATATGGAAATGCTGTGGGGAAGCATCGTGGAGATCGCCCATCGCTACAAAGTAGTGCCAGGTGGTGATACCGCCTGCGGATTCGGCAACACCGCGATGCAGTTGGCGCATCAGGGACTATTGCCCAAAGTGCTGGCGGCGGTGGTGCGCCTCATGACGGTTCCCCGCTCGCTGGTGGCGGTGGAGATGGGCGCAACGGGTCCCCTCAAGGACTGCGGCTACGAGAACCCGGTCATCAAAGCCATCACGGGCGTGCCCATCAGTATGGAGGGCAAATCCAGCGCGTGCGCGCACTCCTCCCCGCTGGGCAATATCGCCGCGGCGGTATGCGACCTGTGGAGCAACGAGTCGGTGCAGGACGTGCGCCTACTGGGAGGCTACGCTCCCGCCGTCTTCACCGAGATACTGGCTTACGACTGTCGCCTGATGAACACTGCGCTCAAGCAGGGGCAGGCACAGGTTCTGCGCGACCTGTTCGTGCTCTCCGACCGCTATCGTGACCCACAGGCGTTGATGCTGGACCTGCACGTTGTGCACGAGGCGGGCAGGCGTATCGTGGAAACCGGCGAGGACCACTATACCCGCACGACGGCGATGGCGCGTTATGCCGTGGAGGAGATACGGCGTGCACTCAAGGAGGGGCACTTGACCCTTGAACCGCGTGAAGAGCGGTGGCTTGGCATGATAGAGGACGCCATCGCCGAACTGCCCGAAGACGCCGACGCCTTGCGCCGCCGGGCAGAGATGAACTACGGCTCACTACACATCCCTGCCGAATACGGGTTGACGCCATGAACGCTCGGCAACGCATCCGTATCACGCTGGCGCGCGGCATCCCCGACCGCGTGCCGATGCTGGACATCACCTTCTGGCCCGACACGCTGGTGCGCTGGTACGGCGAAGGCTTGCCTGAAGGTGCGGCCCCGGTGGACTATTTCGGGCTGGACCGTATCGAACGCTTCGGCTTCGACGGCTCCCTGCGGTTACCTGTGGAGCCCATCGAGGACACCGAGCGCTGACGCATCTACCGCAACGCCAACGGGCTGGTGGTGAAAGAGTGGAAGGATTCCTACGCGCCTCCCGCCCGCCTCGAGTGCACGGTCAACACCTGGCACGAGTGGCTGAAGGTCAAACCGCGTCTGCAGGTCAACCCCGACCGCATCTCCCCCGAGATGCTAGACGCCTACCGCCGCTGGCGTGAGCAGGATTGGTTCGTGGTGCGGAGCCGGTGGAGCCGATGTGGTACGTGCTGGACCACCTGATGGGCTTTCAAAACGCCCTTCCCCTGATCGCTGAACAGCCCAACCTCATCGCGGACATTTTGAACACCTATACCGACTTCCTGCTGGGCATGTGCCAGCTGTGCGTGGAGCGCGGGATTACCTTCCGATGGGCTGTGGTTCTTCTCTGACCTGTGCTACAAGAACGGGATGCTCTTATCGCCGCGCACCTACCGCGAACTACTCTTACCCTGCCACCGAAAAGTGAAAGCCTGGTGCGGGGCGCAGGGCATCCCTCTGCTCCTGCACTGCGACGGTGACGTGCGTCAGTTCATTCCCCTGCTGATCGAGGCGGGCTTCGATGCCATCCAGCCCCTGGAGGCGCGCGCGGGCAACGACGTGCGCGTACTGAAACCGCTCTACGGCACACAGATCGTCTTCTTCGGCAACATCAGCGCAGATGTCATGGCGTACGGCACTGACGAGCAGTTGGAAGAGGAAATTCGCAGTAAACTGGCGGTGGCGATGCGCGGGGCGGCTACATGTACCACAGCGACCACTCGGTGCCGCCCAGCGTGAGCTTCGCCCAGTATTGCCGAACGATAGACCTGGTGCGCAAATATGGGCAGTATTGAAGGCAGGCATTTGGTGATAACGGCGAAGGGTGCGTGAGGAGTTCAAGTCCGGCAACGGGGAAGTGCAAGTAACGGAGCATGAGGCGGACGCCCGCGAGCCATCAACCCGTCTCCACGTCCCACACGCACCGGAAGCCGATGGTAGAGCACCGGTCCAGCCCCGGATACAGCAGGATGAACTTGGCGTGGTTGTTCGCGGGTTGCCTGCCGCCAGGGAAGTACCAGATGGAGCCCTGTGCCTGATAGCGACTGCCTCCGCGCAGGATAACGAAGCGGGTGTGCCCGTCATCGCGGACGCCTTCTGTCCATTCCCACACAAGCCCCCACTGCATCTGATCTCCCACCTGCTGAACAGCGTTCTGCCATTCCCACTCGTCGGGCAGGCGTCCGCCTGCCCATTCGGCGTATGCGCGGGCGTCGTTGATGTCCACATAGACCACCGGTTCCTGCTGTAAGGCGGGAGAGCACCGCCTGCCGCCCCAATGCTTCAAGAAGTTCGTCGGTTCCGAGGGGGTGTAGCCGGTCGCGTCCAGAAAAGCCTGGAACTGCGCGTTGGTCACGGGCGCAGGCATGATGCGAAACGCCCGCATCTGTCTCGTCACGCGGTGCTCTATCTGCTCATGGAACGGATTGCCGATTAGGAAATGCGCCCACTCATCGCGTGGGGTGCCGGCATCAGGGTAGCAACCGCACTCCCTGCGCTGGTGCCGGACGATGAAGGTGAACGTTCCCCCTGCCACCGGTAACGCAGAGGGCGGTATGGACGCAGGGTGTGGACGGCGCGGCGGCATGTGCCCTTCCACCACCGACAGCGCGCGCACATGCCCATCCCGCACAGGTGGTTTATCCTCAAGGCGGTGCTGATGCTCCAGCAGGCGGCGCAGTTTTGCATCAGAGCCTCTGCCACGCAGTGCCAGCAGTGCCCCAAAGCGTTCGATCAGCAGTTTCACCAGCCACTCGCCTCCCTGATGGACAGGGCGTAAGGGTTCGCCGCGCCACAGGTCGTACCAGCGCCAGTCCTCACCGCATAGGGGCGGTGGGACGGGGAGCGCCACAGGAGGATCGCCTCTCTGACGGTACAGCGTCCACAGCCAACGGTCGTCCCCGCGCCAGCAAGACGCCAGCAGGTCGGGTGTATGGGTGGGGTAACAGGGGAGCCACTCTCCCTGCGCGAAGAGGTCGGCAAACGTGCGCCACACGGGAGCCATACGCCGTAACGCCGACCGGTCCTGCCAGCGCCAGGGGTTCCACGAGCCGAAAACGTTTTCCCACACCAGGATGCCGCTGCCGTTCAGCCATGCGCCTGCCAGCTCCTGCGTGTGGACGGTGTCCCATCGGCGTATCTGGTGTTGCATGTGGCGCGGTTCTATCCACTTGAGATGCAGAATCCCGATGTCCTCCCAAGCCTGAAGCCATTGCGCCCACGAGGCGTTACATTGCTCCATCTCGTGGATAGCGGGATGCACCTCGGGTTCCAGCGCGACACCCTTACAGCAGCGGTCGAGATGCTGGCGGAGCTGAGGCGGTGCCTCCACCATCGTATCCAGAAAGATGCCGTCGGCTCGCAGCTGTGCCACCACCTCGGCGAGCACCTCGACGTCGGGTCTGCCCTCTCGGCGCGTGCCCACATCCCAAGGCATGTACGGGAGGAACACTCTGACGTTGTGCTGGTGAAACTGCTCGATCACCGCGCGCACACCCGGCAGTCCGCCCGGCATATCGCGCCAGAAGTCGAACTGGTTGCGCTCGTCCGCCCCGATTCGCGGGTAGGCGTGCCACAACACCACCGCGTCGTATCCGCCGAACTCTTGCAGAGCCTCCTCGATCAACTCAGCCACCCGATAGCGGTTGCACGAGGCATCCCAGAAAGCGCGATCATAGACAAACAGAAACCCACACACGAAGCACTTCTGCGTCCACAACAGGTCGCGCCGGGTGTACAGCGAGTCGTCGAACGCAAGATGCCTGCGTAAGGTGGACATTCGGCGGTCGCGTTCACGCCCAGGTGCGTAGTGAATGCACAGACCACGCAGGAGCATACCGCCCGGTGTCGTGTCTACGGTGGCGTCCTGTCCCACAATGGGGCGTGCCCAGGCGCGCGAAGCGTCGAACGAAGGCACTTTTGCTTCTAACCGGAAGGTGTGCCGTCGTCCATCGGTGGGGATGTCCGTCCGGGCAACTGCGGATGACCAGCCAAGCCATGCGCCGGAGGCTCCTTGTGCCCTGTCGCACCAGTCAAACGCCAACAGAAGGGGCGCACTGCCCGACAGGCGTCTTGCTTCGCCTGTGACCACGATCGTCTCGCCGGGCTGAAGGTGCAACAGGAACCCCTCTTCGCGCCCGAGGCGTACCCATGCCCGCACGCCATCATACTGCAAGCGGATGTACCAGTAGCGGGCGTCGTGCAGATGCTCACGCACCCAGCGGCGATACTGCCTCGCCTGCACCAGCCATTGCTCCCAGTGTTCCGACCGCTCAGGGGGAGCGAGATAGTGCGCGTTCATACGTAGGAGGCTCCAGACGGGCTGGTCCGCCTCCCAGACGCACCCTTCGCCGGGTGTCCACAACGCTTTGTAGCCGGACAGCGTCTTCATGCTTCGACCACCCTCTGACTGATTCGGCGTCGCCGGATGCGTTCTCCTTGCTCAAAGGGAGGCAGATGCGATACTATATTGTCATCAAAGGAGGTCACAGATGGAGAGGCAGAACCTTCTGGAAGAACTACAGCAAATAGATGCCCAGTGCATCATGGCTACCTATGCGCGTCAGCCGGTGGTGTTCGTGAGAGGACGTGGTGCACGCTTGTGGGATGCCGATGGGAAGGAGTACATCGACTTTCTCGGTGGGATTGCGGTAGCCGCCATCGGGCACTGCCATCCGCGGGTGGAGCAAGCTATCCAGAAACAGGCGGAGAATCTTCTGCATGTGAGCAACCTCTTCTACACCGAGCCGCAGTTTCGCCTGGCGCAGAAGCTGACCACCGTCGCAGGCATGGACAAGCTCTTCTTGTGCAACAGCGGTGCGGAGGCGAACGAATGCGCGCTGAAGATCGCCCGCAAGTGGGGTAAACGCAAAGACCCGCCGGCGGTAGAGATTGTGGCGGTAGAGGGTGGGTTCCACGGCAGGCTGTTCGGCACGCTGTCGGTGACCGCGCAGGCGAAGTATCAACAGCCGTTCGAGCCGCTACTGCCCGGTGTGCGCATCGTGCCGCGCAACGATGTACAGGCGTTGCGTCAGGCGATCACCGAACGAACCTGCGGGGTGATTCTGGAACCGATTCAGGGCGAGAGTGGGGTGCACCCGCTAGAACCTGATTTCATCCGCACGGCACGCGAACGCTGTAACGAGGTCTCCGCCCTGTTGATCTTTGACGAGGTGCAGACAGGGATGGGGCGCACCGGAGCGTGGTTTATGTGGCAGGAGGTAGGCGTTAAGCCTGACCTACTCACTACTGCCAAGGCGTTGGGCGGAGGGCTTCCCATCGGCGCGTGCCTGGCTTGCGGGGAGGCGGCGGAGGTGTTGGGCAAAGGGGACCATGGCTCTACCTTCGCCGGGGGACCGCTGATAACCGCCTCTGCGCTGGCAACGCTAGAGGTGATAGAGCAAGAGAACCTGCTGGACAATGCCCGCGTGATGGGCGACTACCTGCGCGAGCACATCGGCTCGTGGCGCCCAAAATATCCGGTGACCGAGGTGCGCGGCGCCGGGCTAATGCTTGGGTTTGACCTGGCAGTGCCCGCCGCGCGCGAGGTAGTCTCCGAAGCCTTACAGCAGGGTGTGGTGGTGAACGCCACCGGGGAGAGCACCATCCGCCTTCTGCCCCCGTTGAACCTCTCGCGCGAGGAGGCAGACGAGGGCTTGCAGAGGCTGGAGACGGCGCTGGAGCGCACCCTGCACCAACGATAGGAGACGATGAACATGCCCAAACCCAGCTCGCGCTTTGTTTGCCAGCAGTGCGGTTACGAGTCGCCGAAGTGGCTGGGTCGCTGTCCCGAGTGCGGAGAGTGGAACAGTCTGGTGGAGGAGGTCACCGCTCCTGCGCCCAAGCGCGCGTCCGCACCGAAGACACCCACGGGTGGCGCCCAGCCATTATTGCTTTCGGAGGTCTCCAAGTCCGCCCTTCCGCGACTGCACACGGGGATGGAGGAGCTGGACCGCGTGCTGGGTGGCGGGATCGTGCCCGGCTCGCTGGTTCTGCTGGGCGGCGATCCCGGCGTGGGCAAGTCCACCTTGTTGACGCAAGTGGCAGACGTGCTGAGCGCGGAGCATCCGGTGCTGTATGTGTCGGGTGAGGAGAGTGCCCACCAGATCAGACTGCGCGCTCAGCGGCTGGGCGTAATGGGGCAGAACCTGTACGTGCTGGCGGAGACCAATGTGGAGACCATTCTAGCGCACATCCACGCGCTCCAGCCCGTGCTGGTGGTGGTGGACTCCGTGCAGACCACGCAAACGAGCCTGCTGGAGAGCGCGCCGGGCACGGTGGCGCAGGTGCGGGCGTGTGGGGTGGCGCTTCAGCGTGTGGCAAAGGAGCAGAACATTGCTGTCTTTCTGGTGGGGCATGTGACCAAAGAGGGCGCGCTCGCTGGACCGAAGGCGCTGGAGCATCTCGTGGACACGGTGCTCACCTTTGAGGGCGATCCGCACCTGAACTATCGCATCCTGCGGGCGACCAAGAACCGCTTCGGCAGTACCGACGAGGTAGCGCTGTTTGAGATGCGTGAGCGGGGTCTGGTCTCGGTGCAGAACCCTTCGGAGTGGCTGTTGTCCGAGCGTGCTCTACACAGCCCGGGCTCGATGGTAACCGCCGTCATGGAGGGTACACGCCCCCTGCTGGTGGAGGTGCAAGCATTGGTTACTCACTCGTACCTCAGCCAGCCGCGCCGGCAGGTGACAGGACTGGACTATAACCGGGTGAATATGGTGCTGGCGGTGTTGGAGAAGCGGGCAGGGATGCGACTCAGCGATAAGGACGTGTTTGTGAACGCGGCGGGCGGGATTTACGTGCGGGAGCCGTCCGCAGACCTCGCCGTCGCGCTGGCGGTGGTCAGCAGTCTCAAGGACAAGCCTCTGCCTCCCGACATGGTGGTGTTCGGGGAGCTGGGGTTAGGCGGCGAGGTGCGTTCGGTGACTCACACCGAGCAACGGGTGCGCGAGGCGGAACGGTTGGGTTTTTCGCGGGTGATGCTGGCGCGACGGGATGCCCGAGCACTGCGAGCGCGCGGCGTAGGCATCACGCTGGACAGTGCGTACACCATCCGCGATGCGGTGGGCATTTTGACCGAGGAGTAACCGATAGCAAGAAAGGGCACAGCGGCCGCTGTGCCCTTTGCGTTTCGTGATCCCGGTGATTTAGCGCAGAGAGCGCGGCGGGTCACTGCATTGTCCGGCGGCGCGGAGGTCATAGTTGCAGTTGGGGTTCACTACGATACCCCAGATTTCGTAGGAGCCGCCGTAGGGCCCACCCGCCACCAGCCATTCGTCGCGCTTGCGTCCCTTGATGGGATCGGTTGGAGCGGTGGGATTGGGTTTGCGTCGCGCCCGAACGACTTTGGCGTGCCCGTCGGAATAGGCGCAGTTGACCACCTCGTTGTGGCGCGGGGCGATGGGGCTGTAGAACTGCACATCCAGCCAGCCATCATAGAAGGCACCGGTTTCCGCGGGATACTGCAGTTCCGCCAGTCGGATGGGTGATACCGCCGTGTTCATCCCCAGCGGTGCGCCCCAGTTGCCGTCCTCGAACAGCGCGTAGTTGCCGTTGTACGAGGCGTAGCGGAAGTTACCGGGCGTTGTCAATGCGCCACCAGTCAGCATCTGAACCATGCCGGGCCAGTCGATCTCTGTAGGGTTAGACGGACAGCGCAGAATATCCGCGTTCTTCACATAGGGCACGTGCGCATCGTAGAAGCTGACCCACACGTTTGGCGCGACGAAGTACAGGTTCATCGCGAAGGTTTCGTCGTAGTCCTGCGTGTACATCTGCACTGCCAACGCGATCTGCTTGGTGTTGCTCAAGCACGACGTGGCGCGTGCCTTCTCACGAGCCTGCGCGAACACCGGGAACAGGATAGCAGCCAGGATCGCGATGATCGCGATGACAACGAGCAGTTCAATCAGCGTGAACGCCCGTCGGCTGGTGCATTGGATTTGCATCGAAAACCCTCCTTTTGGAATGGTGCGTTACCGAGCGTGTTTCAGCTGAGTAACCGTTGCACAACTACATCATAGAATAGTTAAGCGTATTTGTCAAGAGGTTGAATGCTGGTTTTTTGCGCGATTCTCGCTCATCCCCAGGTCGCCCTTGCTTTTATGAGCAAAGGGCAACCGCGATGGGTTGCCCCTGCGTTCTTATGTTTCAAGCACCTTTCACTTCATTCCCTAGAAGAGGGCGTACAACGCCCAAGGAGGTGCATGCGTTCGGTGCGATGGGCAGGCTATTTGGGTTTGGTGTAGGAGATAGTGACCTCCCGCATGATGTCGTACTGCTGGATTTTGCGCACCACGTCCATGCCCTGTATCACCTTACCGAACACCGCGTAGTCGCCGTCCAGCTGGTGCTGGGGTCCCAGGCAGATGTAGAACTGGCTTCCCGCGCTGTTCTTATCGCCCGGGTTCAGTGCCATCGCCACGGCACCGTCTTCGTGTTTCAACCCCGTCTCCTCGAAGGGGATGGTATAGCCCGGTCCACCCGTGCCGTTGCCGTTGGGGTCGCCCCCCTGCACCACGAAGTCTGGCACCACACGATGGAAGGTCAATCCATTGTAGAAGCCCTGTTCTGCCAGCTTGATGAAGTTGCCCGCGGTCTTCGGGGCTTTTTCCAGATTGAGCTCGATTACGAACTTGCCTCTGCCCCCCACCACGACGGTAGCGTAAGCGACCTTGGATGGAGTAGTGGAAGGCGCTGGCTCTTCTGCCGTCGCCTTGGGCGTTTGGGTGGACGAAGCGCCGGTGGAGGTCTGGGAGCTCTCCTTTTTCCCACAGCCTGCCACGAACAGCACCGCTCCCAACGCGAGCACGCCCAACCATCGAGTAAGCCGTCGGTTCATCGTTCGTTGCCTCCGTCCAGATGTTTCAGGGTGATAGCGCTTCGCGTTCGTGCATTGTCAGGGATTGCCCATCGTAAAGCGCGTAGGGGAACTTCGCATAGCTGGCAGACACGCCGAAGGAGCCATCTGCGCGCACAGCGAGCACCGCCGCATGGGGTGGGGTGCCGTCCGGCGAGGTGCGCTTGCGCATGAGGTAGCGGATCGCCGTGTCGCAGGCTTGCTGTGCGCTCATACCGCGCTCCATCAGGAAGACCACACGACTGCACAGGGCGGCCCGGCTGATTTCATCGCCGTTGCCGGTTGCTACCGCCGCGCCGACCTCAGCGTCCGCATACAGCCCCGCTCCCACAATCGGGCTGTCGCCAACGCGCCCGGGGTACTTCCACTTCAGCCCCGAGGTCGAGCATCCCACCACCAGCGCATCCGGCGTCCAGATAATCATGCCCACGGTGTCGTGGTCCTCCACGTCTGCCGGGGGAGCCTGCGTCTCGCGCCACGCCAGCCACTGCTCCGATGCCTCTGGGGAGAGGGTCTCCTCTTCCTCAAAACCCTGTTCACGTGCGAACTGCGCGGCACCTTCGCCCACTAGCAGAGCATGAGGCAATACCTCCATCACCCGTCGCGCCACCGAGATGGGGCGTGGGAAACCGCGAAGCCCCGCTACCGCCCCCGAACGATGCCCGCGGGCGTCCATGATACCAGCGTCCAGCTCTACGTAGCCCGCGCGATTCGGTAGCCCTCCGTAGCCCACGGACTGCACGCTCGGCTCCATCTCGACGGCGTTGATACCTGCCTCTAAAGCATCCAGTACCTCTGCGCCCGCCTCTAGCGCACTTAAGCCGCGTTCTACCGCTAGCCTGCCGAAGTTCCACGTCGCGGTCAGCAATACCCTGCTCATACTTTCTCTTCCTCGCGCTCGGCGAACACCTGCACCACGCGCTCTACCAGCCGGGTGGTGGAACGCCCCTTCACCAGCGTCACTGTGACAACCTGCCCACCATAGGCACGTACCGCAGGTGCTTCGGGGATGGTATCTGGTTGATAGTCGCCACCCTTGACGTAAATCTCCGGACGTAACAGCTGGATAATGCTGTCGGCAGTTAACTCGTCGTAGATGGTCACGTAATCCACGCTCTCCAGCGCGGCGATCATCTCTGCACGCTCGTCCTGAGTGACGAAGGGGCGTGGATAGCCCTTCAACTGACGCACCGACTGGTCGCTGTTCAGGGCGACCACCAGATAGTCGCCCAGCTCGCGCGCTTCCTGCAGATAGCGAATGTGCCCCACGTGCAGGATGTCGAAACAGCCGTTGGTGAACACGCTACGTTCACCGCGCTCACGGCGTGCCTGTACGATCTGCGCGAGGTCTGCCTGCGCTTTGATTTTCTCCTCTGCCCTTCTCGCCACCTAAATCTCCTCCAGGTATAACTCGGTGCGTTGGGTGATGCGGTCAAACCATCCTCCCGAGGGGTCCACCAGCGGTATCCACCAGAAGGTAGGGCGGTGGTCGGTATGCACCAATCCCTCGGAGACCAGTATCGCCTGACGCACCAGCTCCATCTTGCGTAGTTCCGCCAGGAGTTCTATCTCCCGCACACGCTGACGGGCACGCCGGTTCTCCTCTCCGCGCTCCAGCATCTGCCGCTGAGGTTTGAGGCGTGCCACTTCCGCGCGCGCCTGTGCAATCCACTCTCGTTGCTGTTGGAGTTCGCGGTCGAAGCGCACGCGTTCGGCTTCGTGTCGGCGAATCTGCTCGTGGAGGTGCGTCACCTCCTCTCCAGAGGTCACGCCCTGCTGTGCCAGCTTCCACAGACGCTCTTTCAAGGGCTTGATGGTCTGTCGGTAATTTTCGCCTTTCTCTCGTTCAATCCTCTGGTACTCCTGCTTCCAGCCCTCTATCTGCGCGTACAGCGCGTGGATGCGCTGGTGGATGGCTTGTGCATGCTGGCGCAGTTCACGCAGGATAGCGATGTCGCGGTCGTACTCTTGGCGTAAGGCGTGCCACTGTTCGCTCTCCCGCTGTGCGAGAAACTCCAGCACGTCGCGGGGGCTGGTCAGGCGGCGGATGGTTTCTAATAGGCTCTTCTGCTCCGCGACCACCTCCCGCCATCTGCGAGAGAACTCAGCGGTGCTGATTTCGCTCTTGCCGAAGGCGTTCGCCAGGTGGTCGGGCAGGGTGATAGTCAGTCCATCCTCGCCGTCCATGGTGTCCCATGTGGGGTAGACTAGGCGCAGGATGGGGTGGATATCCCAGGCGATGCCGTGCTCGCGCAGGTACTGGTTCATCTTGCGGGTGCGCCAGACGTAGGGCGAACCTCCCTCGTTCATGACGAACAGGAACTCGCGCGCGAGCATCGACACCAGCACGACCGCTTTGCCTACCAAGGTGACCCCGGTGCCGAAGTGCTGTTGGGCAACCTGTGCCAGCTCCACTACCGAATGCACCGGGCGTTGCAGGGGGATGGTTATCGGTTCCGGGGTCTCCACAATCAGCCAGCGGTCGGTGAGGCGCAAGGTTCCTCTTCCGCGTTTGGCAACCACCAGGTCAAACGGGATCGCTCCCTCCCCGAAGCGGTCCAGCGTGTAGATTTCGGAGCCTTCCACCGCCTGATTGTAAGCGGTTTCGGCGATGGGGCGGGTTTGTGGGTTGAGGAAGATGTTCGCAAGCTGGAATCGGGGCAGGGAGGCGGTTTCGGGGGAAAGCTTCAACAGATTTGCCGAACAGTTGGTGCTGAGGTTATCGGTTGGAGCACCCAACATCGCGAAGAAGCGTGGGAAAAGCCACTGGTACAGTGCGCTCAGACACTGGTCAGGGTACTGTTTCGCGAAATCCGTCACCCATCCGAGTATCCTGTCGGCGACAACGGAGCGCGCTTCCGCCCTGCGGTGCGGAGGAAGGAGATTCAGACTTTGCTGGAAGCCCCATTCCAGCAGTTCCATCAGCGGCTCCAGCACGTGATGCAAGCATACTTCGTGCACGATCACCGAGTGCAGTTCAGTATGCACCAGCCCTCGCCAGCCCCATGCCTCCGTCATGCGGTCGGTGAAGTTCTGCTCGCCATCGGGATGCCACTTGGCGACTTTGTCGAAGGCGACGCCTGCGTTCACGTAGCGCTGGCGCGTGGGGATGGTCTCGTTCCCAAATAGACAGGACAGTTCGCCCGCTGCGGACCACAGGTTGCGCGTGGTGCCATCGTTGTGCGGCAGGGCAACGATCTTGCGATCGGTCTGGATGGGGTAGGAGAGTTTGGCGAAGTAGTCGGTGCAATGCACGCACAGTAGAAACGGGAAACGCTGACCCCTCTCAGCCATCAGACGGTTGAGCACGGCTTTCATCGGTTCGTCCCAGAAGACCGTTTGCCCGAGGGCGAGGAGGGTGGCGTTGGGGTACTTCTCCTGCAGTTGAGACAGCACGCTGGCTACGGATGGATGCATGGTCATAGCCTTATCTCCCACGATTTCAAACGTTCAGCCGCCAAGAGTAACGGTGTTTTTGATTATAGCCTATGTGCCAAGTCGCAGGCAAGGGGTATACCGAGCCTCAACTTTCGGTGTCGGGTTCCACCCGCACCGCCCTCGCGAGGTGGTGGTCAATGGCGATCTGCGTGAAACCGATCAGGATAACATAGGTTGGGAAACGTTGGATTAATTTGACACGCGCGCCCGGCACGACCCCCAGCGCAAGCAGTTTTTGCGCGACCGCTTTGTCCTGCAGGCGCAGTTCACGTACAAAACCCACCTCGCCCTCACGCAGGGCGGTCAACGGCAGGGTTCCGTCGGTGATCTCCTCGGGAGGCCCAAGCCGGCGATGGCGTCTGCGCACCGTGTTATGACCTCTCGCGGTTTGCCGAATCGATGGCACGTTTGGCACGCCAGCGTCGTAGCCACTGCACGACCGCCGGCTCCTGAGGTTGCTCGTAGCCACAGCGCGGGCATTTCGTTAGGTGGCATCCGCCAAACAGCCCGCATCCCTGGCAAACCAGCGCGGACTCGTCCTCTTCATATGTGTAACCGCAAAAGGCGCATTTCATAGTCGTACCCCCAGCACCTGCAGGAGCAGGTTCATGATGGCTCCTACGGTAACGGCAAAGGGAAAGATGATGCCCGATATCGCCAGAGCGGTTTTCAGTCCCCGCTCCTTCTTCATCATCAGGAACTGTGCGATGCATGGCAGAAAGAGGGTTAGTGTGACGGCAGAGACCAGCAGTTGCCGTCCGTTCAGCACGTTGTGTTCCTGCAGGTGGTATAGCCCCGCTGCGCCGTAGTCGCGCCGGAAGAATCCGAACAGGAAAGCCGATGCCGCCTCGTCGGGCAAACCAAGCAGATGTACCACAGGGGTCAACACGCGCAGGGCAAGGTCAAACAACCCGGTCATCTGTCCCAGCCATATCACTACGCTGGCGAGGATGAACAGCGGAAACACCTCGCGGAAGTACCAGTGCATCCGTGCATAGGTTTTGGTCAAAACGTTAGACAGAATCGGCAGGCGCATCGGAGGGATTTCCATGTGGAAGGTTGCCGGCGTGCCGGGCAGTACCTTTGCGGTTAGCCATCCGATGAACAGGAAGACCGCCGCCAGGGTGACTGCCCATATCAGAAGCGCACCCGGATGCGACGCCAGCAGTGCCATAATCACCCCCAACTGCGCCGAGCAGGGGATTGCCAGCGCCAGCAAGAAGGTAGCGATGAGCCGTTCGCGCGGGGTTTCTAGGATGCGCGTGACCAGCGTTGCCATCGTGTCGCAACCGAACCCTAGCACCATAGGGATGACCGCTCGACCGTTCAGCCCGATCTTTTTGAACAGGCGGTCAATCAGCATCGCCAGGCGGGGAAAGTAGCCGCTGTCTTCCAGAATAGAGAACATCAGGAAGAACGTGCCGACGATGGGCAGTATCAGCGCGACGGCGTAGGTGATACCCAGCGTGAAGATGCCGTATTCACCCACGAGCAGTTCCTGGATGGGCGCGAAGGGGATCAGGGTCTTCACCCAGTGCGTCAGGAAGGGGTTGATATACTCACCGAACAGCTTGTTCTCCAACAGGTCGACCAGCGTGCCCCCTCCAAACACCCCCACGAACTGGTACAGCCCGTAGTACAGCACCAGCAGGAGGATGGGGATGCCCGTCAGGGGTTGCATGCATATCCTGCCCAGCCACTCGGCGAATCCGCTTGCGGTTTTGAGAGGGTAGTGGACGACCTCCTGCGCCAGCGCGTGAGCCACTTTCTGCCGATGCGCTAGGATAACCATACTGAGCGGCTCGCGGTAATGTGCCTGCGCTCGGCGGATATGCTCAGCGATAAGGGCAAAACGCTCCTCGCCTTCGCGCCGGCGCACCATGCCCTCGATCTCTTCGTCGTTTTGCAGTAATAGCAGTGCGATGGCGCGCCTGCTCAGCGTGTAATCCGCCTGCAAGGTCGCTTCTATGGCTTCAACCGCCTCTTCAATCGGCGGTGGATACGTGATCGCCCGCTCTACTGGAAAGGTATTCAGCGACAATGTTCTTCAACTCCTCGACGCCCCGTCCGGAAATCAGCGAGGCTGGAATGACAGGGATACCCAATCGTTTTGCCAGCGCATGATGGTCAATATGTAGATGGAGCCGCTCGGCTTCGTCCATCATGTTCAGCAGGAGGATGACGGGCAGACCCGCCTCCAGCATCTGCAGGGTGAGCGCCAGCATCCGGTGCAGGTTCTTTGCGTCCACCACGTGAATCACGATGTCCGGTTGTTCCTTAAGCAAGAGCGCACGCGCCACGCGCTCTTCCTCGGTGATGGGCGATAGCGAGTACATGCCGGGCGTATCGATCACCTCGCACGGGGGCTCGCCGATTTGCGCCCGCCCCCGCGCCTCCACCGTGGTGCCCGGATAGTTGGAAACCACCACGTATCTGCCGGTCAGCCGATTGAACAGGACACTTTTGCCCACGTTCGGGTTGCCCACTAGCACCACGCGAGCACTCTGGCGCGGCGCACGATTGTCATTCGGGTGCGTTCGGCTCATGCTAGCTCCTTTACCCACACGTATCTTGCCACTTCGGGTCCGATGGTATGCTGTCTGCCGTCCACATTGATCTGAATCAAACCGTCGAACGGTGTGCGAGAGAGCACTTCCCCCTGCGCCCCCGGTACGAGCTGTAGCTCTTCAATATATTCCAGAAATTCGCGTCGCTCGTCAGTGATTTTTATCACCAGCAGGTCCTTCCCCGCCATGGCATCGCTCAGCCGCCACGAGCCATCGTCCACAGTAGGGTCTATCGGGTTGCCGTGCGGGCAGGTGGCGGGGTAACCCAGCGCCTCCGCGATCTTCTCCGCGATTTCGGGGGCGATATAGTGTTCGAGCTTGCAGGCGAAATCGTGCACATCATTCCACGGCAGACCGATGATGTCGGTTAACAGTCGCTNGGTCAGACGGTGAATACGCAGGAGCTGATGCGCCAGTTGTTCGCCCTCCTGGGTGAGCAAGATGCCGCGGTAGGGGGTGTGTTCTACCAAGTTCATTTCCG
>JGI25066J35082_100017_pt1 | contig 20022 bp, 16 predicted proteins | sample Antgeofumaro1A2B_FD_35082 | JGI IMG/M metagenome (IMG submission 35082)
GGGCAGAGCACTTTCAGCGCGTCGCTTTGGTGATGCGAACCCGGGTCGGGTTAGTGACAAAGGTCGGGCGCGACCGAAAGAATATGCCGACCCTTCTGGCGTTCGTCGCCGATTTGCGAACGGGCGAGCCTATTAAGGGGGTTGCAGTGAGCGCTTGGATGGCAGAACAACGAGTTGGGCGAGAATTTGACCGCCTACTGGCGAAAGGCGTGACAGATGCGAACGGCTTGGCGCATCTGCCTTTGTCCGAAAGGAACCTTGCAGCGTCCAATGACCTTTTCATAGTTGCCCACGACCCATCAACGAAAATGCCCATTGCTTGGGTGAAGGTGGACGAAGACGATTGGCGAGTGGCATTGCCTTCGCCGACCCACTTGCTCGGCATCATTTATACCGACCGACCTGTTTACCGCCCCGCCAATACGGTGCACTTCAAAGGCATTGTCCGCCGACAAACGCCACACGGTTACCGCCCCGTTGAGCCGACCACTTTCACCGTCGTCGTCCGCGACCCCGACGACAACATCGTGCACCAAGCAAGTATCCGCTCAAACGAGTTTGGCTCTTTTTCGGGCTCATTGACCCTTAACGAGGAAGCGCCGACAGGCACTTACACGCTGGAGGCTGTCCCCGAAAAAGATGGCAGCGAGCGTATCATGGGCAGTTTCATCGTCGCTGCCTACCGCAAACCCGAAGTGCAAGTAATTGTCAAGCCCACCAAGCGCCGCTTTGTGCGCACGGAAACCGTGACGGTGGAAGTGGTGGCTCGCTACTACTTTGGCTTACCCGTTGCGGGGGCGAAAGTCTCCTATCGGGTGACGAGGTTGCCGATGGCGGACGAAAGAGAAATTGGCAATTGGGGCGAAGGTTACGGGGGCGAGGGGGTGTTGGAAGGCGAAACACACACCGATGCCGACGGACGCGCCATCATCCGCTTTCGCCCCGACCATTTCCTTGCAGAGGCAACTCCCTTCACCGAGTTCCGCTACGAAGTCTCGGTGACCGTTGAAGCGATGGGCTACCAATTCGCCGAAGGGACGAGCAGTTTCTTGGTCACACAAGGCGATTGGCGCTTGACAGTTTGGAGTGAACCTTCTTTCGCCGAGAGGGGAGCAACCGTTTTCGTCAAAGGGAAAGTGACCCACTGGGACACGCGAAAACCGCAACCAAACGCCCTTCTCCAATGGCGAGCGGGCGTGATGAAATGGAAGGGCAAGAAGGCAGTGGCACATTGGTTGCTGCGGGGTGAAAGCACGACAGATGAAAAGGGCGAAACGAAGTGGCAGTTTGTGCCCACTGAAAGCGGAGATTGGATCGTGGAAGCCATCGGGCACGACCGAAAAGGAAACACCATTGGTGCAACGGCTAATTTGTGGGTCGTGGGACGCCAATATGCGCCCACCTTTCCGCCCCAAGTGCCCCCCCCTGCAACTTTGGTTGGACAAACGCACTTATCGCGTCGGTGAGACAGCCACCGTTGCTGTCCGCAGCAAAGCGCCCGATGCAACAGTGTTGGTAACAGTGGAAGGCGAACGCCTTTACGAAGTTCGCGTGCTGCGGTTGAAAAACGGGATGGCGCAATGGCAATTCCCCGTCTCCCCCGACCTTCTGCCTAATGCCTATGTGACCGCTTCGTTGGTGTGGCGCAAGCAATTTACCGAACAAAGCGAGCCCTTGCGGTTTGCCTTGGACGCTTACCGACTACAAGTTTCCGTCCGTAGCGACAAAGAGGTTTATGAGCCGCGAGAGAAAGCGCTGTTGACCGTGCAAGTGCGGGATGCGCAAGGCAAACCTGTCAAGGCAGAAGTTTCACTGGCAGTGGTGGACGAAGCCATCTATGCCATCCGCGAGGATAACCCAGAGCAAGTTTTCCAAGCCTTTTACGCCGAGCGCTTAAACCGCATTGTCACCCGCTTCTCATTCCCGCTTCTGATTTGGCAAGGCGACAAAGGTGCGACAGAGACGGCTCGCCGCTTCTTTCCCGACACTGCCTTGTGGCTGCCTCATGTGGTCACTGATGAGAAAGGACAAGCCCGCCTCCCTTTGACAGTGCCCGACACGCTGACCCAATGGCGTATCACCGCTATCGCCCACACCCCCCCACACTTACATCGGTTTCGGTATCGCCCGCTTTCGGTGCAGCAAACCGTTTGGCGTGCGCTTGTCCGTCCCCCTCGTCGCCACTCAAGGCGATACCTTCCTTGTGAGCGCAATTGTACACAATGGAACGATGCGCCCCGTAACGTCCGAAGTGCACCTACGCCTTAAAGGCGCGCTATTGACCACTTTCGTAGCAACCCCTTCACCGCAAAAACTCACTGTCCCGCCTCACAAGACGGCAACGGCTCAATGGCAATTCCATGCCGCCCAACCGGGCAAATTGACAATCGTCGTATCAGCGAAAAGCAACGACGGACACCACGATTCCGAAGAGCGGACGCTCACCCTCTTGCCCCACGGGACGGAGCAAGTAACGGCACGAGCGATATTTCTGCCCCCAGATGTAACCGAGCGGTTAGTGACCGTCACACTGCCCAACCATGCCGACCTGACAATGAGCCGCTTGACCCTTCGGTTAGCGCCGTCGGTGCTGTCGGCGATTTTGGGGGCGCTGGGGTATCTGGTGACCTACCCCTACGGTTGCGTGGAGCAAACAATGAACAGCCTGCTTCCCAACTTGATGGTTTGGCAGTTGTTGCAAGAGGGGAAAGTCAAGGTGCCTTGGCTGGAGCAGGAATTGCCACGCATGGTGGAGCGGGGCTTGACAAGGCTTTATCGCTTCCAGCACGACGATGGCGGTTGGGGTTGGTGGGAAGACGACTCAACCGACTTGTGGATGACCGCTTTGGTCGTGCGGGGTCTGTCGGAAGCGAAAAGAGCCGGTTTTGAAGTGAGCGAGCATGCCTTGACAAGAGGGATTCAAACTCTGCAACGGATGGTGCGGGAAGAGTGGCAGGAACACGATGCCGATTCCGTCGCCTTCGCTCTTTTCGCCCTTGCCCGTGCAGGTGCTCCCATGCCCCAATGGAGACCGAAGCCGCAAGGGATACCTGCCGCTGCTCCCAGCGCCCCCTCCCCAGCCCCCAATGCCCCAACCCCCTTCCCTGCCGCCCTTTTTAAGCGGTGTTCGCCTTACGGTTTGGCGTTTTTGTGCTTGGCGCTTCAAGAGTGGCAGCACCCTGCTGCTTCCTCAATGGCTCGGCAACTTCTGAAAATGGCGCTCCCGTTGCAGGAAGGGTTGCGATGGGGTTTCGGCGAACGGGAGGAAGACACAGCGATGCGGCGTTGGACGCAGGACGACGAAGTAACCGCGTGGGCGTTGTTGGCATTGATGCGCACTAATCAGGTGGATGCAGAAGAGGCGACCAACACTGTCAAGACTTTGCTGTGGCACCGAAAGGGCAGCGGTTGGGTGTCCACGAAAGATACCGCCGCCATTTTGGAAGCGCTGTTGGAATTCACGCGCCGATTTGAGCGCTACGCCCCCTTGACGCCTATCGCCATCACTTTGTCGCTCAACGGAAGTTCCCAAACAGTCAACCTTGCCCCAGATGCCACTTTGCAATCCGAACAGGTGGTGCCTTTGAGTGGACAACTTCGGGTGGGCAAAAACGAGGTGCGCATCGCCAAGCCAGCGGGTGTCAGTCTGTGGGTGACTTTGGTGAACCGACAGGTGCTCACGCTGCCCGAACGGATGGGCGAATGGCTGTCAAGTCACCGACTTCTGCAGCGCCGCTATGAGAGGTTGCTCCCGAAGGTGGGGGAGGATGGACGCCTTATTTGGCAAGCGCACCCGCTGCGGGAGGGTAGTTCCGTGCGAGTGGGTGAGTTGGTGCGGGTGACCTTGACCGTTAAGTGCCCGATAGATTTCATGGTGCTGGAAGATCCGTTGCCAGCCGGTTTCCGAGTAGTAGAGCGAGAGAGTGTGCAGGAGCAGCGGGAAGTGGGGGAGGTGGCGATGGTTCCGAAAGAAGTGCGAGACGACCGAACGGTGACCTACTTCCGCTCTCAAGGCACCTACACTGTGCGTTACTTGCTGCGTGCGGAATTGCCAGGCGAATATCACATCCTTCCGCCGCGATTGTGGCATATGTACGGGACAGACCGTTGGCTCGGGGCGGAGGCTCGGCTCTCGGTGCGCCCATGACTACTGTCTAACGGAGGTGACAAAATGATGCAAGCAACGACCGCTGGAAGGGGAAAGGGAGCAATGCCTCTGCGCCGATGGTTGTTGGTGGGGGCTGTTATTTGTGCGGGGATTGCAGTGCTGGCAACATGGTGGGTGGCGCGCCGACCGTCCGTCCCTTCAGCACCGTCTGCAGGGGAGACTGTGATGGTCAAGAAAGTGCCTATTGTGGTTGCCGCAAAAGATTTGACCAAGGGCACTCGCATCAGCACCGCTGAGGTGAAAATCGTGGAAGTGCCTGAAGACAAAGCCCCCAAAGATGCGTTCAACAGTGTGGAAGCGGTGCGCAACGCCCTTTTGGTGCAGGATGTGCCCAAAGAGACTCCCTTGCGCACCTTTCAGGTGATGCCTTCCCCAGAGCAGTTGCGTGAGTTCAGCGTCCCCATTGGCTTACGCGGGTTCGTGCTTTACCAGCCTTTCACGGAAGGAGCAGCAGACATTTTGCTTCCGGGCGATTTGGTGGATGTGATTGCGACCCGTCGGGAAGGGGATGTGACCGTTGCGGAAGTGGTCGTGCGGCGAGCACAAGTTTTGGTAGCGGAAAATTATGTGCCCGGGATGAGCCGAGGGGAAATGGTGCGGCAGCGGATTTTGTCCCGCGCCGCTCAAGCAACTCCGGCGCCTCCCGAACCGAAGCCGGCTGCCCAACCTGGTCAGCCCACCGCTGGGGAAGGGACAACGCCTTCTATGCGCCGTATCCTTTTAGCCGTCACCCCACAAGAAGCCGTCCGATTAGCAAGGGCGATAGAGGAAGGACGCGCCTTGACAGTGCTGCGCAATGAACATGATTACTTCCCAACCCCTCCTTTTCGGTCACCTTTAGAGGAGCCGAAGGAAAAGACAACTCCCCCACCGCCTCCCCGCCCTCCTGAACGGGTGACACCAGCGGTGCCGCCAACTCCCGTCGCTCCTGTGCGGACGGTCGTCGTCTACCGAGGCACGGAGCGGGAGGAAGTGATCGTCAGCCATTGAGGTTGAAGGAGGGACAATAACGGTATGGCGGCTTCAGAGCATCGGGCTGCTTTGCGAGTTCTACTGGCAGGGGTGGAACTGGAGGGGCTGGACAGTGTGGAAGGATTGCCCATCCTCGTCGTCGGACGATTGCAACCCTCTGACGGACAGGAGGCTTTGATAGAAACTGCTCTCTCACTGGCACCCCACTTCGTGTTCGTCAATGGGGATAACCCCGCCTTTGATGGCTTAGCCCTTGCCCGCCTTCTGCGGGAACAAAAGTTGTCTACCGCCGTCGTGCTCTTCTCCGATCGGCAAGACCACACCTTTCTGAAGGACGCCACCTTAGCGGGCGTGGAGGAAGTAGTCCTCAAAACCGCCTCCGCTGAGGAAGTTCAGCAACTCCTTCACCGTGTTCTCACCTCTCCTCGCGGGCGCCAATGGGGGTTCAAAGTTGCCCCGAAAGTTGTGGAGAAACNCGTCAAGGGAAAAGTCGTCGCCCTCAGTAGCGGCAAAGGGGGCGTGGGGAAAACAACCCTCATCGTCAACNTGGCAATNGCACTGGCACAAGAACTCAAAGAGCCAGTTGCCCTTTTGGACTTGTTTATCGGNGACACGCTGGCATTGGTTAGTGCAACCGCTCGGATGACCCTCAGCGAAATTCCGGAAGCGGTGCGGGANGTGGACTTAGAGTTGCTGCGCCCTTATGCCATTCGGCACGAAAGCGGTGTCCACTTTTACACTTGGTTCTTCGCCCCTGAGCGTAACTTGCCCGAATACATTGACTTAGGGCGATTGGAAGCGGTGTTGCGTGTCCTGCGGGATGGCTATCGGTTCGTGTTGGTAGACACTCCCTTGACGCTTTATGTGCCAGATTTGGAGTTGCTGACTTTGATGGACGAGGTGTTGGTGGTTGCTGTGCCATGGGATTTGCTCTCCCTTCGGGCGACGAAGGCGCTAGTTATGGGCATGAGCCGATGGAAAGTGACGCCCAAACTGCTGTTCAACCGTGTCCAAGCCAGTGCCGATTTGACCCCTGAATTCATCGCCAACCAGTTGGGTTTAGAAGTGTGGGATATGATTCCAAACGACAGCCGCACGGTTGTAGAGTCAGTGAACCTCGGTACACCCCTTCTTCTCGCTCATCCTGATAGCGAAGTCGCAAATGCTCTCCGGCGCGCTGCCCGTCGGCTGGCAGGCTTACCTGTGGAAGAGCCTCGCAAGCGACGCTTCCTTTTCTTCTGACCGTCAAGGGATGGGAGCAAGGTGAAGGCGCCGCAACTGCCCACACGCCCCTTGAATTTCGGTGCCCCGCTCATGGCGGATAGTTGCAGGAATTCCTTGCCGAACCAACAATTCCCGAAATCGTTCCACAACAGTTTCGGAAGGTCGCTCAAACTCCGCCACTGTTGGGTTGTAAGGGATGAGGTTGACATGGCACGGGAGCCCTTTGAGAAGACGGGCTAACTCTACCGCATGCTCCACTCGGTCATTGACGCCTTTCAGCAGCACATACTCAAAGGTGATGCGCCGCTTTGTGGCTTGAAAGTATTCCCAACAGGCTTTCAGCACTTCCGCGATAGGGGGCAACTTGGCGGGGATTAATCGGGCGCGCAATTCGTCGTTGGGTGCATGTAACGAGACGGCAAGGTTAATCTGTATCCCCAACTGCGCTAACTTCCGAATGCCGTGCACAATACCGACGGTGGAAACGGTCATCCTTCGCACCCCAATGCCCACTTCTCGGTTCAGCAACCGAAGGGCTTTAGCAAGGTTATCAAAATTGAGCAACGGCTCGCCCATGCCCATGAAAACGATGTTGGGATTGTCCCGGCGCTTGGCAAGGAGCACCTGACCAACAATCTCTCCTGCCGTCAGATTGCGCGCGTAACTTTCGCCCGATGCGCAAAAGCGACATCCGATAGGGCAACCGACCTGCGTGCTGACGCAAATAGTGTCCCACTCACCGTGCGGGATGAACACGCACTCCACCGTTTCCCCATCCAGAAGTTGGCTCAGATATTTCGTCGTCCCGTCGCTGGCAACCTTGACATCCATCACTTGCAGCGGGTTGATGAGAGCAATTTCCCTCAACTGTTCCCGAAAGGCTTTGGGAAGGTCAGTCATGGCGTCAAAGGTCAGCACACCCTTGCGGTAAATCCAAAGGGACAACTGTCGCCCCCGATAGCGCGGTTGCCCCAACTGTTCCGCCAAATTTTCCAACTCCTGCGTGGTCATGCCAAGCAAGACCAGTCGCTCCATCGCAGTCCTTCCCTCCGAAGGGTTGACAACTTTAGGGCGTATCAAAGAGGGAGGCTAAAAACTCCTCGGTGTCCACTTCCTCTGGGGTCGTTCCCGACTTTGGAGTGCCTGCCGCTTCCACTGGCGTTCCCACTTTGGGCATGCTTACTTGAGAGGAGAGGATAGGCTTGATGCGCAAATCGGGCCTGTTGAAAACTTCCCGCAGGCATTGTTCAATGGTGTCCCGATACGAGCGGTCGTTAGCGCATTCGTAGGAAAAGGCGTGTTGAAAGGTGAGCACCAGTTGGTTGTCTTGCAGGTCGGTGGGCTCAGCGTTCAGGAGGAAGGAGTAAGCCACCATGGAGATGCGTTTGAGGTGCTCCAAGAAGATGTTCCAGTGCTGGCGGATATGGTCAATGGACGATTGCCCTTCCGCCGGTTCAGTGACTGTCAAGGGTTGGGGTTCAGGCTCTTTGGTAGTGACCTCCCTCGTCACTCCAATGGGGGTGGTTAGAGTTGTCGGTTTGACGACTGGCGCCACTGTCACTTCAGGGGTCTTAAGGAGCATCGCCATGTTCAGCAAGCCCACTTCCAACACCAGTTGGGGGTCGGAAGCGGTGCGAAGGTCTCGCTCCAATTCCCACGCTGCCCGCACCAAGCGGATCAATTCCGTTTCGTCAAACAAGTTGGCTTGCTCTTTTAGCAGTGCTAAGCGTTCTTCGGTCTCCTCGGCTGGGACACCTACTTTGAAGTTGAGCAAATCGCGCAGGTAAGCCGCAAGGTCGTGGGCAATTTGGTGGAGGTCTCGTCCTGTCTCAACGGCTTCCGCTACTAACCGCCAAAGGGCAGGGATATCGCCCTTGCGAAGCCCGTCCACCAATCGTGCCAGAAACTCGTCATCGGTCACGCCCAGCAAAGAGCGCACCAAATCTACCGTCAATCCGTCGTCAGCGAAGTTCATGGCTTGCTCCAACATTGTCAAGGCATCCCGCAGCGCCCCACGAGCCGCGCGGGAAATTAAAACGAGAGCGGCAGGCTCATAGCGCCCTTGCCACCCCTCCTGCTCCAGAACGAAAGTAAGCCGCCCTACGATGTCGCAAGCGGAAAGAGGGTGGAAGTCAAAGCGAAGGCAGCGGGAGCGGATAGTGGCAGGAACTTTGTGCGGGTCGGTGGTCGCCAACACGAAGACCACTTGCGGCGGTGGCTCTTCAAGGGTCTTAAGCAAGGCATTGAAAGCCGCTGTGGAAAGCATGTGGACTTCGTCAATGATGTAGACCTTGTAGCGGAAAGCTGCTGGGAGGAAGGAAACCCGCTCCACGATAACTTCCCGAACCGCTTCCACGCCGGTGTGAGAGGCAGCGTCAATTTCAATGACATCCATTGCCGCTCCCTTGATGATGCTTTGACAAGCGGTGCAAGTTCCACAGGGTTCAGAAACAATGCCTTGCTCGCAGTTCAGCGCCATCGCCAACAGGCGCGCCATCGTCGTTTTCCCTGTCCCCCGCTGCCCGCAAAAGAGGTAGGCGTGAGCAATGCGGCGGGAAGCCAAAGCATTTTGAAGGGCACGGACGACATGCCTTTGTCCCACCACATCGGCAAATTTTCGCGGACGATACTTGCGATACAGCGTCTCGTATGCCACTCGCAATCCCTCCGACCGCAAAAGGTTTTGCGACGCCGCAAAGGCAATAGCAACCCCTCTCCGAAAGAGGGAGAGGGCAAACGAAGCCGAAACAGGCGTGAAGGAGGGCAGAAAGGAAGTGGGCGCGGAGGGATTCGAACCCCCAACCGACCGGTTATGAGCCGGCTGCTCTGCCGTTGAGCTACGCGCCCACCCGCGCCCGTTTTTAATTTTAGCGCCCTCACGCGATAAGTTCACTAAGGCGCTGGAGCAATTTCCGATAGCGGGGGCGGCGCAGTTTCTCCAAAGCGCGTTGCTCAATGTGCCGGACGGCTTCGCCAGTAATCTTCAAGATGCGCCCAATTTCGTCCAGCGTGTAAGTGCGCCCGTCCACCAAACCATAGCGCAACTTGAGGACTTCCCATTGGCGCTCCGTTAAGCAGTGGGCAAGGATGGCTTTCAGTTGCTCGCGGGCGTAAGAACGCCAGTAAGCCTCTTCGGGGGAGACAGCGCTGGGGTCGGGGATGATGTCCTCCAAAACCAGTTCCTCCTCCTCATCCAAAGGGGCTTCCAAGGAAAGGGGCGGGGAAAGAAGCGCCTTCATCTCCTCTACCTGTTCTGGCGACAACCCCATAGCATCCGCCAACTCTTGAGTGGTGGGTTGGCGCCCCAATTCTTGAGTGAGGCGCTGCGAAGTAGCCACCAGTTGCGCCAGTGATTCTACCAAGTGGAAGGGCACATGGATGAAGCGAGTGTGTTCGGCGATAGCGCGGACGATGGATTGCCGAATCCACCAAACGGCGTAACTGCTAAACCGCGTGCCGCGCCGCCAATCAAACTTGTCTACCGCCCGAATAAGCCCCAAGCACCCCTCTTGCACCAAATCCTCCAACGGCACCACCGACTTTTTAGCAAACTGAGAGGCAATGCTCAAAACGAGCCGCAGGTTGGACTCAATCAACTGGTCACGCGCCGTCCTGTCCCCTTGATGCATGCGCTGGAAGAGGGCCATTTCCTCTTCCGGGGTGAGCAAGCGCGTCCACCGAAGAGAGCGGAAGAGCACCTGAAGGGGGGTAACGAGGTCTTCCTCCATCTCTTCCCAGACAGCCATTTCGCTTCCTCCATTGGCTTCCTCTGGTGGACTTTCCTTTTCGGCGGTTAATGAGAGGGTGTAGGGGTCTTCCTCGTCGGCAATCACTGTGATGCCCTCTTCCGTGAGCCACTCCACCAATTCTTCCAACGACGCACCCACCGCTTCGGCCGTCGCCTTGACATCGGTGAGGAAGACCGCCTTCGTTTCTTGGGCGGTCGCCCAAAGTTCTTGAAGTTCGGGGACACTGAAGGCGTCCGACGGAAGCGGCATCTTTAAACACCTACCTTGTGCCGAGTTTTAAGGCTCGCAAAGTTTCTTGCCACACTTGCCAAGTCGGGTCGTCCTTTGAAATTTGCCCTGTTGACAACTTCTGCAACAACTCCGCCCGTTGCCGGCGCAACTGTTTTTCCATGCGATAGCGACGCAAGCGGTGCACCCGGTCTTCAAGGGCATTGCGGGCATTCGCCCACGAAAGGTCGCGTAGCGATAAGCCACTAAAAGTTTGGCGCAATTCTTCCTCCCCCAACTCACCGATGAGGAGTGGGAGGTCTTGGAAAGTTTCGTCTTCCAAACATGCCTTGACCAAGCGGGCGATTTCCTGATGGCGGGAGAGCAAAAACTCCTCGGGTGCCATTAGGGCGAGAATCCGTTGTGCTAACTCTTTGTCCTGAACCAACGCTGCCATTAAGTCTTGCTCTGCCTGCAACACGCCATGGGGGATAGTGGAAGTAGTTGTCAAGGAGGCAGTGATCGGGTCGGTGGGGATGTCAGGCGACAAGAAAGGTGTCGGCGAGCGTTGAGGAGACTGCCGATGCTGTTGCCGCCAATATCGCACCAGTGCCCGATGGAGAGCCCGCTCTAACGCTTCCAGCCGCTCTGGCTGCCGTCCGCTCCATTCCTCTGCCAACATTTGCAAGCAACTTTTTTGTTCAATAGGGTCTGTCAAGGTAGCGAGGAATCGGACAGCAGCCTGCAATCCTTCGGTGGTAGCGTGAGGGTAACGGCACACCAACCAAGTGACCCGAAACTTGGTGAGCGATTCGGCGCGCTCTAAAAGTTCGCGAAACCCTGCCGCTCCGGCTTGGCGGACAAAACTGTCTGGGTCTGTCCCCTCCGGCAAATCTACGAAGCGAACTTCCAACTCGTGCTGTCGGAACAAGTCTGCACTCCGAAGGACAGCCTTTAAGCCGGCGGAATCACGGTCGTAGGCAATGACGAGGCGGTTAGTGTAGCGCTTGAGGATTTGGACAGTGTCGGTGTTCAAAGCAGTCCCCATTGTCGCAACGGTGTTAGGGAAACCGGCTTGGTGCAAGGCGATAGCGTCCATGTATCCTTCCACAAGGACGACCTCTCCGCGTTCGCGAATGGCTTGACGTGCCAAATGCAAGGCGTAAAGGACTTTGCGTTTTTGAAACAGGGGCGTTTCAGGGGTGTTGAGGTATTTAGGCTCCCCCTCCCCGAGGGTGCGCCCTCCAAACCCGATAGGTTCGCCTTGTGCGTTGAAGATGGGGAAGATGAGACGGTCGCGGAAACGGTCAATCACTCCCCCACCCTCTCTGACCCGCTGCACCAAACCCACTTGCAAAAGTTCACCGACTGGAAAGCCTGCCTCCTGTGCTGCTTTTGCCAAGTTGTCCCAACCAGATGGAGCGTAGCCTAAGCGGAACAGCCGTGCCGTGTTGGTGCTGACTTGACGCTGGAAGAGGTAAAGCCTTGCCCGCTCACCCACTTCGGATGTCCAAAGGGCGCGCTCAAAAAAGTCCACTGCCCATTGGTTCAACTGGAGCAATCGCTCGCGCATCCATTCCTCTCGCCGCAGAGTTGGGGAAGGACGCCACCGGATGCCTAGCAGGCGGGCTAATTTGGCGATGGCTTCAGGGAGAGTCAACCCCTCTATGCGCTGGACAAAGTCAATAACATCGCCGCCCAGCCCGCATCCGAAACAGTGCCAAAACCCTTTGTCAGGGCTGACATAAAAGGAGGGCGTCTTCTCTTGGTGAAAGGGACAAAGCGCTCGGTAACTTTTTCCAGAAGGTTGGAGGCGGACATAGGCGCTTACAATGTCCACGATGTTCGCCTGCTCTCGGATTAATCGGACGACATTCGCATCCGGCATGGAAGGATGCCGCCTCCCCATGAACTGTCAAGGCGCCGTCACCGCGTCAAAGTCACGCGTCCTGGCAGGAAGATGAAAATGCGCACGACTTTGTTGTCCAGCAAGGTGAACTCCACATTGCTGCTGCGGTGATAGCGCAAAATCATGTTGCGCGACGGTGTCGTGAGCACTTGCAAGGTATAGGGGTTGTAGTAGACGATTTCGTCCGGCTGCCCGTAGCGGAGCAAAACTCGCTGCAAATCGTCGCCCAATTTGACAGATTTGAAGGGGTCACCTTTGGCTGTCCGCGCCCCGTCATAGCGACGCCCCGCCACTGTGATGGCGACGACCCGCATGACATTGTTGCCCCTTTCCTCCCCCAACTCCATGAGGAAGTTCAGGTGTGCGCCGGGGCGACGGTAGACGAAGTAAATTTCGTTCTGCTCCACCTGCACGAAAGGCGGGATTGCCCACGGCAACTCTTCAGGGCGAGGGTAAGTGGGAACAGCTGCAGCGCTACCTGCCATGCCGCCCATCATCGGTCCAACGCCCGGAAGAGCGCCCATTTCCTCCATCCCGCCCGGAGCCATTGGTGCACCGGGCATCATCGGACCGCCGGGAAGGCTGGGCATAGGCGGGCGTCCCACCGGTGTCCCCGCCAATTGAGACATTCCCGCTACCCCCGCCATCACACCGGGCAAAGTTGGTTGCCCACCAAAACCGCTCCCCATCGCTCCCGGTCCGCCAGGCATCATCGGCGGAGCGCCCGGCATCATCGGACCACCAGGCATCATCAGCGCCCCAGACATCCCCGGCTGAGGGGCACCCGTCCCACGCCCCACGATGTAGTCGGGCATGCCGTAAATCTTTAGCAGGCAAGTGGGCTTTAATTGCCCCTGCTCGTCGTAGTCAATGAACGAGGCGCCCAGCCGCACCCCTGCTAGTTGCTCTTCCAAACCCCTCAACGCCTGAGTGACGGCGAGCGTGCCCATCAAAAGCACGAACACAACGACAACGAATTTTCTGTCAAGGGCAAAGCCTTTGCCCACCCAAATCACCTCCCCAAAGGATGTTACCGTAGCGATACCCGTTCGGGCAGGAAGATGAAGATGCGCCGCACCTTGTTGTTGACGACCAGAAACTCTATGTTGCTGCGTTCTGTGTAGCGCAGGGAAATCATGGGGAAGATGCCAACCGCTGTCGGCGGGATAGATTCCATTTGCCCAACAAGGTGACCAGAGTCGGGCGGACCGTAACGGAGTAGCACGCGTTGCAAATCATCGCCTAACTGGATGGAGCGGAAGGGGTCACCCAATGCGGTTCGGGCATAAGGGAAGCGTTCTCCGGCGACAGCGATAGCCACCACGATGCCGTCTTGCTCCAAGAAACTCAGAGCGGCTTGGTCGCGGCGGTAAAGCCAGAGGCGTTGGTTGGGTTGAGGTTGGACGAAGACAGGGATTGCCCACGCCAGTTCAGTCGGCAAAGGTGCCGTTGCGGTCATCCCGCCGGGCGCTCCTCCGGGCATGGTGGGGGCACTGGGCATCATCGGAGCACCAGGCGCCATCGGGGCACCGGGCATCATTGGAGCACCGCCACCTCCTCTCGGTGGGGAGGCTAACATCCCTGGTTGCCCTCCAAAGGCACTTCCCATTGCCCCCGGTCCGCCGGGCATCATCGGAGCGCCCGGCATCATCGGCGCCCCAGGCATCCCCAGCGTTCCCGGCTGTGCCGCTCCTCCGCTGGGGGCGATGATGAAATCAGGGAGACCCCAAACGCGAAGGAGGCAGTAAGGCTTTAGGTTGCCAGCCTCATCTTTGTCAATGACAGGTGACCCCAAGCGAATGCCCGCCAGTTGAACTTCCAACCGTCGTTGCGGTTGGGCGGCAAGAAAAAGACTGCTCCCAACCACCATCAGCACCAACCAACTCCATTGTCGCTCAGTTCGCCACATCTTCATCGCCTCCCAAGGAACGAGGGGCTGCATCAAGTTTAACAATCTCCCCCGCATTGTCAACACATCTTCTCCCCTTCGGTGTCAAAATGAAAGGCGAGCGTTTTCCCGCAAGGGAAGGTGTCCAGAGTGGAGAAGCGCCTGGTCATTCTTTGGGGGGCGTTGTTGGTTGCCAACTTGGTGAGCGGAGGCATCCTCGGGTGGCAATGGCAGCGTTGGCGAAAGGAACCCAAACTTGCTTCCCTCTTTGCTCGTTGGTTCGTTGCTTGGCTTCTGTCAACTCTCCTCTCCCTTGCCACGCTTCCAACCCAACCACCCTTCCAGCCAGGACAGGCTTTGGGAATGGGGATTTTGACCGGCTTCCTTGGAGCTTCCTTGACTCTTTGGCTGTTTTTTCTGCACTGCCGAATTTGGCTTTCGTTCGTTGGCGTTTTTCTGCCCTTTCTCCTTCCCCTCCTTGCCTTCCCCGGCTACCCCCTGCCCAGTCTGCTTGGGGTGTTGACAAGTTTTGTCATCATTTGGTTCTGCGTAGGGGAACAGTGGCAACCATTCGCCTTAGCGGCTTTTTCCTTCGCCGTTTCTATTGGACTTGCCCGCTACTACGAGCCGCCGCAGGGCGTTAGCAAACATTTGTGGCAAGCCCTTCCCGCATGGCTCAGCCTTGCTGGGTGGCTCGGGAAGGGTGTCGTAGAAGGTTGGCAACATTATTGGCGAATTTCTGTCAAGGGCGTTGTTCCTCTTGTGATGGCTGTCCCATTGCTTTTAGGGGCAGGGGTTCTCTCGCATTGGAGTGCTGATGGGCGCTTCTTTGTTCTCACGCTTTTTGCCTGCTTTGCGGCTTGGTTGGCACACCGATGGGAAACTTCCGCCCTTAAGGAATTTGTGCCCTTAATTTGGGTGGGGCTTTTCACCCTCTCTTTCGCAACGCTTCCCGTTTCCAACGGAGTTCGCCTGTTGAGCGGTTACGGGGTAGCAATAGCCGCCATTGTTTTGGCGTGGATGGCGATTGGGCAAGGGGAAACAGATTCCGCTCTTTGGCAAGGGGCAAGCCTTTTGGTGGCTTTTGCTTTTTTCCGTTGGTTTGCCGAAACTTACCCTCTTCGCACACCTCGTGCCGACCTTTACACTCACTACACCTTTGTCGGCTTTCTGTTGGGTATTTCTTTGCCCTCGCTATTCGCCCGGTGGCTGCAATCGTCATCCACTCTTTTCTCCGCCCTCTTGACAGGATTTTGGGCGGCGGTGACGCCGGTGGCGTTGGGGGCATTGTGGGGCGTCAAGGCGGCTGCAGGTTACATGGGCGGTAGCATTGCTGCCTCGTTGTGGGCTTCTCCCTCCCCCCCCTTTTCGCCGGTTTCGTTGCTGCCCTCCCGTTGGTTGCAGTGGTAGAGCCCGCTTCTGATTTACCTAGGCGGGTGCGGTTGGGCATTTTGGTTGGGGTGACACTTTTCGCTTTGCTGAGTGGGCTGATGGGCGAATGGGGAAAGCGCTTTGCGAGAGGGCGTTTGCCACCTTAGGGGCATCACACGGGAATTTTCCGAACTTGCAAATCGGCGGAAACGCCCGCATCCAAGGGGAGGGCAATGCCCGTCAAGCCTCTTGCTTCCTCGCTCACTAACCACGCCACCGCATTGGCGACATCTTCCGGCTGAAGGAGCAAGCCGATGGGTGAGGCTTTCTTCCACCGAATTATCGTTGCTGAGATTTCCTCTGTCCTTGGCTTCTCTCGGAGCATGGGGGTGTCAACAGCGGAAGGGCAAAGGGCAACGACGCGAATGTTCCATGCTCCCAAATCCAATGCGGCTGCTTTCGTCAACCCGACCAAGCCGGCTTTGGAAGCCGCGTAAGCAGCCAAATGAGGCAGGGTTGCGAAGGCGTGGATGGAGGCGATGTTGACAATCACTCCGCCTCCCCGCTCTCGCATCACAGGGGCAACATGCTTCATGCACAGGAATGCTCCCTTCAAGTTCACCCCGATGACAAGGTCAAAATCGTCAGCAGAAGTTTCTGTCAAAGGGGCACGAAGGAGAATGCCAGCGTTGTTGACCAAAATGTCAATTCCGCCAAACTCACGAAGGGCTTGGGCTACCATTGCCTTCACCTGCTCTTCATCCCGAACATCTACGGAAAGGGCGATGGCTTGCCCCCCTTGCTGGCGAACCAGTTCTGCCGTCTCGCGCCCTTCCTCGGTGCGGATGTCGCAGGCAACGATGGCGCAACCGCCTCGGGCTAATCGCAAGGCAACGGCACGCCCAATCCCTCTCGCTGCTCCCGTGACGACCGCCACTTTCGTCAAGACAAACCGCCTCCTTGACAAGTTTTCAACGCGGGAGGATGGCAGACAGCAAGTAGTCCGTAGCATAGATGAGCACGAAGGAGATGACGACGGCTTCCGTTGTCGCCCGCCCCACGCCCAATGCCCCACCTTCCACCTTCAAGCCCCGATGGCAACTGACAAGAGCAACTAACATGCCGAAAGGGATGGTCTTGACCATGCCCCAGAACAAGTCACCGAAATCCATGAAGTGCTGGATGGACGAAAGGTAGACGCCGCCCCGCACTCCTGCATTGACTGCCACAAAGTAACCACCAGCGACACCAGCAACATCACCCAAAAGACACAAAGTCGGGGTGATAACCATGCATGCCAACAATCGCGGCACAACGAGGAAAGCGACGGGGCTAATGCCCATCACCTGAAGGGCATCCACTTGCTCCGTCACTTTCATGGTGCCCAATTCGGCGGCATAGGCTGCCCCCACCCGGGCGGCGATGACGAGCCCCGTCGCAACGGGGGAAACTTCCCGAAAGATGGTGTAAGCGACCAACCAACCGACAAATCGCTCTGCCCCCCGTGATGCCAATTCGTGGGCGGTGTAAAGGGCGAAAACAGCACCCGCCGCCAAAATGGTGAGGAGCACGATAGGCAGCGAGTTGACTCCGTTGGTGGCGATTTGGTCAATAGTTACCGCCCAAAGCCATTTCCGAGCCCAAAGGTGGCGGAAGCAGTCGCGCAGCAACCATCCCAACTCCCCCACCCATGCAAAAAAGCGCCACAGCAGGGAAAGGAGCGGGAAAACGGCCGACACTCGCATCGGTCATCCCCTCAAAGGTGCGCAAAGATTTTGTCCAGCCCCCTTTTGGCCTTGGCGGCTAACTCGTCTTTGGAGAATTGCTGCGGGAGCGTTTTGCTCAGCACCTCCACTGAAACAGCGCCATTGTAGCCGGCTTCCTTCAGGGCACGCAGAAAGCCTACCAAGTCAATGATGCCGTCGCCGGGCATCACCCGCTCATTGTCCCCTTGCTCTTCCACTGGTCGGTCGGGGGCGTCGTTAATGTGGACATGCACGATGCGCTCCTTCGGCAAAGTTTGCAATTCGTCAAGGGAGTGCTGGGCGCAGAACCAGTGGAAACTGTCCACCAATAACCCGATGTTGGGGGCAGCCACTTCATCGCACAGTGCCAAGGCTTGGTCCATGCGCCATAGGACGGGATTGCCCGAACGGCGAAAATGTGCGGGGGCAACCCACTCAATCCCCAAACTCACCCCGTAGTCGGCGAGGACAGCACATATCTCACGAAAGCGCCGAACCATCATCGCGCGGAACTCTTTAGGGTCACCTTCAATGGCGGGGGGGGATGTAGGTGACGCAAGCGGTGCAACCCACTGCTTGTGCGGTGCGGGCTTTGGCGGGAAGGGAGTTAAGTCCTTCGCGGAATTTGGGCTCATCCTCCCGCCACGGTACGGGTAGCCAGAAGGCAGCATGGCGGATGGCTTGCTCGGCAAGCCATTGGCGTGCCGCTTCCTCGCCCTCCCTTTCCCCTTTTTGCGCCAACCACTCAATCCCAAACTCCACTGCCTTGAAACCGTGCCACTTTGCCAAAGCGACGAACTCCTCATACGACAACCCACCACCAACGGTTCCGGGGTTGAGACATGCCATCACGGCAAACCACCTCGCTTTTTCCAAGGTGAACGCCGCTGCCATTATGGCACCTATTTACGAGCGGGTGCTCGCTGCGGACGAAGTTAGGCGGGCAAGCAATTGCTCTAACGAATTGGGTTGGATGTCCACCCGCAAAGCGCGCAAATAGCCTTGCCTGTCCCGAGAGCGTTGCGAGAGGGTCAATGCCCGCTGGACAAGCAACCGCGTAACCCGTGCCAGCAGGACATTGTGAGGGATGCCGAGACGCTGCCGCATCGCGTGAGCGTTCTGCAGAATGTGCATCGCTAATGCCTTCACTCGCCCCTCTCCTTGAGGTTCGTGAGGAATGCCAGACATCACTTCCCGTTCCACAGCGTCTTGCACCGCTTGCAATGCTGCCACCGCTTCCGCATCGGTCAGGTCAGGATTTTGAGCGGCAAAAGTGACAATGGCTTCCTCCACCGCAAAAGCCGTCAAGCGCTGTTCCACCTCGGCGCGTTGAGCGCTTTGCTGCGCCCACTCGGCTTCCCGCTGCGCCATCTCTATGGCTTTGGCTTGCCGAAGGTAAGGGCAGGAGGAGGGGCAGTTGAGTTTCTTAAGACGATGCGCCCCGCAGCAGGTCGGACAGATGACATTGTAGACCGCCGGACAGAACCGCTTTCCCTTCCGCTGACGGCAGAGCACACAGACCGCCAAAGCACTGCCCCCTTTCCGTGAAATTTCCGCCTGATTGTCAAGAGGCTTGGCGTTGTTGCCGGGCACGAAGTGCCCGTTCAATCTCCAAGCCTATCACGAAAGCGGAGGTGTTCAACATCCCCGCAAGGCGCTGGGCGAGGCGTTCTAACTCCCGAATGGCTTCCTCGTGCCCTTGTGGGTTTTTGGCGAGGAACTCTTCCACGAAATCGGCAATCTTCTCCACCCAGTCCAGCAGGAAGCGGACTTTGACAAAGTCGTACTGACGGTGAGGTAAACGGGCGTGAGCGTTAGCGATTTGGTTGGTAAGCCACACCCAATCGCGGTGCTCGGTGACCCGGCGCACCACCGATTCTGCCCTTTGTGTGGACAGACGCTTGAGGAACTCTTGNCGGGCTTTGTAGCGCTGCCAATCGTCCAAAGTCGTGCCTTGAATGACCACCACGCTCATCTCCTTGCCTGTCAACTCCTTCAGGATTTCACGGATCAGGGCGCCCATCGTTTGCGTCTCCAAGAAAGCGCGCAAGTTCTCGTGTTCCTCCGACAGCCCTAACACGAANGTGGTTTCCTCCACAGTGATGGGGACGGCAGCCTCCACGCTCCGCCACGCTTCAGGGGTGAAGGTCATCCGCTTTCGGATGAGCGGCTTCATTTGCTGCCACAATTCCGCAGCCGAAACCATCTCGCATCACCCCTTGTTAGGTGTTCGCCGCTAAGAAAAATCAAGTGCCAAAGCGCCGCCGCGCTTCCCATTGGGCGGGGGCTTTCACTTCACCCCAGCAGAACCATCGCCCCTCCTGCACAATTTGCACCGTTACCAATTNTTCCTGCCCACTCCCCTCACCGTCAATGCGCACCAATCGGTTGCCGTGCACAGCGAAGAGAGGCTCTTCGGGCGGAAGAAGAGCGTTGAGGGAGCAGGCGAACTCTGTCCCCACCAAAGAAAGGGTTACCGCCTCAACGCCTGTGCGGAGGGAGAAAGTGGCATGGTCGGGGGCGAAGGAGGGGTTGACGAGGACATGGAGGGAGCGGCGAACTTGTTGCTCCAGTTGCTCAATGTGGGTTTCTTCCANCACCAACCAACTGGCAACCTCTGGGTGAGCCGTTACCACGATATCGCCTTCTTCCTCGGGAGAGAGGGTGGCAGCGAAGGAGCGNATGCGNCGGCGCAGTTCAACGCTGAGGGTCAAGGGCGTTTTGACCCGTCCTCTCCCTTGACAATGCGGGCATGGTTTTGTCATCGCCCGCCACAAACTTTCCCCACG
>JGI25066J35082_100018_pt1 | contig 19129 bp, 15 predicted proteins | sample Antgeofumaro1A2B_FD_35082 | JGI IMG/M metagenome (IMG submission 35082)
GGCTGCTCCTTGGGAAGCTCGCAGGCCGATCTGTTGTCGCTATGGAGGGCAGGTTTCACGCCTACGAAGGGTATTCGCTCAAACAGATCACTTTCCCAGTGCGCGTCATGAAGGCGCTCGGTGCCGAGGTACTCATTGTGAGCAACGCTTGCGGTGGCTTGAATCCCCAGTTCGACAAAGGGGACATCGTCCTCATCGAAGACCACATCAACCTCATGGGAGACAACCCGCTCATCGGGCCCAACGACGAGAGGCTGGGGCCGCGCTTTCCGGATATGTGTTTTGCTTATGACCGCCACTTGCTGGCGCTGGCCCTTGCGATTGCCCGCCGAGAAGGCATCGCCTGTCACAAAGGAGTCTACGTGGCCGTCCCGGGTCCCAACCTGGAGACACGAGCAGAATACCGGTTTTTGCGGAGCATAGGGGCCGACGTCGTCGGCATGTCAACCGTCCCGGAAGTGCTCGTCGGCGTCCATGCTGGGATGCGCATACTCGGCATTTCGGTGATCACCGACATGTGCCTGCCGGATGCATTGCAGCCGGTGGATATAGACGATATCATCGCGACTGCGAAAAGGGCAGAAGGGGCCCTGCGCAAGCTGGTGTGCGGCGTGGTGGCTTCGCTGTGAGCGTGCCCGATGGCAACGGGTTGCCGATGCGCTCATCTACGAGGGACTTACTCGGTGTGGCAATCGCTTGTCTGTACCCTTTCTTGGCGGCTCTTTGCTACTTTGTTTGGTTAGCAGGCCAGCCGTTCATCGTGCCGGTTTATTTCGTTGCCAAGCTGGTTCAGTTTCTCTTCCCGATAGTCTGGCTGGTAGCGAGCGGGCGGCGGCTCGAGATAGGCTGGTCCAGACGCGGACTCGGCCTGGGTGGCTTTTCCGGACTGCTCATAGGCACAGCCAGCGTGACCCTTTACCATTGTGTTTTGCGCGACCTAACGGTTTTTGCCACCCTCCGCTTACGGGTGTGGGAAAAAGTCGAGCAGATCGGGGCCGCTACGCCGGGCCGTTTCGCCCTCATGGCACTGTTCATTTCCGTAGTGCATTCCTTTCTCGAGGAATATTATTGGCGTGGCTATGTCTTCGGGGAACTGAGACGCTACACCAGCCTGGCGACTGGGGCGTGGTTATCCGGTTTCGCTTTTGCGTTACACCATGCCATAGTGCTGGGTGTATATTTTGGTGCTGGTGGAGGATGGATCTTAGTGGTCATTTTTACCCTGTGCGTCGCCGTGGGCGGCGCCTTCTGGGCGTGGCTCTACGAGCGACAGGGCTCATTGCTCGGCCCGTGGCTGAGTCACTTTTTCGTGGATGTGAGTCTGATGCTTGTCGGTTGGGACGCTGGACGCGAGCACTGGACCTAAAGACTGCACCAGGAGGAAGGCATGTCCGAGCCGTTGGAGAGTACTCGAGATGATTGGCGGGAAGTGCTGATACGCGAGCTGATGGGACGCGCCGTGGTGCGCGGTCCGATCCGGCTGGCATCGGGACAAATCAGTGACTTTTACATAGACGCTCGCATGGTCAGTCTGTGGTCCGGCGCCGTTGCAGCGATCGGCGAGGGTTTTTATCGGATAGCTCAACGCCATCGGGTAGACGCATTGGGCGGGCCGGAGACGGGAGCCATTGCCCTGGTGACCGCGGCAGTCTATCGTTGTGCACTCGCCGGTCGAACTATGGAGGGCTTTTTTGTTCGGCGCAAGCCTAAAGAGCACGGCACGCAAAAACGCATCGAGGGCAATTTGCGTCCGGGCATGCGGGCAGCCATTCTGGAAGACGTCATTACCACAGGCGGTTCGGTTGTGGATGCCATCGAAGCTGTGCGCCAGGCCGGAGTTACTATAGCTTGCGTGGCTTGTATACTGGACCGATTACAAGGGGGCGGCGAGCGGATTACAGCCCTGGGCATCCCCTTCGAGCCACTTGTGACAGTCGCTGACTTGGGCCTGGCATGATGGTTTTGTGCCGGATGCAGGATGGCACGTTTGCACAACTGAGTAGCCGATCTGCGTCGGGGCAATTTGGCTTTTATGCGCTTTGGATCAAGGCGGCGCGTCCACCCCAGGTTCGGGCAATTTGTATATGCCGCGGACGCGATATTCACTGACGTGTAAAGGAGTGCCACCTTGTTTGTCGGCGCCAGGCATGCCGACTACCCACACATCGGTGCTGATCTCGAACATTTGGCTCTGGATCGGTAGGGAAAAGCGCAAATGCCATAGGTCCCGTTCCTGCCGGTCATCGAGCAAATAAGCATCGGGCATGCTAGGACGCATGTTGACTGTCTTGTGACGCGCTAGTTCTTGACTAAACGTGTTGAACACGTACGCGAACTGCTCGACCGGGGAAGCGACGACCACGAAAGGTGCCGGTTGAGGGATGCCCGGGAACGCCCATCCGACCCAGGCGGTCACCTGTAAAGCGGCCAGTTCGCGTTGCTCGCCCGGGCTCAGGCAGATGCTCTGAGCAGTGGGCGTGTCGCCCTTCAGTATGTGTTGCACGCGGGCTTTCATTTTGTCGTGCGTCCAGTAATAAAGCGTTTTGGTACTCTCCAGGTAGGCGTCGTACAATTGCCGTCCGTACGGGGTGTAGCCGCGCTTGCTTTCGTCGGGGACGAAATCCACGCGATCGAAACGCCACATGCGACGCACACTGCCTTCGCCCACCTGGACCATTTCGCCGCTCACGTGCAGATCCACTTGGCTTTCTTCTTGCGGAGTGAAGATGGCATAACGGTGGGCCAGGGTATAGCGTCCCTTGTTGTAGAAAGGTGTCGAACTGCCGCGGTGTTCCCAGCGAGCTCTCGCACCGTATCGCAACATGAGGCTGATGAATTGGTCCTTGCGAAACACATCGAACATGCTATAGCCACCCTGGCGGAAGTGCACGCGCAGTCGCTGCAGATCGTCCGGCCGGAAGGGAATCTGACGCGAGTCGGGTGCCAACGAGTCGAGAAAAGCCTCGCCCTCTTTGCCCTCTTGCAATTTGTGCAAAAATTGCTCGAGGAAGGCGCGCGATTCGCGATGGATGACCCAGGAGGTGAGCACCTGGCGCGTCGAGAAGCCGAGCAACGAGACGAGAGCGATAACGATGCCGACGCCGGCCACTGCCTGTCCGGCCCAGACGTCGTGCGCGCGGGCAATGCGCCAGCGCGCGAAAGCCCCCACCACAATCGCCGGCACCGCGAACAAGATCAATAGCCACAGCCATTCGAAAACAAAGATACTCAGCGAGCAGAGAGCCAGTACCACGGCAACGATACTGGCTGGATGCAGCGGCCGATAGGCTTCCGCAGTCGGTCGCTCGACGGTCGAAGGTGTCGTGCTCATGCCCACTTCCCCGATATTGCTACTGCCGAACAGCCAGGTCCATGGCCTTCGCAGCCCGACGGCTACTCCTGAAAACTATCGGATACGTCGCCGGCCATGGCTTGACGGAACAGCTCCTGAGTAGAAACGGACTTTTCGCGCACCTGGCCACTGGTATCCAAATAAATACGATCTTGGAGGATTTCCTGGATGACGATGGCCATATGGTCGTTGGTCTTGAGATCCACCAAAGGCTTGGCCCCACGCTTGAGGGCGATGAGCCGTTTCTGGATGAGCGTGGCCAGCTTGAAGCGCCCGCCCACTTTGTTGACGATCGCCTCCTCTTTCAGCTCGTCCAGCATAAGACCTCCTTCCTAACAGGATAGGCACGCCCGCAGCGCCGCGGCGGCTCGTTCCAGGTCGTCATTGACGATCACACAATCGTAACGCGCAGCCTGTTGCAATTCGTACTGCGCAGTCTGCAAGCGACGCTGCAGGCTTTCTTCCGACTCGGTACCACGCGCCCGCAGGCGTTTTTCGTAGTCGGCCAGTGAAGGCGCCATGACGAAAATACACTTAGCCTGTGGATAGAGCCGGCGCACTGTATCGGCCCCTTGCACGTCTATTTCCAACAACACGTCTATACCCTGAGCCAGGTACGGCTCCACTTCCGAGCGCAGCGACCCGTAGCGATGGCCGTGCACGTGTGCCCATTCGATAAACTGATCGTTGTGGATTGCCTGGTCGAACTGATCCGGCGTCCAAAAATAATAATCTATACCGTGACGCTCGCCCGGCCTAGGGGGGCGCGTAGTTGCCGAGACCGACACATGGATAGGCCGTGGTAGGTCGGCCAAGGCCCGAGCGACCAGGGTGGATTTGCCGCTCCCGCTGGGACCGCTGACGACGAACAGTCTACCTGGTTTTGCGAAGGTCTGCGATGGCTCTGGCACGCCGGTCACTCGACGTTTTGTACCAATTCGCGCATACGATCCAGGATGCCCTTGAGTTCTACCACGTGTTGGCTGATCAGCACGTCGTTCGCTTTGGTACCCATGGTATTGACTTCTCGGACCATTTCTTGGACGAGGAAATCAAGCTTTCTGCCCGGGCTGATCGTTTCCTGGAGCGCCTGTCGGAATTGTTCCAGATGACTGGCCAAGCGCACGATTTCCTCGCGGATGTCGCTGCGCTCGGCGAAAATGGAAACCTCCTTGATCAGATCCGCCGGGGACACGGGGATCCCGGTCTGGTCGAGCAATTCGCGGACACGGTCGCGGAGCTTGTCGCGATAGCCGATCACGACTTCCGGGGCGCGCTCTTGCACACGTTGCAAGCGACTGGCAGCCTGACCGGCGAGGTCCTCGAGCTCCCGTTGCATGGCAGCCCCTTCTTCGCGGCGCATGGCCTGCAAGCGCTCCAACGCCTGTTCCAGTGCTGGAAGAATGGCGCGCCAATCGTCGGCCAGATGATCGGCTTGGTCTCGAGGCTCCAAGACAGCGCCGGGCAGGATCAGCAAATCGCGCAAATGGACAGGCGCGGCCGGGTCGAGCATATTTTGCAACTGCCGGGCTTGGTCCAGGTAGCTTCTCAAAGCGACCGTGTTGAGCCGGTAGTCCTGGGCCTCGGGCTGCCGGTGCACCCGCAATTGCACCTGGATCGTTCCCCGACGGATTTGCTTGCGCACGACATGGTCAATTACCGGCTGCAGCAGTCCGTAAGGCTCGTTGGCACGCACCGTCAGCTTGAGATAGCGATTGTTGAGGGCACGGATCTCGACGACGGCCTCGATGCTCTCGGTGACTATGCGCCCCTCTCCAAAGCCGGTCATGCTCAGAAGCACGCTAGCACTCCCTGATCGAGGGCGTTCATTCGCCCCGCGTTATTGCGGTGCGCGTCTGCGGCTCGGGACGCTCTTGCACCCAGATGATGAGGCAACTGAAAAAAATCCAAATGGCAGCTAGGATCAATGTGACCCGTGTGAATGCATCGCCGGCACGCGAGCCGAAGGGACTGGAACTGCCTGCGCCACCTAGCGCGCCGATAAGCCCGCCGCCCCGTCCGCGTTGAATAAGTACAATGCCGATAAGAATAATGCTCAAAAGAATGAGCAACGCGTACAAAAATACCTCCAGCCACGTCATGGTTCGCCTCCTGCGAGGAAATTAACGTTTTGCTCAGCCGCTCGACCGAGGCAGTCCCTTTTATCCTTCGAGCAATTAGGCGCTGCTGTTCTCTATCTTGCCCGCGGCGGATGTCGGCTCGGTGCCAGGCGACCGCTGACTGCGCTTGCCGACGGACGATGCATCTACGAACCGATGCCTTGCCCATGGGTAAGCGCGCCGGCAGGATGAGCCGTAGCCGCTGACAATGTCTTGCGCCCCCAGCTACTTCCAGTATATCGCGCCACAGGGATAGGCGAAAAGACCAGAGCGACGAGGTCCGTGCCATCGGCAGCTGGTCCCCATGGGGCTACGCTGCAAGTACTGCGCGAGTTTTCAGGTTTTAGCCCGTCGCGCTGCCTGGACGATTTGGGTGAATTCGTTGGCTTGCAAACTGGCACCGCCTACGAGGAGGCCATCCACGTCCGGCTGCTGCACAAGGGAGAGAGCGTTGTCAGCACGCACACTGCCGCCGTACAGAATGCGGCAGCTTGCCGCCACCTGTTGGCCGGCATGGTGCTCGACCCACTGACGCACGAAGGCGTGCATTTGTTGTGCCTGTTCGGGTGTCGCGTTATGTCCGGTACCGATTGCCCAAACCGGTTCGTAAGCGATCGCCAGTTCGTCCCATTGGGCAGCGGTCAATTCTGTCAGGCACGCGTCGAGTTGGCGTCTCAGAACGTCGGTAGTTCGATCGGCCTGCCGTTCGGCGAGCGTTTCCCCGACACAAAAAAGCACGCGCAGTCCAGCGCGCAGCGATTCCAGGACTTTGCGCCGTAGAAAATCGTCGCGCTCGCCCAGGATATGCCGTCGCTCGCTGTGGCCCACCAGCACCCAGCGGCACCCTGAGTCCAATAGCATCAAGGGGCTTACTTCGCCTGTGTAGGCGCCTTTGGCGGCAGGATAAACATTCTGGGCGCCTACGACCACTGGGGATCCGAAGAGCGCGCGATAGACTCGCGTCAGGTAGGGAAAAGGCGGGAAGACGGCCAAGTCCATGTCGTTATAGTCTGCCAGCGATCGAGCCAAGGAATGAGCCAGTGCCTCGGCCTCTGTACCCAGGGTGTTCATCTTCCAATTGCCGGCGACGAAGAGTCTTCTCATGACGTCGTCACTCCTTCGCGAGATCGGTACGCTGCGTCACGGCGCGGCGGCACTATGACGCGCCCCAGTACATCGGCCAAGCGCTTGATGTCTTCCATCAGCCGGCCAAAGGCTTCGGGGAGGAGCGCCTGGGGCCCATCGGAAAGAGCCTTTTCGGGACACGTGTGGACTTCGACATGGATGCCATCGGCACCCGCAGCTATGGCTGCTCGTGCCATCGCCGGTATCAAGTCCGGTCGGCCGGTAGCGTGGCTGGGGTCCACGACAATCGGCAAGTGGCATTGGCCTTTGACATTGGGCACTGCTGCCAGATCGAGCATGTTGCGCGTCGAGTCCTCGAAGCTGCGTACGCCGCGCTCGCAGAGCACCACTTGGGAATTACCTTCGGACAATATATACTCGGCAGACATGAGCAAATCACGAACTGTAGCACTCATGCCGCGCTTGAGGAGCACCGGTTTGCGCGTTTGCCCCACTTCGCGCAAAAGATCGAAATTCTGCATATTACGCGCGCCGATTTGCAACATATCGGCATAACAGGACACCAGGTCCACTTGACGCGGGTCCATCACTTCGGTGACGACGGGCATGTCGTATTTGGCGCCGACGTCGCGCAATATTTTAAGACCGGCTTCTCCCAGTCCTTGAAAGCTATAAGGGCTGGTGCGGGGCTTGAATGCTCCGCCGCGCAGTATGTTGGCACCTGCCGTTTTGACACAAGCCGCTATTGCGTCCAGGAGTTCGTAACTTTCCACTGCGCAAGGGCCGGCGATGATGGCCAGGCACCCGGCGCCTATGCGCACGCCGCCTACGTGCACCAACGTGTCCTCGGGACGAAACTCGCGGCTAGCCAGTTTGAAAGGTTTCATAATGGGCAAGACCTGTTCCACACCAGGAATGGCCAGCAGCGGTTCGGCTTGCAGCTTGGTTTCGTCTCCTATGACGCCGATGATCGTACGATGTTCTCCCTGACTGACATGCGGGCGCAGGCCGAGCGCCATGATACGCTCGATGACATGGTCCATCTGTTCACGAGTAGCACCGGGTTTGAGCACGATGATCATACCTCACCTCGATCTAGCTCGGCTGCTGTGTTCGCACTTCGGTTTGTGCCCGGGCGACCGTTGGATGCGCCAGTCTGCTGGCGTGCCAGCTCCGCGCCGATCATTCCGGCGAGATGCGCTCGTCGTGGGCGGCAGGCACCCGACGGGCACGGTCGCTGCGTCGTACGGAGGCAAACTACTCCAGAAGGCTTCCTCGCGTCGCTAGAAATTTTTACAGGAAGCGAGCGTGTGGAGCAACCACGGTCCGTTGGGCGCCGTTACGATGACAACTAGCCCTCGTCGGCGGGGGCAGGTCCGACGTACAATAGGCACATAAACGTGCCTGCTTAGCATAGTGCTCACCGGGGTCAAAGGTGCATCCATGGACAATGGCGAGCGAACCTGTCTGCCGATCGCTCGGAACAAGGTCTGCTGGCATCGGCTCGTAGCCCTATGTGCTCCGCTAGTGGTCTGTGCCATTGTTGTCGTCCCGTCGCGGTCCAGTGGTCAACCCGGCGTGGGTGTCGTGTATGTAGAGCCGGTGCTGGAGCGCGAGGTCCGGGCGGGACGGACCTTGGTCGGGACGGTCACGCCACTACGGCAGGCGCTGGTGGGCAGTGCCGTTGCCGGACGGGTCCAGGAATACCTGGCCGAGGAAGGCAAACGGGTGCGTCGTGGAGATGTCCTGGCGCGGTTACAGACCGGTGTCGTTGCCGCCGAAGTGGAGCTGGCTCGCGCCCAACTCAAGCTACGGCAAAGCGAACTGGAAGAGCTACTCAACGGGTCTCGCAAAGAAGAAGTCCAACAGGCACGGGCTCACATGGAAAACATGAAAGCCCTGATGCAATACCGGCAGAATCGGCTGGAACGAGCCCGAGCTGCTCGGCTGGGGACCTCACCCGAGGAATTGGACGAGGCACTCTCTCTGGCCCAACAGGCCGAAGCAGCTTATCGCGAGGCACATGCCGCCTGGCGGCTTATCGAGGAAGGCCCGCGACGCGAGAGGATAGATCAGGCCCGTGCGCGTGCCCAGGCTCAGGCTGCCGAACTGCAGCGCCTCGAGGAGATCATGGCGCGCTTCACATTGGTAGCTCCTTTCGACGGCTACGTGATCGCCGAACATGCCGAGGTCGGCAAATGGCTCAATCCAGGCGATCCGGTAGCAGAAGTCGCTGCGCTCGACGAAGTGGATGTCGAAGTGCCTGTGCCCGAGGACGACGTGGTGCGCCTCAAGATCAGCGATACGGCGCGCGTGGAAATTCCCGCGCTCGGCGCCTCCTGGAGCGGCCGGATCGTGTCCATCGTCCCCCAGGCTCACGTGCGCTCGCGCACTTTTCCGGTCAAGGTGCGGTTGGCCAATCGCTTGGAGCAAGAGGCTCCCGTCATCAAAGGCGGCATGTTCGCCCGCGTCACCTTTTCGACCGGTAATCGGCACAAGGCCTTGCTCGTGCACAAAGATGCAATCGTGTACGGCGGATCTGCACCGGTCGTCTATGTGATCGAGCAAGAGGGCGACCGAACCATCGTCCGCGCAGTGGTCGTAGAACTGGGAGTCGCCGAGGGCGATTATATCGAGGTTCACGGCGCGGTGCGTCCGGGGCAGGAGGTGGTAGTGCAAGGCAACGAACGGCTGACACCGGGCCAGCCCGTACGGGTGCAACCACGCACTGCTTCCCCTGACCGGGCTCGAGCCACACCACGTCCTTGAAGCAGGAACCGGCCATGCACTGGATCAAGGCCCTCATACGCAATCCCGTCAAGGTCGCCGTGGGCGTGCTTCTGGTCATGCTATTTGGCATCATCGCCTTGTGGCGCATGCCCATACAGTTGACCCCCGAAATCGAAATCCCCACCATTACCGTGGAAACGCGTTGGCCCGGAGCCAGTCCTCACGAAGTGGAACGGGAGATCGTTCAGGAACAGGAGCGGCAGCTCAAAGGCGTCGAAGGGGTCACCAAGATCACGTCCGAATGCATGGATTCTTTGGGCCGCATCCGCTTGGAGTTCGCTGTGGGCACCGACATGCGCGAGGCGCTGCTGAAGGTCAACACCCACTTGCAACAAGTGCGGCAGTATCCCGAGGATGCCGACGAGCCGGTCATTCGTACCGCCAGTCTATCGTCGCGTCCTATTGCTTGGTTCATTCTGACCCCGCGACTGCCGAAGGATGCCGACTTGCGACAATTCGCTGCTGCCCATCCGCATTTGGCAGACGAGGTGGAGCATATCCGCCGGGCGGCCAACGAAGGGGTCATGCTGGTGCGGCTCGAAGAAGCTGCAGCGCGCTACCCGGAATTGCGCGTGTTGCTGCCTCCAGCCGTGGATGTGACCTTATTGCGCAAATTCGCCGAGGATGTCATCGAGGCGCGGTTCGAGCGCGTGCCCGGGGTCGCTGAAGCCAACATTCTGGGCGGCCGCGACGAAGAAATGCACGTCATCGTGGATCCGCAAAAACTGGCCGCGCGCAAACTGACCATCCTCGACGTGCGCCACGCTTTGCGAGGCCAGAATAAAGATACCTCCGGCGGCGATGTCTGGGAAGGCAAGCGGCGCTATGTCTTGCGCACCTTGGGTCGTTATCGTCGTCCCGAAGACGTGGCACAGACTGTTATCGGTTACCAGGATGGGGCCCCGGTATATGTGTGCGACGTGGCCGAAGTACGCCCTGGGTTTCACAAGCCCGAAAGCATCGTACGCCGTTTCGGCGCGCGCCGCCTGTCCATCAACTGCATCCGCGAAATCGGGGCCAATGTCCTGGAGGTCATGGATGGGTTGCGCGCCGCCTGCAGGGAACTGAATGCCGGCGTGCTCGCCCAACGAGGTCTGCAGCTGGTGCAGGTGTACGACGAGACCGAGTACATTTACGCCGCCATCCATTTGGTCCGGGACAATATCTTGCTCGGTAGCGTACTCACCGTGGGGGTGCTGCTGGTTTTCCTCAAAAGCGGGCGCTCCACGCTCATCATCGGCCTGGCGATTCCGACGAGCATCATCGGTGCTTTTTTGGTTCTGTCCCTCATGGGACGCTCGCTCAACGTGGTCAGTTTGGCCGGAATGGCCTTCGCGGTCGGTATGCTCGTGGATAACGCCATAGTGGTACTGGAAAATATTTACCGACATCGTCAGCTAGGGAAAAGCGCCTGGCAGGCGGCTGTGCAGGGCACCACCGAGGTTTGGGGCGCCGTATTGTCGTCCACCTTGACCACGCTGGCTGTTTTTTTGCCCGTGCTTTTCGTACGCGAAGAAGCAGGGCAGCTGTTTTATGACATTTCGCTGGCCATCAGCGCTGGGGTAGGGCTGTCGTTGGTGGCTGCTTTGACCGTCATTCCCGTTTCAGCACCTCGTTTGCTAGCCGCAGGTGCGGTGCGGTCTGTGCCACTTGGTACCACGACTCCGCAGGACCAGGGCGACGGCCGCACCAGGATAGTGCCGCACGACCTCGAGCACACTGCGGATACTCACGACCGGCCTATGTGGCGTACCAATCGAATTCTGGCGACGATATGTCGCCCGCTCGATAAGTTCGGCCGGGCTTTTTCTGCCCTCATTGGGCATATCAACGACTGGCTGCTTCAGAGTGTCGTCTATCGTTCGATCGTGGTTGCGCTGTTCGTGTTCGGGAGTTTGGCTCTTTGCTGGCTCACGGCACCACACGTCGAGTATTTGCCTTCGGGCAATCGCAATCTGGTTTTTGCCAATCTGCAGCCGCCGCCTGGTTATAACCTCGACGAAATGATGCGTATCGCCGAAGAGATCGAAAAGCGGCTACGCCCGTACTGGGATGTGGATGCCGGTGTGGTGGCGCCTGGCACCGGAGTTTATCCCGCCATTTCGGATTACTTTCTAGTAGCACGCGGTCGGCAGATGTTCGTTGGCGTGCGTTCGGCCGATCCGAGTCGAGTCGGTGATCTCGTGCCGCTGATGCAACAGGTGACTTCCGGAATCCCAGGCGTCCTCGCTGTGGCCAAACAATCGAGTCTCTTCGAGCAGGGTCTGGGTGCGGGACGCACAATAGATATCGAGATCACCGGCCCCGAATTGCCCACGCTGGTACAGTTGGGACGACAGGTGTTGGCCCAGGTACGCCAGCTTTTGCCCCAGGCGCAAGTTATCCCCTTGCCCAGCTTGGATTTGGCCAGTCCCGAGATTCATGTGGTCGCCAAACGTGAGCAGGCGGCGGACATGGGCTTGACCACCGAAGAATTGGGATACATCGTGGACGCCTTGGTAGACGGTGCCTATGCGACCGATTATTACGTCGGCAGTGACCGGATAGATCTGCGTATCGTAGGGCAAGCCGAGTTGGCCTCCCGTTTCGAAGACCTGCGCAGCTTGCCGGTAGCCGTACCGACAGGCGATATCGTTCCACTGGGCAGCCTGGCCGATATCCACATACGCAGCGGGCCGGAGCAGATCAACCATCGCGAGCGTCAGCGCGCCATCACTATTCAGGTTTCCCCGCCGCCCAGCCTTGCCCTCGACGAAGCGCTCCAGCTCATCGAGGAGCATATCGTCGCGCCCCTGTCGGCGAGCGACGACCTGGAGCAGGGCACGTATCGCATCAATCTGTCGGGCACGGCGGATAAGCTCCGGGCTACTTGGGAGGCGCTGCGTTTTAACTTCGTTCTCGCAATACTGATTTGCTATTTGCTGATGGCTGCTCTTTTCGAGTCATGGCTTTATCCGTTCGTAGTCATACTGAGCGTGCCGACCGGATTGGCAGGGGGCTTCCTTGCACTGGCGCTATTGAACCGTTTTGTGCTCGCGCCTTTGGACGTGATCACGATGCTGGGCTTCGTGATCATCGTGGGCACGGCCGTGAACAACCCCATCCTCATTGTCGAGCAGGCGCTCATCCACATGCGCCAGGAAAGAAAAGACCTGCGCAGAGCGGTCTTGGAAAGTGTGNAGAATCGCATCCGGCCTATCTTTATGACTACGGTAACTACCGTCTTCGGTTTGATTCCCCTCGTGGTAGCTCCAGGCGCCGGCAGTGAGTTGTACCGGGGTCTGGGCGCGGTGGTCCTGGGCGGACTTCTTTATTCCACGCTGGTGACTTTGATCCTGATCCCGGCGTTTTTGACGCTCGTCTTGCAGGCCAAGGATAAGCTCGCGATACTCGTGGGCGTACGATCGAGAGGCACAGAAGCGATAGGATATCCGGTCCCGGCTCGCCGGTATGGTTCGCTTGCCGCCGCGCCGGGGCAGCAGACGCCCGAACCGAGTGCGCATTGATGGTCCAGCCATGTCGGCTCGAGGGAACAGGATGGTTGGCCGTTCCAGCGAATCGAAACCGGACGACACCGGCGATGTCGAGCAGACACCGCTGTATCGCGAATGTGTCCATCTGCCGCACCACAGGTACGATGTGATCATCGGTACTGACTGTCTGAACCTTGTGCCGCAGGAGTGGCAACGATTGGGACACTGGTCGCGTGTGGTGGTCGTAGCCGATAAGCAGGCCGAGCGCTATGCCGCCCGGATCGTCGAGTACGCCTCGCACGCAGGTGCCGTCGTGGAGTGCACTACGGTGCCTCCGGGAGAGATCTCGAAATCACTGGCCGAAGCCGAGCGTCTTTACGATTTTTTGATCGCGGTGGGAGCGGATCGCCGGACGCTCTTGGTGGCTGTCGGCGGGGGTATGGTCGGGGACCTGGCCGGTTTCGTAGCCGCCACATACGTGCGGGGCATCTCCTGGATCGTGGTGCCCACGACTTTGCTGGCTATGGTGGACAGCGCCGTCGGTGGCAAGGTCGCTATCAATCGGCCCCAAGCCAAGAACATAGTCGGTGCCTTCCACCAACCGATCCTGGTCGTGGCGGACACCGACACCTTGGCCACTTTGCCGGATCGCGAATACCGTAGTGGATTGGCCGAAGTCGTGAAATACGGCCTGTTGGGAGACCGGACTTTGTTCGAGCGGATCGAGGCATCGGTGCCGGCGCTACTCGGCCGGCAGCCGGACGTCTTGCGGCAAGTGATCGCTCGCTCAGTGGCTCTCAAGGCGCGGATCGTCGAGGCCGACGAACGCGAGCTCAGCCACCTGCGCGAGGCCCTCAATCTGGGCCATACTTTCGCCCATGCGCTGGAGGCCGACCGCGGCTATCGGGAGTGGTTGCATGGAGAAGCCGTAGCCGTGGGTCTGGTGTGTGCCCTGCGCCTAGCTTGTCGCAGAGGTCTGATCGAATCGGCTTTGTGCCAGCGTCTGATAAGTTTGCTCCAGGCTTTGCATTTGCCGGTCCGGCTGCCGCTAGGTTGCGATCCTGGGGAATTGCTGGGTCTTATGCGGCGGGACAAGAAAGCACGTGCCGGGCGCTTGCGCTTTGTGTTGCCGGTCGCCTTCGGCCAAGTCCAAGTCTTCGATGACGTGCCTGACGAGGACGTGTTGGCGGTGCTCCACGAGGCCCTGCAATAGCCTAAAGCACCGTGTACGGGCAAAGCGATGTCTTCGGCAGAAGTAGAAGCAGAGTGGCTAGCTTTGCTGGCCCTGCGGCAAATCCCGGGGCTGGGCCCCAAGTTGGCCGCGGCGCTGGTGCAACATTTCGGTAGTGCACAGGCAGTGGCCCGTGCCACTGTGGACCAGTTGACCCGTAGCGTGCCTCGCATGTCAGCGGAGGTAGCCGGTCAGGTCGTGAGCCGTCTACGGAGCGATATCGGGGCTCGAGAATTGGAGCGCGTGTGCCGCTTGGGACTCGCTCTGGTCCACCGGCGTGCTGCCGAGTTTCCGCCCTTGCTCAGGCAAGTCGAATCGGCACCGCTATTCCTTTATGCGCGCGGTCTATTGCGCGCTGACGAAGATCGGACTGTGGCCATCGTGGGGACGCGGCAATGCACGCCCTACGGCACTCGCATAGCGGAGGAAATCGCCCGCGGGTTGGCCTTACGGGGCTACACGGTAGTCAGCGGCCTAGCCCTCGGCATTGATACTGCAGCCCATCGGAGTGCCTTGCAAGCAGGCGGCCGAACCGTTGCCGTGCTGGCAGGCGGCTTGGGGCGTCTTTATCCTCCCGAAAACCGACCGCTCGCCGAGGCGATCGCGCGACAGGGTGTGTTGTTCAGCGAACATCCGGTTGAAATGCCGGCTTTGCGCGAGCTTTTCCCCGGGCGCAATCGGCTCATGAGCGGTATGAGTCGGGCTGTCGTGGTGGTCGAGGCACCAGAACGCTCCGGCGCCCTCATCACGGCCAAACACGCAGCAGATCAGGGGCGCGATGTCTTCGTCGTGCCGGGACGGGCAGATAGCTTCGCCAGCTCCGGCTGCCTGGCCTTGCTGCGTCAGGGAGCTACCCTGGTGCGCAACGTCGAGGACGTCTTGGAATCGCTGGGCGAGCCCACACCGGCCGAACGCCCCGCGCCGCCGAGCATGGGGAACAGCTCGGTGCCTGGCACGGAACCAATGGCGTCCGATACCGGCTCGCCGTCGTCAAAACCACCCGCCCCGGTGCCGTCGGATCTTTCGGAGGAGTTGCGTCGTCTCCTGGAGGCGGTGTCCGACGAGCCAGTTTATGTGGAGGAGTTGATCGAGAAGATGGGCCAGCCGGCACAACAAGTTTGCCGAAACCTGACATTGTTGGAAATCAAAGGCCTCGTGCGACGCCTTTACGGCAATCGGTACCAACGCCTGCACCCAGGTTGATGCTATCCTTGGGGCAAAGGGCCGTTTGCCGAACTCAGGCGATTGCATCCGCTGTCCTCATCGTAATGCGCGCGCTTGCCAGGACAGGTGGAGCTGGGNCGGCATCGCTAGTCCGGTGCCGAACGCCCGGACTGTCGCAATGAATCGCGAAAGGACAGGGGCGGCGCTATGACTTTGCGCTGGTGTATCGTCCGACTGGTGTGGTTTCGCGAGATTGTAGACCAAGTCCGGGATCGCCGGACGCTTTTTATGCTCGTTTTCGTGCCCCTGTTACTGTATCCCGGGTTGGCTTTTCTCATGTCGCGCGTGGCACTTTTGTTCGCCGAACAACCTGTCACGGTAGCCTTGAGTGGGCCGTTGGACTTCCTCCGAGGACAAGGACTACCTCCGCTGATCGAACTGGCCGGCGACAAGTCCGCCAGGTTTCGAGCGGAGCTGTTCGACAACCGCGAGGAGCAAAAGCTGGTGCGCATAGTCCTTGCCGAGGAGGACGAGGCGAGCCAATTAGTGCAGCGGGGGGAGGTGGATCTAGTAGTCATTTTCGATCGGCAGGCGCTCGATCGGCTGCGGGCCGGCGAGCGAACGCCCGTCCGCTTTCGCTTGCGCAAAGAGAGCCCGGTCCAGATACGGGCAGCGGGCCAGCAGAACGTGGCCGCGGCTAGCCAGCCGGACGAGCCATTGCTGAACTCTACCGACGATCGGGCGCGGATGGCTTTCGTGCGCGTGCGGGATGTCCTGCGTGCCTGGGAGAAAAGCATCGTAGCTTCGCGATTGCGGGAACGCGGCTTGCCCGCCGAGTTCCATCGCCCCCTCGTGCTGCCGCGTTTGGAACACAAATCCGAGCGATTGTGGTCGCGCCTGTTTCCGTTTCTGNTCGTCATGATGTCGCTGACCGGCGCGCTTTACCCAGCGATAGACCTGTGCGCTGGGGAAAAAGAACGAGGTACCCTCGAAACCTTGCTGGTCAGTCCTGCGAGTAGTGCCGAGATAGTTTGGGGAAAATTCCTGACGGTTTGGACGTTCAGCGCCGTGACGGCGGTTTTGAATCTGGCCAGCTTGGGCTTCACCACGTGGCAATTCGCGCGCATGGAAATCCCCGGACTGACCACTATGGCACAGGAACAAACGGTGCTGCCGGCACCCGGATGGACGGCACTGGCCTGGTGCGTCGTCCTGCTGGTACCGCTGGCGGCTTTTTTCAGCGCTGTCGCCTTGGCCCTGGCAGCTTATGCGCGCAGCGTGCGCGAAGGCCAGTATTACTTGATGCCCCTACTGGTCCTCACCTTGCCGCTGGTCCTTTATAGCATCCTACCCGGCGTCGAGCTGACCCCGGTGCATAGTTTGTTGCCGGTGGCCGGTCCTGCTCTGCTGTTGCAGGCGCTGATGGAGGCACGCTCGCCCGAAGAGTTTCCCTGGACCTATCTGGCGCCTGTCCTGATCCCTCTGGTTGCCTACTGCTACCTGGGCATTTCCTGGGCAGTCAATCAATTCCAACGTGAGGAAGTGCTGTTCCGCGAAGCCAGTCGCATGGACTTGCGCCTGTGGCTGCGGCACTTGTTCGCCGAGAAGCCGGATCGGCCCACCGCCGGTCAGGCACTGACGTGTTTTGTTTCTGTGATATTGGTGACATGGATCGTGCAGATGTTCGTACCGTCGTTGCTAGGAGCGGTGATCGCTTCGCAGATCGCTGGCGTGGCAGCCCCGGCACTGTTCATGACCATCCTCCTCACGCGCCGGCCAGTGGAGGGACTGCGTCTCGCGCTGCCGCAGCATGGTCCCTTTTCGTCGCCGGAGCAACCGGCCCCTCTTCGGGCGCGGATGCTCTCGTTTCTACTCTGGTCGCTGTATGCAGTTGTTTTGATCGTTGTCTTGCATCCCATCAGTGTGATGACGGTCTATGTTGTGTTGGAGCAATTGCCCGGAGCCGAGCATGAGCTGGAACGGCTAGCGCAGGTGTTGCAGGCGCCGGCATGGTGGCACAGGGTCGCTTTTTTTGCCTTGCTACCGGCGCTGTGCGAAGAACTGGCCTTTCGCGGCTGTATTTTGAGTGGTCTTGGCCAGCGGTTTTCCGGCCGGCAGGCAGTGCTCATTTCAGCACTGCTCTTTGCCTTTGCACACGCAGAAGTGGTGCGCTTCCTGCCGACATTTATCCTTGGATTGCTCCTCGGGGCGCTGGTGTGGCAGAGCGGCAGCCTATGGCCGGCAGTGATAGCCCATGCCGTCCACAATACCCTTTCTTTGTTGGCGGCACAGGCCGCCGATTCCTCAAGCGGCTCCTCGCTCATGCCCCTTTTGGAATGGCTGTATTCTCCGTGGGGCTTGGTGGTGTGCTTTTCTACGCTGGCCCTGTTGTTGCTGGGTCTTTTCCGAGCGCGCAGGGGCGCACCCCCTCGTTGACGCCGCGATCTTTGAATATACCCTCCCGCGCTGGGCAAAATCCGCAGAATAACTCGCAGCGAAACGGAAGACCCAAAGGACCGACCGGCGCCTCCGTACGCAGGCACGAGCGAAACTTCTGGCTATCGGATTGTATTCGTACCAAGAGTTCGCCGCATTGCTACGCTCGGCTGGATAAGCCGGAATACACATGCAGGGGTTGCGCCGATGCAGCAACGGTATCGAGCTAAGTGGATCGTACCCATCGAGGGTCTGCCTCAGGAAAATGGTGTCTTGGTTGTCGAGCAGGGCCGGATCGCCGATATCCGCAAAAGCCACGGATTGTGGCCGGCTTGTGACTTAGGAGATGTGGTTATTTTGCCGGGACTGGTCAACGCACATGTGCATCTGGATTTGCCGGGGTCGCTGCTCGCCTCTGCTCGTGCCGGCGGCTTCGTGTCTTGGCTACGCGCGGTCATCGCTTACAGACGTGCATCCAGCCAGCAACAGACCGAGTCGGTCATACGCCAGGGCATTGCCGAGTCGTTGCGGTACGGAGTCACGTGTCTGGGCGACATTTCCGCCGATGGTACCAGCGCGCGCCTGCTTGCAGCCGTTGGCATGAAGTCACTCGTTTTCCAGGAGGTGTTGGGGCTGACGCGTGAGCGCACCCGCGAAACGGCCCGTGCTGCACGTTGGCGATTGCAGAACTGCACCTGGAACGATGCGCTACGCGGTGCCCTCGGTCCCCATGCTCCGTATTCGACTGCTCGCGTGCTCTATCGCTGGGCCGGTGCCTTTGCTGCGCGGCACGCTATACCGCTCGCCACGCATGTAGCCGAAACGTTGGAAGAGCTGCAGCTTTTGCGCAGCCGGACCGGTCCACTTCGCGAGTTGCTCGAAGAGCTGGGTATCTGGCGACCGCAAGCACTGTGCCGCACCATACCGGAAGTTTTGCAATGCATGAGCACTGCACCGCGCGTTATCGCCGTCCACGCCAACTATTGCGACGAGAAAACACTGGCCGCGGCTGTGCAACTCTTTGCACATCGGCCGGGCGGCATCGTTTTTGCCCTCGAACGCACGCCGCTTTCGGGCACGAGCCTTACCCTGTGGGACTTTATCGAAGCGCAGGCATCCGGCTCGCTCTGGGGACAGACAGTCGCGCTTCGAGTCCCGACCTCGACCTCCTGGGCGAAGTGCGTTTCCTGTACAAAACCTGCCCGACGCTCGATCCTCGAGAGCTTTTGAAAATGGCCACCTTGGCAGGCGCGCAGATCCTCGGTATGGAGCGGCGTGCAGGCAGTCTGCGGGTCGGCAAAGACGCCGACTTTATCGCCGTCCCCCTGCAAAATGAAGCGGCAGGGGAAGATCCCTGCCGGCATGTTTTGACATCGTGCGGCCGACCCGCAGACTGCCTGCACGCCGCTCCATACCGAGGATCTGCGCGCCTGCCAAGGTGGCCATTTTCAAAAGCTCTCGAGGATCGAGCGTCGGG
>JGI25066J35082_100019_pt1 | contig 18899 bp, 25 predicted proteins | sample Antgeofumaro1A2B_FD_35082 | JGI IMG/M metagenome (IMG submission 35082)
AGCACATCGCCAACGCCATCGCCGCCAACTACGACGATATCCACATAATGTTCTGTCTTATTGGGGAGCGGCCGGAGGAGGTAACCGACGTCCGGCGCTGGTGAAAATATTTCCCTGCTGCTCGGCGTGGGCCTGCATCAGCCGGTAAATGATGTCCTGCTTCCGCAGGGTGCTAAGGCCCGTTAAACCGAGCTCCCGGGCCATCTCAAGCAACTCTTCCCGAGTTTTGGTCTCAAGTTCCGTAATGTTCATAGTCGCTCCCAGGGACAAGGTGTTTTGGGGTTTGGATTTCGGTCCGCGACTCCGGGGGATAAACAAAGGCTACCTGGGCCGCCACCCCCAACCGGCCCAATTATAATCGTTGGGTTTTCACCACGTCAACATTAATGTCCCGTCTGTCAGCGGCCGACTGGCAGCTCCAGCTCGAGGCCCGCTGCCTTCCAGTCCTCCAGGAACCGGCTCAGGCCGATATCGGTGAGCGGGTGGTGCAACATCTGGAGGAGCACCTTGAAGGGCACGGTGGCGATATCGGCCCCAGCCTTGGCCGCCGCCACGACGTGGAGGGGATGGCGGATGCTGGCCGCCAGGACCTTGGTGGGGATATGGTATTTTCTAAAGACCTCAACCGTATCCCGAACCACGGCCATCCCGTCCTGGCCCACGTCATCGAGGCGGCCCACAAAGGGACTGACGAAGGCGACGCCAGCCCGGGCCGCCAGCAAGCACTGGTTTACCGAAAAACAGAGGGTACAGTTGACCTTAATACCTTCTTTGGAGACGGTACTTATGGCCTCGAGGCCCGCGGCGGTCACCGGAATCTTGACGACCACGTTCGGCGCCCAACTGGCCAGCTCCCGGGCCTGCCGGACCATCCCTTCCGGGTCCACGGCGGTAACCTCGACGCTCACGGGTCCGGGAACAAGGCGACAAATCTCCAGGACCAGCGCCCGAAAGGACCCCGCCCCCTCCTTGGCGGCCAGCGACGGGTTGGTCGTCACCCCGCTGACCACCCCCAACTTGACGCCCTGCCGGACCTCCTCTATATTCGCAGTGTCAAGGAAAAGCTCCATACTTCCCTCCCGGGGAGTTTCCGGTTGCCCACCCAATTATACCGGAGCCGAGGCCAACCTTCGGGGGACCGTCCGGTAAGATTATGCCATAAGGCGGTGGAAAGCGCAATGAAGGTCAAGGCCAAGTTCGACCTTACAGACCACATCGCCCTGGTCACCGGTGCCAGCCGGGGGCTCGGCCGGGGGATGGCCCTTGCCCTGGCCTCCGCCGGTGCCCATGTGGCCCTTGCTGCCCGGTCGGCCGAAGGCCTGGCCCGGGTTGCCGCCGAGATTCGTGAGCTGGGGCAGGAAAGCCTGCCCATTCAGGCCGACCTGGTCGACGCCCGGGAAGGTGTCCGCGCGGTGGATGAGACGGTCAGGCACTTTGGCCGGGTCGACATCCTGGTAAACAACGTGGGCACTAACATCCGCAAGCCGGCCCTGGAGGTCACCGAAGCCGACTGGGACTACCTGGTGACTTTAAACCTCAAAACGGCCTTCTTCACGGCCCAGGCCGCCGGGCGGCAGATGATCCGCCAGTTCCAAACGGACCCCTCCCGTCGGGGGAAGGTGATAAACGTCGGGTCCCTGGCCACCAGCCTGGCCCTCCCCAACGCCTCCGTTTACGCCATTACCAAAGGGGGCATCGGGCAGCTGACCCGGGCCTTAGCCCTGGAGTAGGCCAAGCTGGGGGTGAACGTCAACGCCATTGCCCCCGGCTACTTTTACACCGACCTCACCGAGCCGCTCCTCACCCACCCCGAGCACTCGGCCCGGATCCTGGGCCGAATTCCCATGGGCCGCACCGGCCAAATCGAAGATTTGGCCGGGCTCGTGGTCTTCTTGGCCTCCCCGGCCTCGGACTACATCACCGGCCAGGTCATCTACGTCGACGGGGGCTGGACGGCCTGGTGAGGGGACCTAGTCCTGGCGGCCCAGCTCCGCCCTGAGCTCGGCGATCTCCCGCTCCACTTCCCGCAGCTCGGCCTCCAGCTCCCGCCGGTACTCCTCCAGCATCTCCAGGTACTCTTCCCGCCTGGGAAAGCCCGGGCCGAAGTAAAAGAACCCGAAGTGGGGCCAGCCGAAGCCAAACCGGAAAAACCGCCGGCGCATCGTTTTCCCCCCAGTTCAGCCGGTCAGTTTAGTTATAATATAAAACGGCCGCGGGAGTAGCTCAGCTGGCAGAGCGCCTCCCTTCCAAGGAGGATGTCGCGGGTTCGAATCCCGTCTCCCGCTCTATTTTTGCTCGGCCAAAGCCGGCCCGGTAAGACCATAGCGGACGGGGGTTGAAGTTGTGAAGGTTATTCTCCGTTATCCCAGGCGACAGGAGCTGGAGTTCCATGGCCCCCGGCGGGTTCGGGATATCCTCAAGGAGCTTAATATAAACCCCGAAGCCGTCCTGGTCATTCGGGGCGATTCCCTGGTTACGGGCGATACGGTCGTCGACGAAAACGACGTCATCGAGATCCGCCCGGTGATGTCGGGAGGCCAGACCGATGCGTTGCATTAAGTGCCGCAAGCCCGCCGCCGTGGAGGTGCGTCGGCACCACTCGGCCTTCTGCCCGGAACACTTCATTGAGTTCTTCGACAACCAGGTGCGGCGGGCCATCCACGAAGAGAAGATGTTCACCCACGACGACCGCATCCTGGTAGCGGTCTCGGGGGGCAAGGACAGCCTTGCCCTCTGGGACGTCCTGCTCCGCTTCGGCTACCAGGCAACCGGCCTGCATATCAATTTGGGGATTCCGGGCTATTCGGACCTCTCCCAGGAAAAGACCGAGGCCTTCGCCCGGGAACGCGGCGCCGAACTTCTCATCGTCGACCTGGAGGCCGACTACGGGGTGACCGTCGAAGACTTCAAACGGGGTTCCGAGCGGACCCCCTGTTCGGCCTGCGGCCTTTCGAAAAGATATATTTTCAACAAGGTTGCCCTCGAGCAGGGCTTCGATGTGGTAGCCACCGGCCACAACCTGGACGACGAGGCCGCAACCCTCCTGGGCAACCTTATCCACTGGCAGGAAGGCTATCTTGTTCGCCAGGGGCCGGTGCTTCCGGCCGGCTATCCGAACCTGGTCAAGAAGGTAAAGCCCCTCTTCCGTCTGGCCGAGCGGGAGGTCGCTGCCTACGCCGTTTTGCGGGGCATCGATTACGTCCTGGACGAGTGCCCCAATGCGGTTGGGGCCCGCTCCCTGCTATATAAGGAGGCGCTTAACCTCATCGAGCAGCACTCCCCTGGGGCCAAGCAGAGCCTTTACCTGGGCTTCCTGCAGAAGGGCCGCCGGCTCATTGCGGCCGCCGACGAGCGGCCCCAGCTGGTCGAGTGTGAGCGCTGCGGGATGCCCACCACCTCGGAGGTGTGCTCCTTCTGCCGGCTGATGGAGCGGGTCAAGATTCGGCTCCGACGCGCCCGGCCCGAACCGGTGGCCCAGCCGGCGTCCGACTAGGTCCCTTCCTCCCAGCTGGCCAGGTAGCGCTCCTGCTCTTCGGTGAGACTGTCAATGGCGATACCCATGGCCGCCAGCTTCAGCCGAGCCACCTCCTCGTCCACCTCCCTGGGCACCCGGTAGACCTGGGGAGTCAGCGTGCGGCCCTCCCTGACCAGATATTCCACGGCGAGGGCCTGGTTGGCAAAGCTCATGTCCATCACCGCCGCCGGGTGGCCCTCGGCCGCGGCCAGGTTTATCAGCCGGCCGTCGGCCAAGAGGTAGAGCCGACGGCCGTCGGCCAGGGTGAATTCTTCCACGAAGTCCCGCAGGGTTCGGCGCCCCACCGCCAGCCGCTCCAGGGCTGGGATGTTTATCTCCACATTGAAGTGGCCGGCGTTGGCCAGGATCGCCCCGTCCTTCATTACCCGGATGTGGTGCTCGTCGATGACGTTGATGTCGCCGGTGGCGGTGATAAAAACGTCCCCGATCCGGGCCGCCTCGGCCAGGGACATCACGTCGTGGCCGTCCATGAGGGCCTCGAGGGCCCGAACCGGGTTCACCTCGGTCACAATCGTCCGGGCCCCCATCCCCCGGGCCCGCAGGGCGATGCCCCGGCCGCACCAGCCGTAGCCGCAGACCACCACCCGCCGCCCCGCCCAGAGGATGTTGGTCGCCCGGGTGATGCCGTCGATGGTGCTCTGGCCGGTGCCGTAGCGGTTGTCAAAAAGGTACTTGGTATCGGCCTCGTTTACGGCAATGATGGGGTAACACAGGGCGCCGGCCCGGGCCATGCTCCGCAGCCGGATCACCCCCGTAGTGGTCTCCTCAGTGCCGCCGATTATATCCCCCAAAACCTCCCGACGCCCCTTGTGGGCGGTGCTCACCAGGTCGGCCCCGTCGTCGATGGTTATCTGGGGCCGGTGGTCCAGGGCCCGGTGGATGTGGCGGTAATAGGTCTCCGTGTCCTCCCCTTTGATGGCGTAAACGGGAATGCCGTAATCCATCACCAGGGCGGCGGCCACGTCATCCTGGGTACTCAGCGGGTTAGACGCGCACAGGACCAGGTCGGCGCCACCCGCCTTTAGGGTGATGGCCAGGTTCACCGTCTCGGACGTAATGTGCAGGCAACCGGCAACCCGCACCCCTGCTAAAGGTTTCTCTTTCTCAAACCGCTCCCGAATGAGCTTGAGGACCGGCATCTCCGTCGCGGCCCACTCGATGCGGGTCCGGCCCTTCGGGGCCAGGGTCGGGTCCTTGATGTCCCCACGGTATCCGGCGGTTGTCATCTTGCCTCCTGTCCCGGGATGATTCGGCCGAAGAGCCGCCAGAACGGCCCGATGTGCCGCCGTTCGGCGATGCCCTCGATCAGGTTCGTCACCACCTCATAACCCAGCTTCCGGTAGGCCCGGACGGCCGGAGTGTTGGAGCGGTTGACGTTAAGGACGACGTCGTCGACCATTTCCAGCAGGTCCGCTGTTACCCGGCCGGTGACGGCCGTGGCATGGCCCAACCCTCGGAAATCAGGGTCAGTAAAGACATTGCCCACCGCCGCGACCCGACGGGTCCGGTCGATAAAGTGGGTTCCGGCCACCGAGACCAGCCGGCCGTCCTGCCAGATACCGTAGTATACACCATCGGACACCTGGCGGGCCGTTACCAGGCTGCCGGCGCCCCGCCGGTAAAGCCGGTTTACTTCGGCCGTATCCTCGGCCTGGAGACGCACCGCCCGCGACCAGTCCACCGGCCGGAACCGGGCCCGGTCCACCCACATCCGCCACATGGGTTGGCCCCCCTGGAGCCGAAAGACCCGGTCCACCGCCGGAAAGTCCCGCTCAAGAACCGTCAGATAAACCGTCCCCGGGATGGGGGCTTCCGCCAGCAGCCGGAAAAGGAGCTCGTCGGGACCGTAAACGATGAGGGCCGGCGGCTCATAGGCCCGGTTCACCACGGCCCAGGCAGCCCGCCCGCCCTCAAAGAGGGCAAACCATTCCGACCGCTCCCGCATGGGGGGAAGGAGGTAGCCGAAGCCGTAGGCGACTTCAAGGCGGGCCGCCTGCAGGAGGGGCACCACCTCCTCGTCGCCTTTGAGCCGGACAACCGCCCCTACCTGCGCCACACCGTTAGTCCACGACGAACCGGGTAAACTCCCGGAGCTCTTCGGTTCGGAGGCGGATCTCCTCGGGGGTGACCTTTTCGAGGCGGCTGAGGCTGAAATCCTCCACCGTGAAGCTGGCCACCACCGTCCCCATCACTACGGCCCGGCGCATGGTATCCAGATTTACCCGGTTGGCTCTGGCCAAGTACCCTAAGAAGCCCCCAGCAAAGCTGTCCCCCGCCCCCGTCGGGTCCCTGACCTCATCGAGGGGATAGGCCGGGACGGCGAAATAATCAAAGTCCGTAAACATCACCGCCCCATATTCCCCCTTTTTAATGATAACCCCCTTCGGGCCGAGGCGTAAGATCCTCCTGGCGGCAGCGAGCAGGCTTGGGGTTTCCGCCAGCATCCGGGCCTCGGCCTCGTTCATAAGGAGGATATCCACCTGCCCGATGGTCCGGACCAGGCTTTCGGGCTTGTTCTGAATCCAGTAATCCATCGTATCCATCACCCGCAGCCGGGCCTTCGGGACCTGCTGAAGGACCTCCAGCTGTATATCCGGGTCCCCGTTGGCCAGGAAGACGAACTTGCTTTCGGCGTAGCCGTCGGGCAGAACCGGCCTGAAGTCGGCGAAGGTGTTCAGCTGGGTTTCCAAGGTCTCGACCATGTTAAGGTCATAGTCATACCGGCCGGACCACCGGAAGGTTCTGCCCTCCCGAACCACCACCCCCCCGCAGGTCAATCCGGGGCCGGCGGAGACGCTGCCAGAACTCGGGCGGAAAGTCGGTGCCCACCACGGAAACCATATTCACTGGCGCAAAGAGGCTGGCGGCCACCGCAAAATAGCTGAGCGACCCACCCAGCACCCCCTCGGCACGCCCGAAGGGGGTTTCAACGGTGTCGATCCCGATGGTGCCAACCGCAAGGATGGACATGGGCTTCCGACCTCACTTAGCTTAGATATTTCCCGACGAGAAGGCTCAGGTCCTGCTTGACCTTCTCGGGAATATATTCTGAACCGGTGATGATCGCATCCTTCAGGGCCACGGCACAGGGGCAGTCCCGCCCGGCCGGTATCATGGTGACGGCCTTTTTAATGATTTCCTTAGCGACCTGAACGTTCTTCAAAAGGTTCGTCACCACCAACTCCACCGAAACGGTCTGCTCCGTCGCGTGCCAGACGTCGTAGTCGGTCACCAGGGCCAGGGTGGCGTAGCAGATTTCGGCCTCCCGGGCCAGCTTCGCCTCGGGTAGGGCCGTCATTCCGATGATATCCGCCCCCCACGAGCGGTAAAGGCGGCTCTCGGCCTTGGTGGAAAACTGCGGCCCCTCGATGACCACATAAGTACCCCCGAAATGGGTCGTCGCCCCGGTTCCCTGGGCGGCCTCATAGAGGATCCGGCTCAGCACCGGGCAGAACGGGTCGGCGAAGCCGACGTGAACGACGATGCCGCCCCCAAAGAACGTGCTTACCCTCCCCCGGGTCCGGTCGATGAGTTGGTCCGGTATGACCAGGTGGAGGGGGGCGATCTCCTCCCTCAAGCTGCCTACGGCGCTCACGGATATAATTCGCTCCACCCCCAGCGACTTCAGGGCGAAGATATTGGCCCGGGCGGGGAGCTCGCTCGGGCTTATCCGATGACCCCGCCCGTGCCGGGGCAGAAAGGCCACCCGGACCCCGCTCAGGGTGCCGATGATGATGCTGTCGCTCGGCTCCCCAAACGGGGTGTTTATTTTTACCTCCTCGACGTCCGAAAGGCCCTCGATCTGGTAGAGCCCGCTGCCTCCGATAACGGCAATTTGAGCGTTGGCCATAGGCTGTTCACCTCCGCTCCTGACTCCTCGGCGGCTCAACCGCTCTGCGGCGCGGACTTTGCCGCCAGGGCGAGACTTTCCGAGTATGGCGGCCTTAGAACGCCCGCCTCGGTGACGATGGCCGTAACCAGCTCGGCTGGGGTGACGTCGAAGGCGGGGTTGGCTACCACCACCCCCTCGGGCGCAACCCGACACTCCCCAACGTAGAGAACTTCGGCCGGACTTCGGTGCTCGATGGGGATCAGGTCGCCGGAGGGGGTATTCAAGTCCACGGTGCTTAATGGGGCGGCCACGTAAAAGGGCACCCCATGGTGGCGGGCCAGCACCGCCAGGCCGTAAGTACCCACCTTGTTGGCCACATCCCCGTTGGCGGCGATGCGGTCCGCCCCAACCACCACACAGTCCACCTCCCCCCGGCTAAAAAAATAGCCCGCCATCGAGTCAGTAATCAGGACAAAGGGCACCCCAGCCTTCTTAAGCTCCCAGGCCGTAAGCCGAGCCCCCTGGAGCCGCGGCCGGGTTTCGTCCACCAGCACCCGGCGGACCTTGCCCTGGGCCCAGGCCTCGTAAATAATCCCGAGGGCGGTGCCGATGCCGGCGGTGGCCAGGGCGCCCGTGTTGCAGTGGGTCAAGACCGTGGCCCCGGCCGACACCAGGTCGGCCCCAAAGCGGCTAAGCCGCAGCGAAGCCTCCCGGTCCTCCGCCAGCAACCGCTGGGCCTCCGCCAGCAGGGCCTGGGCTGCCGCCGAAGGCCCGAGGCCTTCCGCCAGCGCCAGCATTCGGTCCAGGGCCCAGAAGAGGTTGACAGCCGTCGGCCGGGTTCGGCGTAGCCGCTGAGCCGCCTGCCAAAGGCTCGTCCTGAACGCCGCCGGATCGGGCGGGGCCTTGAGGGCGGCCAGGACGAGGCCGAAAGCGGCCGCCAGGCCGATGAGGGGGGGCACCCCGCACCTGCATCCGCTCGATGGCTTGGGCAACGGCCTCAGGCTCGGCCAGTTCCAGGTAAACCTCCTCCTCCGGGAGCCGGGTCTGGTCCAGGATCACCAGCCGGTCCCCAGCCCAACGCAGCGGTGTGACCGGAACCATCATTTGCTCCGTGCGCCAAGGGGCGGTGGACTCCGCCGATGGTAGTATCCGGAACGGAACGGCCCGCTGTCAACGGTCACCCGACCGGCCCACCGGGGGCGGGACCTCAGACCATGAGGATGACCGCGGCATCCGAAGTATAATGAACTGGGAAATTATGCCGCAACTGACGAACCTTCGGGTCGCCCAGATCTTTGAGCAGGTCGCCCACCTGCTGGAGGCTAAGGGCGAAAGCCCCTATAAGGTCCAGGCTTACCGGCGGGTTGCCCGTAACATTGGCCGGCTCGAGGCAGACCTTTCCGAACTTGCCGCCCAGGGCCGGCTTGCCGAGATTCCCGGGGTCGGGACCGAAATCGAAAAGAAAATCTGGGAGATTCTTCAGACCGGCAAGCTCGGCTACCTGGAACGGCTCAAGGCTGAGCTTCCCGGAGTGCTGACCCTGATGGAGGTCCCGGGTATCGGGCCCAAGACAGCCTACCGCCTGAGCCGTGAGCTTGGCATCCGAACCATCGATGACCTGGAGGCCGCCCTGGAGAAGGGGGACGAGTTCTGGGCTAGGGTCCCCCGCTTTACCCCCCACCTCCTGGAAAAGATCCGGCGGGGGGTAGAGGCCTACCGGCGGCGCAGCCCCCGATTGCCCCTGGGCCAGGCGGTCGTCCTTTTCGAGGAGTTGCGCCGCAGCCTCGGCCGGGCGGGGGCAACCCGGGTGGCGGCCGCGGGCAGCCTCCGACGGTATGAGGAAACGGTGGGGGACATCGACCTGGTGGTGGTTTGCACCGAACCAGAAGAGCTGGCCCGGCGGCTGGCCGGCGACCCCAACGTTCAGTCGGCCGAAACGGCCGGGCCCGGGTGGGTGCGGGCCCGTCTTATCTCCGGTATTAATGTGGATATCTACACCGCCGACGACCAGAACTTTGGGGCGGTGCTGGTTTGGGCCACGGGGAACCTAGAGCACCTTCGGCAGCTGGAAGGCCGCCTGGCCGGGGCCGGCTACAGGCTTACCGGCCAGGGTCTGCTGGGACCGGGGGGCCGTTTGGTGAAGGCCCCCGACGAGCAGCTTGTCTACGAGCTTGCCGGCTGGCCGTACATCCCCCCGGAACTTCGGAACGGGGCCGACGAATTTGCCGCCGACGTGGCCGAGCGGCTCAAAACCTTGATTACCCTGGAGGACATCCGGGGCGACCTTCAGTGCCACACCGACTGGAGCGACGGGGATGCGCCCCTTGAGGACATGGTCCGGGCAGCGGCCGCACGGGGCTTTGAATACCTGGCCGTTACCGACCACTCGGCCGGGCGGGCCAACGCCCGGGGTCTCGGCCCCGACCGGCTGGCGGCTCAGCGGGCCGTCGTCGAGGCCCTTAACCAGCGGCTTCGGGCCGAGGGCGCGGGGATCCGGGTGCTGGCCGGTATCGAGGTGGATATTCGGGCCGACGGCGGCCTGGACCTCCCCCCGGAGGCCCTGGCGCCCCTCGACGTGGTCGTTGGCTCCCTCCATACGGCCCTGAGCCAACCCCCGGAGCGGATGACGGAGCGGCTTCTTCGGGCCATAAGTAGCGGTTTTATCCATATTCTGGGTCACCCAACGGCCCGGCTCATCGGCAGTCGGGAGCCGGTCGAGTTTGACCGGGAAGCCGTCTTCCGGGCGGCGGCGGAAGCCGGGATCGCCCTGGAGGTCAATGCCAACCCGGACCGTCTCGACCTGAACCCGGCGGATATAAGGCTGGCCCGCCGGCTGGGCGCCCGGTTTGTCATAAGTACCGACGCCCACCACCCGTCAAACTTTGAGTTTATAAAGTTCGGGGTGATGATGGCCCGCAAGGCCTGGCTCCGACGGGACGAGGTTTTGAACACCGGCGGCATAGACCAGCTTTTAAACCGGCTAAAGGCCCGAAGATGAGGCGGAACGACCCGGGCGCCCGACCTCAGACAACCCCGGAACATCCGGCCGTTGTGCACCTGCGCCGCCGGATCACCGAGGGGGTCCACTGGTTTATCGCCCTACTGGAGGCCATCGGCCAGTGGGACCAGGTGACTGAGGACTACCGGGGCCGCCGCTTTGAGTACCTCATCGAAAACGAGGCGTTCGACTGGCTGGTCTTGGCCGAACGGCTGCTGGACCCGGTTGTGGACCTCTGCCCGAGCCGGGAGGTTGAGGAGCTCCTCTTCGAGGGTAGACCGCCCATCGAAATCAGCGATGCCGAATTCCGGCGGCTCATCGGGCCCACCAAATACCGGGCCTACTTGAACTACCTTTACGGGGTCTCCGTGGAGGAAGCCCTTCAGTTGGCCGTCCTAGAGAAGCTGGAAAAAGAGCGGCGCAGCCTGGCCTACTGTGCTAACCGGCCGGTGGACGACGATGAGGTCTTTACCCACATTTACGGCCGGACGGCCTCCGAACTTTGGGCCATGTTCTGGCAGGAGCAGGGCCTGGAACCGCCCCAGCAGACCGGCATCACCGGACTTAAACGGTTCACCTACTGGCTTTTTAAATATCGACTCCGGCACAGCGACCGGGAACGGCTGGCGGCCGACACCCGCCTTGGGCTCGAAACCCTCGAACGGCACCGGAACCGCCGGTCATGGGTGCTCAGTTTGAACGGGCCAGCCGCGGGTCCCGTGGTTGAGGCCGAGGCGGTCATAAGCCAGTAGGCCTGCCTAGGACTCCTTGCCCGCCGGCACCGAGGAGCGCAACACCCGGAAGATGAAGGCCGCGTTCACCAGGGCTGTCCCCAATGCCAGGGCGCCAAGCCACTTGGTAAGCTCGCCCCGGCCCAACACGATGATGGCCACCGGGGCGGCCACGCTCAGAAGTAGGAAACCCAAGCCCAGCGTCGGGCGGGAGTAAACCTTTCGGGCCACCCTGCCCAGGATAGCTGCCCCCAGCAGCTCGAAGAGGCCGAAGTCGGGTAGCGGGTCCATTTGGCGTCTAAGGCATTATAATAGCGAAGATATGGCTAAGTTCAAACTGAGCTATCTTGCCCGATGCCCCGGTCTGGCCAACAACTGAGCCTCATCCTGACCGCGGCCGTGGTTGGGCTATTTCTGCTGGGCTCCCTTGTTATCACCCTGACGGGGGACCTGGGCCCGACCGGGCGGCAGAATCCGGCCCGAACCCCAACCGCGTCCCCATCGCCGACCGTCCCCACACTGGCCCCCAGCCCGGTGGGGGCCATGGGCACCCCGGCCCCGCCACCCGCGCTGCCAACCCAGGCCGTCCCCAGCCCGACCGCGGCTACCCCCTCACCCACCCCCGTGCCCACCCAACCGCCCGCAGCCACCGCCACTCCCCTGCCGACCCCGACCCCCCGAGGCTACCCGTAAATCCCCCAGGGGCGCTATAAGGGCGCCCGGCCGGCCACCTTAACCTGGCCACAACGCCCACCGGTCTCATTGGTGGGAAATCAACCACTGTGCCGGGACCCTCAACCCCCACTATCCCACGTTCTCCACCAGCGTTATGTCGTATAGCTCGACCAACCCGGTCAATTTAATTTTTCTAGTATATTATGTCAAGTTACAAGTCTACAGCTTGTCGTGTATTATCCACCATTCTTCTGTAAATTTCTGTCTCGGTGCGGACCGCCTCGAGGATGCGTCTTAGGCGAGCTTCCAGCTCTTCCGGGGGGAGCTGGAGCATCGCCGAGTCCACCACGATGGAGACGTTTACGGTGACGTTCGGCCCGGCCTCCTGGCCGATGCTGCCCGCCGGCCGCGTGCCCGCCCCCACCCCCGGACGTCTCCCCACCCATCCGGCCGGCGAAGCCGATACCGGCCGACCCCTTGAGCCGCCCGGACCGACCTCAGGCTCCTCCCCAATGAGGCCGGCGTACCGGGCCAGGGCCAAGAAGAGACGGGCCGCCTTGGCGGCACTCTCCTTCCCCATTCGGTAATGCCGGACCAGCCGGTTGTGCACCTCCTCAAAGCCGGTGAGGGGGCCCCGTTCGGTGAAAAGGGGGGCGTACGCCTGCTTTAATATTTCCTGCAAGCCCAGCTTAAAGGCAGAGCCCCGCGACCTGAGCACCAGCGCCCTTTCCGTCACTGTCCCCGACTCGTCTATAAGCCCCAAGAACCGCAGGGCCCCGACCACCTTGTACTCATTCCCCGGCGCCACCCCCTCCCGCTCCAGCACCTCCTCGTCCACACGCGTCACGTTCCCCCGTTGCAACAAGTTTAGTCCCGCTATCGTCCCCTGAACCGGACCATACGGCGGCAGGTTTTTAAAAGGCCGGGCCATGCTTCACCCCCGAGTCACGGACTTTACTACTCGCCTAACCGGCAAGATTTGCGAACTTCCGGAATGGTCTGTATTCTTGCTCAAGTCCAAACTCAATTTTAATTAGTCCGCATCGGGAAAAGGCTAAACTTTTCCACCAATATTTTCCGGCCGGGTGGGGTCGTGCCTTCGGGTCCGGCGCCGACGGCCCGCGGGCCTTTCGGTCCCTTTCTGCCCGGCACTGCGCCGGCCGCCGACGTCTAGCCAGACCCGAACCACGGGTGTGCTCCCTCGGGAACCTGACCACCTTGGCCCCGGCGGCAGCCAGGACGCTACTCACCCGGACCGTTTAGTCCAAATAGTTGTCACAAAGTACCATGGGGAATCAAAATGCACTATTTGCTAGGCCAGGACTAAAATTTAAAGTCCGCTAGGTCAGAACGTGAATGGCATGGGGAACAGTTCGGCGAGAGTAGTCTTATGGACTATTCCCCTGAGGTTGGTCAGGATAATGGGCATGGTAAAGTCCGTCGCAAACTCTGCCAGCACCTGCCGGCACGCCCCGCAGGGCCTGGGAACTCCCGGTGTGTCGGCCACAACGGCCAGGCATCGTACCTTCCGGGCCCCAGCCGCCACGGCCCGAAAGATGGCTACCCGCTCGGCGCAGACGGTAAGGCCGTAGGAGGCGTTCTCGATGTTCGTTCCGGCATGAATTCGGCCGTCATCCCCCAGCGCCGCCGCCCCTACGGCGAAGCCGCTATAGGGACAGTATGCCCGCCTCCTGGCCGCCTTGGCCGCCCGGATCAGCCGGGATTCGAGTTCCGGGTTCAACCCTGCACCCCTCCAGGAAGGTGTCCCGAACCCAGCTCCCAGCCCCCACCTCGCAGTCCAGCAGCACCGCCCGGGGTCCGATTCGGCAACCGGGGTCAACCCGGGTCTTGCCGCCCAGGTAGGTCAGGGGCAGAAGGACCGAGCCTGCCCCAACCTCCACCGAGGGTTCTACCCAGACGGCATCGGATCCGATGATACGAACCCCCTGCTCGAGGAGGGCCGCCCGAACCCCCGCAAACACCTGCCTTTCGGCCCGGAGAAGGTCGGCCGCGGTATTTATGCCCAGCACCTCCTCGGAATCGAAAACGGTCAGATCCTCCACCCTGAGACCCCGCTGGGCCGCCCATCCGACCAGCTTTGTCAGGTAATATTCGCCGTTGGCCGCCCGGGGAAGACTTGCCAGCCCCGCCCAAAGGGGCCCCAGGTTTAGGGCGTAAATGCCCGTGTTCCATTCAGGTATCCGACGCTGGCGGGGTTCCGCCTCCCGCTCCTCCACCACCCCGACCACCCGGCCCGCGGCGTCCCGCAGGACCCGTCCCATACCGGCGGGGTTTCCGCCCAGGCAAGTAAGAATGGTAATATCTGCTCCGGTCGCCTCGTGGTGGGCCACCAGCTGCCGCAGGGTTTCGGCCTTCACCAGTGGGGTGTCGCCCCCGACCACCAGCACGTTGGCGTCGGGCTCCAGGGCCGACCGGCATACGGCCAGGGCGTGGCCGGTACCCAGCTGTTCTTCCTGGAAAACGTAGCGGTAAGAATCCCCAAGGGCGGCCCGAACCTCCCCCGCCCGGTGTCCAATCACCAGTAGGGTTTGCTCCGGCGGGAAGAGGTCCCCCAGGGTATCCAGTAAGTATCGAATCATCGGCCGGCCGGCAATGGGGGTTAGTACCTTNGGCAGACCCANGGGCANGCGGGTGCCCTTGCCGGCGGCCAGAACCACCGCCCGGGAAACCCGGCCCACCGCCTCAGCCCCCTGCCCCTCCTTCGGCGACGGCNATGGCGTCCANNTCGATCAGGGCGCCCCTGGGCAGGGCCGCGGCCTGGACGGTGGTGCGGGCCGGGGGGACGTTACCGAAAAACTCGGCGTAAACCTGGTTCATCTTCGGGAAGTCCGCCAGGTCTGCCAGAAACACGGTGGTACGAACGACCTCATTGAGGCCCAGGCCGGCCGCCTCCAGGATGGCCTGAAGGTTGAGCAGGACACGGCGAGTCTGCTCCTCGATGCCCCCGGCCACCAGCTGGCCCGTCTCCGGGTCCAGGGGAATCTGGCCTGAAACAAACACCATGTTACCGACTTTCACCGCCTGGCTGTAGGGGCCGATGGCCGCTGGGGCCTTGGCCGTGGAGATGACTTCCCGGGGCATAGGCTTTAGTCTCCTTCGTCGAGGTCTGGCAACCGGCCGATTATAGCACGGCTACGCCGCCGGCAATGTCTCGCCCCGTTCGATGGGGTAGATTTGGTCGGCGAGGCGGCGGACCCAGTCGAACCCCGATTCGCACACGAGGATACCCAGACCAGGCTGGCGGTCCTTAAAGGCCCGGATCCCCGCCAGCAGCCGCTCGGCAAGGGCCGGGGCCAGCCCCTCAAAGGGCTCATCTAAAAGCAGAAGCTTTCTTGCCCCAAGAAAGCTTCGGCCCAAGGCCACCAGCTTCTGTTGACCCCCAGAAAGGGCCGCCGCCGGCCGCCGCCTCAGGCTTTCAAGCTCCGGAATAAGCTCGTATACCGCCTTTAATCTTTCCTCAAAGTCGGGGATCTTCTGGGCCCAGCCTAAAAGCCTCAAGTTATCCTCCACCGAAAGCCCCCCAATCAGCCTCCGGTCCTCGGGCATGTACCCGACCCCAAGCCGGGCCCGCCGGTAGGCCGGCAGGGGGCCCAGCTCCGTCCCGTCCAGCCGGATTTTACCCCCTTCCGCCGCAACGAGGCCCATAATCGCCCTTAAAGTGGTGGTCTTTCCCGCCCCGTTGGGCCCAATCAGCCCCACCACCTGCCCGGGCTTAACTTTTAGGCTTACACCCCGCAGGATGGGGAAGCCCCCTAGCCGAACCGAAAGCCCTTCAACCTCGAGCACCGAAGACCCGCTGCCTCAAGCTTTCATCTTCGAGGACCTGGGCCGCAGGCCCGTCGGCCAAAACCTTCCCCTCGAAAAAGACCAGCACCCGCCGGGCGTAGCGGCGCACCACCTCCAGGTCGTGCTCAATGAAGACCACCGCCCGCTCCCGGCCCCCCACCGGCTCCGCCAGGGCCCTCAAAACCGTCTCGATAACCTGGTACCGTTCGGCGCTGCTTATTCCACTGGTGGGTTCATCCAAAAGCAAAAGCTTCGGTTCTGAGGCAAAGGCTATGGCCACGTCTAAAAGCTTGCGCTCGCCGCCCCCAAGGGCCGAGACTTTAACATTTAAAAGCTTACTGAGCCCAAACCTTTCAAGCAGCTCCTCGGCCTTCTTCACCCGCCCCGCCGTCTTCAAGGGCCTAAAGAACTCCAAAGCCTGCCCCTCCCGGACGGCTAAAGCCATGAGGATGTTTTCTAAAACCGTCATTCCCGCATAAAGCTGCGGGATCTGGAAGGAGCGGGCCACCCCGAGCCGGCTGACCTGCCGGGGCCCAAGGCCGGTTATCTCCCGGCCCAAGTAGATGACCTTTCCCCGGTCGGGCTTTAAGTAGCCCGTTACCAGGTTTAAAAAGGTGGTCTTGCCCGAGCCGTTGGGGCCCACAATCCCCACCACCTCCCCGGCACAAACCCTTACGCTTACGCCGGCTACCGCCCAGAGGCCCCCAAAATGGCGGGCTAAATCGACGGTTTCGAGGACGACTTCGGACGCCATCGGCCCTTTACCCACTCATAAAGGCCCCAAAGGCCCTCGGGATAGAAAAAGATTATCCCCAAGAGGACAAGCCCAAGGCTCAACTGCCAGGTGTAAGGCGAAAGCTTTATGGCGTAGTTACGCACCAGCTCAAAGAGGGCGCTGGCTAAAAAGGGCGAAAGCACGCTGCCCGTCCCGCCTAAGATAGCCACGAAGACGAACTCCCCGGAGGTGGTCCAATAGGCCAGGTCCGGGGCCACATGCCCCACACTCAGGGCCACCAGCGCCCCACCAAGCCCGCCCAAAACCCCCGAAAAAAGATAGACCCCGTAGACGGTGGCCTTAACCGAGGCCCCCATGTACTCCACCCGGACCTCATTGTCCTTTACCCCACGCATCAGATAACCCAAAGGCGAACGGCTCAGCCGCCAGGCCGCAAAAAGGCCCAAAAGGCCAAAGACCAAGTTTACGAAATAATTAACCGTCCTTATATCCCTGGCCGACACCTCAAAGCCTAAAACCGTCGGGATGGGTACCCTCAAACCGTCGGTACCTCCAGTGATGAAGTAAAACTTAAGCAAAAAGGCATAAAGGATCATCGAGAAGGCAACGCTTAACATTCCGAAAAATATGGCCCGATACCGGCTAAGAAAGAGCCCTAAAAGGCCGGCCAGGACCCCGTTTAAAAGGGCCGCGGCTAAAAGGCCCAAGGCCGCCTCCCGCACCCCCAAAAACTTGGCCAGGAATGCCACGGTATAGGCCCCGGCCGCAAAGTAAAGCCCGTGCCCGAAGGAGACGAGCCCGCCCCACATCAGGACTAGGACCCCCAATACCACCAGCCCCTTGGCTAGGGCAAGGCTTAGCAGGAACAAAAGCCAGCCGGGCAAAAGCCAGGGGGCACCTAAAAGCCCTAATCCTACCAGACCAAGCCCAAGGCCTTTAAAAACCCGCCTCATATGCGCCGGATTTCGGCCCGGCCGAAGAGGCCGTAAGGCCTAAAGATGAGCACCAAAGTCATCAGGGCGTAGACCAAAAACAGGTCGAGCTCGGGGAAAAAGTAAAGGGCCGAGGTCCGAACCAGCCCCACCACCAGGGCCCCAAGGGCCGCCCCGGCCACGTTGCCCAGGCCGCCGATGACCGTGACGGCAAAGGCGATGACGATGACCTCCACCGAGATACCGGGCACCACCGAAATCATCGGGGCCACCAGCGCACCCCCTAAGGCCGCCAGGAAGGTGCCCAGACTGAAGGCCAGATTGCTCACCCGACCCACATCCACCCCCAGGGCTGCACTCACCTCACGGTCGGCGATAACGGCGCTGACCAGCTTGCCAAAGGCCGTCTGACCCGTCAAAAACCAAAGAAGTACCCCCATCAGGGCGGCAACCCCAATTAAGGCCAAGGGATAGACCGCATAGGTTACAGCCCCAAGCTTTAGCTGACCCAGGGCCCCGTAGGGGGCGTCGGCTGCCCAAGGGGTAACCCCCCAGATAAGCTTTATTACGTCTTCGAAAATCAAAAGGACCGCAAAGGTGAGCAAAAGGCCCGTAACCTCATCCCGACCCGCCAGCCGGCGCAGAAGCAGCCGCTCCATCGCCGGACCTACCGTAAGGCCGACCAGAAGGGCGGCCAAAACCAGGGCCGGATAAGTCAAAGCCGGGCTTAAGCCCCGGCCCACCACCAGCCCCACTAAAGTCGCTGCCAGGTAGGCCCCCAGGGCATAGAAGCTTCCGTGGGCCACGTTTAAGACCCGCAAGACCCCGTAGACGAACGTAAGGCCGGCCGAGACCAGAAAGAGCCAGGCTCCGAAGATTAAGCCGTCAAAGAGGACGGCTAAAAGCCGCTCCGTCAGCACTGGGCCCCCGGAAAGCCCTGCTCAATCCAGTCCAAAGTTTTCACCCCATCGGGCGGGTTTACGCACTTGACCGGGAAGACCTTAACCCGGTCCAGACGGCTGAAACCCAGCTGGGGGTCAAACTTGGTTATGCCGTAGACGGCCGGTTCCACCGCCTGGTGGCCATAGCCGATGGCCATGGAAATCCGGCCGCTGGGGCTGTCAAACTCCAGGTACTCAAAGGCCTTGATTACGTCGTCGACGCTGGGCCAGCGGCCCGTAGCCTTTATCGCCTTCTCGTAGGCGGCTTTTACCCCCCTGCAGCGCCTGGACCACGTGGTAGCTGCCGTGGGGCATGGGGTACCGGCCATACTTGGCCCGGTAAAGGTCGATGAACTCCTTCTGAAGGGGGTTCTCCTTTGGGTCAGGATACTCAATCCAGTGGGGACCCCGAAAACCGATGATGATCCCGTCGGAAAGGTCCTTGCCAAACTCCTCAATATTGGCCCCATCATTGTTAAAAAGAACGGTCATCTGGTCGAAAACTCCCCTGGGCCGGCCCTGGTTTATAAAGGATACAAAATCCCCACACCAGAAACTGGTAAAGATAACCTCGGGACGCAGGGCGAGCAGCTTGGAGATCTCGCCGGAGAACTCGTTCTGCTGCAGCCTGGGCCAGAGGGTATCCAGGACCTGGACGTCGGGCTTGAGCTTACGCAGGGCCCGGATGAAGATCTCCCAAGAGTCCCGACCC
>JGI25066J35082_100026_pt1 | contig 17563 bp, 17 predicted proteins | sample Antgeofumaro1A2B_FD_35082 | JGI IMG/M metagenome (IMG submission 35082)
GTACTCCCGAAATTTAACGGGCAGAGTGATGCGGCCCTTCTCGTCGATGGCGTACTCGTATTCCCCGAGAAACATTTACCCGCCCGGACCACCTTTCTCAACAAAATCAATTTTAGGAGGAGAGTCCTATGGTCGAGTACGCCCATCCGGAGGTGCTGGTCTCCACCGAGTGGGTAGCCCAGCGCTTAAACGACCCCAATATTCGGGTCGTGGAGGTGGACGTGGATACCACCGCTTACGAAACGGGCCACATCCCCGGGGCCGTCGGCTGGAATTGGACCACCCAGCTTAACGACCCAGTCCGCCGGGATATCGCCTCCAAGGAGCAGTTTGAAGAGCTTATGGCCAGCTCCGGCATTGATAAGCACACCACCGTGGTCCTTTACGGGGACAACAACAACTGGTTTGCGGCCTATGCCTTCTGGCTGCTGAAGATTTACGGCCACGAGGATGTAAGGCTGATGAACGGCGGCCGCAAAAAGTGGGTCGATGAGGGCCAGCCCCTGACCACCGAGGTACCCCGGCTGGAGCGCAAGGTCTATCGGGCCGAGGAGCCCGACCTGCGCCTGCGGGCCTTTTTGCAGGATGTTCTTCAGCGGCTTCAGCGGCCGGATGTGGCCCTGGTGGATGTGCGCAGTCCGCAGGAGTTCACGGGTGAGATCCTGGCCCCGCCGGGTCTGCCTGAGACGNCCCAGCGGGGCGGTCACATTCCCGGGGCTAAGAATATTCCCTGGGGCCAGGTGGTCCGGGAGGACGGAACGTTTAAGTCTTACGACGAGCTTAAAGCCCTTTATGAGGGGGTTGGGGTGACCCCAGACAAGGAGGTTATCACCTACTGTCGGATTGGGGAGCGCTCGAGCCACAGCTGGTTTGTCCTGAAGTACCTGCTAGGCTACCCTAAGGTGCGAAATTATGACGGCTCCTGGACCGAGTGGGGTAACGTGGTGGGCCTTCCCATCGAGCGCTGACGTAAAACCCTACTCTGTCCGCCCCCGCCGCCCGGCCTTAAACGGGGCCGGGCGGCCCTTTTAACCCGTCGGCCGGGGATAATGCCGTGGAAAACTCGACTTGGCGAGTCCGGAGCCCGGGTGGTAGGCTTTAGGTCGGTGGGGAAAAGTGGTGGCAGGTGGTTAGGTCGGGGTCGAAAGGTGGTCCGGGCGGGTAAATGTTTCTCGGGGAATACGAGTACGCCATCGACGAGAAGGGCCGCATCACTCTGCCCGTTAAATTTCGGGAGTACCTCCGGCCCGGGGTGGTGGTGACCCGTGGCTTCGAGCGGTGTCTACTCGTCTTTCCCCTTCCGGCCTGGTCGGAGCTTACCCAGCGGCTTGATAGCTTGGATCTCACCGACGCCCAGGTCCGCCGCCTGCGTCGATTGACCTTCTCCCTGGCCTATTTTACCGATGTGGACCGGCAGGGTCGAATCTTAATCCCCCAGAACCTACGGGCCTACGCCAACTTGAAGGATGTAGGGGTTGTGGTTGGCCTGAATCGCTATCTTGAAATCTGGAATCCGCAACGCTGGCAGGAGGAGCGGTCGACCTTTGAGGCCCAGTGACGACTACGTTCACCAGCCCGTTATGGCCGCACAGGTGGTCGCTTTCCTCGTCACCGGGCCAGGGGATTACGTTGACGCCACCGTCGGCTTGGGGGGCCACGCCGAGCAAGTTCTTGAGGCCGCTGGTCCCGAGAGCCGACTGCTGGGTCTGGACCTGGACCCCCGGGCCTTGGAGGTCGCGGCCCGGCGGCTGGGCCGTTACGGTCCGAGGGTCCGGCTGGTTCGGGCCAACTTTGCCGACATCGCTGAGGTTGCCGGCCGGGAGGGCTTCGTGCCGGCCCGGGGAGTCCTCTTCGACCTGGGCGTCGGCAGTCACCAGCTCGGGGACCCGGCGGCCGGCTTTAGCTTCCAACTCTCCGGCCCGTTGGACATGCGCTATGACCCGACTGCTCCGGTTACGGCCGCCGATTTGGTGAACCGTCTCTCCGAGGCGCAGCTGGCCGACCTGATTCGCCGCTATGGGGAGGAGCCCCGGGCCCGACAGATCGCCCGGGCCATCGTCCAGGCCCGGCCCATCAACACCACCGACGAGCTGGCCAGGGTGGTCGCCCGGGCGGTGGGCACCACCCGGGGCCGCATTCACCCGGCAACCCGGACCTTTATGGCCCTGCGCATCGCCGTGAACCGGGAGCTGGAGAACCTGGCCCGAGGCCTGGAAGGGGCCGTCAAAATTCTGGGCCGGGGCGGGCGGGTGGTGGTCATATCCTTCCACTCACTGGAAGATCGGCTGGTTAAAGAGTTTTTCCGGCGGGAGTCCCGGGACTGCATTTGTCCCCCCGGCCTTCCCGTCTGTGTCTGCCGCCACCGGGCGGTTCTTCGGGAGCTTACCCGCCGGCCGGTGACTCCCGGCGAGGCCGAAATTAAACTTAATCCCCGGGCCCGCAGTGCCAAGCTGCGGGCGGCCGAAAAGTTGCTGGAGGCAGCCTGATGGCAGTGATCACCTACCCACGCCGACGCCAGGCTGCCGTTGCCGGCGGTGCCCGCCTTCGGGTCGGTGGAGTGCTTGGCTTTTTGTTAATTTCGGCGGGGGTGCTGGGTCTGATATCCCTGACGCTTTCGACCCTGGTCACCACCCAGGGCTACGAAGTGCGCCGCCTCCAGGCGGAGCGGGCCCGCTGGACCGAGCAGACCTTCCGGCTGGAAACGGAGATAAGCTCCCTGCGGTCCCTGGACCGGGTGGAGCGGGAGGCCCGCACTCGCCTTAAGCTGACCGAGGCGAAGGACCGGCTCTTTGTAAACCCGGCCGGGGCGCTGCCCCCTCCGCCGCCTCCCCCCTCGGTCCGGCCGACGCCGGAGCCGGACGCCCTACAACTTGCCTTTGACCGGCTGGCGTGGCTACGGCTGCTACTTCAGGACGTCGCGGCCGGGCTGCCGTAGGGCGCTACCAGCCGCCCCTTTTGAGGTTCCTTATCCTCGGGCTGATCATGTTGGGCGGGCTCGGGGTGCTGGCCGGGCGTCTGGTCTACCTGCAGGTGGTCGAACACGGTCGTTTCACGGAGCTGGCCCGGTCAGAACAGCTGGGAAAGCGAGCGATAATCCCGCGGCGGGGGGCAATCCTGGCCGTCGACGGCCACCCCCTGGCCATCAGTCTTCAAACCTACGACGTCTATTTCTACCCCAGATATCCGGGCGCGGCCGACGCCCGAGACCGTATCGCCGCCGAGCTTGCGCCGTTATTAAAACGGCCAGTCGATGAACTGCGAACCCAGACCCTGTCCGACGGGCCGGTGCTTTTGGCCTCCGGCGTTCAGCCCGAAACCGCTGCCAAGATTTCGGCCGCGGAGCTGCCGGGAATCGTCCTGGACCCGAAGTGGCGCCGGTACTACCCAGAAGGTTCGCTGGCGGGGCCGGTCCTCGGCTTTATCGGCCGGGACGCCCAGGGCTTGAGCGGGGTCGAGGCCGACTATGACCCGCTGCTGGCCGGAAAGACCGGCTGGGTCTACTACGAGCGGGACGCTTCCGGGGAGGAGATCCCCTTGGGCTTCAAGCAGGTCGACCCGCCCATCGACGGGGCCGACCTTGTCCTCACCTTGGACCGGTACATTCAGCGGGTGGCCGAGGCCGAGCTGGACAAGGCCCTAAAGGCGCACCGGGCCGATTCCGGCGTAGTCATCGTTATGGACCCCAAGACCGGGGCGCTCCTGGCCGTGGTGAGCCGCCCGGCCGCAGACCCCACCAAGCTCGACCTTAATGACCCCAACCTCCAGGCCCTCATCCGGAACCGGGCCTTTACCGACCTTTACGAGCCGGGCTCGACCTTTAAGATTATCACCCTGGCGGCCGCTTTGGAGTCGGGCCGGGTAGACACCGGCGAAACTTACTACTGCCCTGGCTACGTTAAGGTCGGCCCCTGGAGCATCTGGATGTGGAATTACACGGCCCTGGGGCCGGCCAACCTGGTGGACTTTATCCGGTACAGTTGTAACGTGGGGGCCGTGCACCTGGCCCGCCGGACCGGCCCGGCCGACTTTTACCGGGTCGTTCGGGACTTCGGCTTCGCCGAGCGGCTCAACCCTGAGTTCCGGTCGGAGGTGGCCGGACAGGTGAAGCTGCCCAGCGATTCCACGTGGTCCGAGGTGGACCTGGCTACCAACGCCTTCGGTCAGGCCCTCTCGGTCACGCCCCTGGAGCTGACCACGGCGGTGGCGGCGGTGGCCAACGGGGGTCTCCTAATGCGGCCTTACCTGGTGAAAGAAATCCGGGCCCCGGATGGCATCCGCCGCTTCGAGCCAACGGTGATTCGCCGAGTCATCTCCGAGGAAACAGCCCGCAAGGTGACCAACCTCCTGGTCGAGGCCGCCAACAAGGGCTCGAGCCCCACAGCCCTAATCCCCGGCTACCGGCTGGCGGGCAAAACTGGAACGGCCCAAGTGCCCGAAGGCGACGGCTACTCCCGTACGAAATTCATTGCCTCCTATATCGGTTACGTCCCGGCCGAGGCGCCCCGCCTGGTAATTCTGGTTAAAATCGACAACCCCAAGGACGTACCCTGGGGTACAACGGTGGCGGCCCCTGTCTTCCGGGAGGTGGCTAGTAAGGCCTTGGCCTACTATGGTATACCACCAACCGAGAAGCCCCGATGAAAGTCTCCGAACTTTACGACCTGGTTAGCTCCCACCTGGTTGAGGCCGTCGGTCCGGAACCGGACCATCTGCCCCTGCCGCCCATCCGGCCCGACTCCCGTCAGGTTCGGCCCGGTGAGGGCTTCCTGGCCCTGCGGGGCGGACGGGTCCACGGGGCGGAGTTCATCGCCGACGCCCTCACCCGGGGCGCCCGCCTTATCTTAACCGACCGGATTTCAGCCGCCGACCGGGACCTGGCCCGGAAGGTCGGGGCCCAAATCTGGGTCCTGGATGACCCCCTGACGGCCGTCCAGGATGCGGCCCGGACCTGGCGGGGGCGGCTGGGGGTGACGGTGGTGGGCATTACGGGCAGCGTGGGCAAGACCACCACCAAGGAGGCGGTGGCTGCCGTTCTGGCCGAGCGGTACCGGGTTCTTAAGAGTCCGGGCAACCTGAATACGGAGGTGGGCCTGCCACTTACCCTTTTAAGCCTCGGGCCGGAGCACCAGGTGGCCGTCCTGGAGATGGGTATGTACCAGGCGGGGGATATCGCCTTTCTGTGCGGCATCGCCCGACCCCAGCTGGGGGTTGTCACGGCGGTGGGCCCCAGCCACCTGGAGCGGCTGGGCTCCCTCGAGGCCATTGCCAATGCTAAGGCCGAGCTGGTGGAGTATCTGCCCGAATCGGGGGTAGCCGTGCTCAACGGCGACGACCCCGTCGTTTCCGCCTTCGATGCCCGGACCCGGGCGCGGGTCGTAAAATTTGGTTGGGTCCGGCCGGCCGATGTGGCCGCCACAGACGTACGGATGGGGGGCCTGCTGGGAACCGACCTCCGGGTGCGGGCCGGTGGCGAGTGCCGGCGGCTCCGGCTGGGGCTGGCCGGCCGCCCGGGACTTTACGCCGCCTTGGCCGCCGTCGCCGTGGGGCGGGTCTTCGGGCTTGACTGGGTTGAGGTCGAGCGGGGCCTTTTAAAGGTGTCGGTGGACCAGCGGCTGGCGGTCCTGCCCGGGGTTGGGGGACGGCGGGTGGTGGACGACTCGTATAACTCCAGCCCGGCCTCCCTGGCCGGAGCCCTGGAGTTCCTGGGCCAGCTTCCCGGGCGGAAGCTGGCTATCCTGGGGGATATGCTGGAGTTGGGCCCGATGGAGGCTGAGGCCCACCGGGAGGCGGGCCGGCTGGCAGCCCGGGTCCTGGATGTACTTATAGCCGTCGGGCCCCGGGCGGCCCTTATGGCCGAGGCCGCCCGGGAGGCCGGCCTGGGGGCCGTTTACCAGACCTCTGACCCGGCCGAGGCGGCGGCCGTGGCCCGGGCCCAGAGCGGCCCGGGCGATTGGGTCCTGGTCAAGGCCTCCCGGGGGCTCCGGTTGGAGCGAGCGGTGCAGCTTCTGGTGGGGGGGCAGGGGGTATGGACGTGGATGTGATGATCTACTCCCTTTTGGTCGGGGCCTTTACCTTCGTGGTGGGTCTCCTCCTGGGCCGGCCGGTCATACGGGTACTGCGCCACTACCGGGTCGGTAAGGCCATTCGGGAGGAGGGACCGGCCGGTCACCGGGTCAAGGTGGGCACATTAACGATGGGGGGCATCTTGATCTTTGCGGCCACCTTTGTAAGCACCCTTCTCTTCAACCTTTTCGGCCGCCTCTCCATGCTTTTGCCCCTCACGGTAGTGGTTGCCAGCGGCTTCATCGGGGCCCTGGACGACATGCTGGGGCTGGTCGGCCGCAACCGGGGTGGGCTGGCCGGCCGGGTTAAGCTGCTCCTGCTCACAGGCCTGGCGGTCGGGGCCGCCCTGGTGCTTCATTTTCTCTTGGGCTACGAGAAGATTCACATCCCCTTCGTAGGTTCTTACAGCTTGGGCTGGTTGTATCTGCCGGTGGCCGTCTTGGTTATTGTGGGGACGGCCAACGCTGTCAACCTGACCGATGGCCTCGATACCCTGGCCGGGGGCACTGCGGCCATGGCCTTTGCGGCCTACGGCATTATCGCCTACTTACAAGGGCAGAGCTACCTGGTGACCTTCTGCTTCACCGTGGTCGGGGCGATCCTGGCCTTTTTGTGGTATAACGCCCACCCCGCCGAGCTGATGATGGGCGACACCGGGTCCCTGGCCCTGGGGGCAACCCTGGCCACGGTGGCCCTGATGACAGGCCAGTGGCTCCTGCTGCCCATTGTCGGGCTGGTGTTTGTCATCGTGGCCCTTTCGGTTATCCTGCAGGTGGCCTATTTTAAGCTAACCGGCGGCAAGCGGCTCTTTAAGATGGCCCCCATCCACCACCACTTTGAGCTGATGGGCTGGTCAGAGCCCCAGGTTACTACCCGCTTCTGGCTGGTTGGCATCTGCGCGGCCATGGTCGGGGTTGCCCTGGCCCTGGCAGTACCACCCGCCCACTGAGGAGGACACGGTTATGATTTACGTCCACCGCCAACTCCGGATTTCCGGCCGCCGGCGGCGCCGGCCCCGGCGGATTCCCCGGCTTTTCCGGAAGCTGGTAAAACCTAACCCGCTGCAGCTGTGGCTCAGGTCGGTTCGGGAGTTGCGGCAGTAGTGGGCCTCGGCCGGGAAGGGCTGAGCCTGGTCCGCTATCTTGCCCGACAGGGCTTCCGGGTGGTCGCCGTGGACCGGAAGGGGCCTGCTGAGCTCGGGCCCGCCCTCCGGGCCCTGGCCGACCTGCCCGTGGAGCTGGTGCTAGGCCGGAACCGCGCCGAGGACCTGGCCCCGGCCGATATAGTTTTTCTGTCGCCGGGGGTTCCCCTGGATGCGCCGTGGGTGGCCGAGTTTCGGGCGTTGGGACGGCCGCTCTCATCCCTTACGGACCTTTTCCTCCGGGAGTGTCCGGCCCCTGCGGTGGGGGTTACGGGGTCCTGTGGCAAGAGCACCACCACCGCCCTGGTCGGACGCATCCTGGAAGATGCCGGGTTTACTGCCTGGGTTGGGGGCAACATCGGCCGGCCCCTGCTGGACTGGCTTTCCCTGATCCGGCCCTGGGACCGGGTCGTCCTGGAGCTGAGCAGTTTTCAGCTGGAGCTGGGGCCGCCCTCGCCCCGGGTGGCGGTGGTTTTAAACCTTTACCCAGACCACTTGGACCGCCACCCATCGTTCGAGGCCTACGCCGAAGCTAAAAAGCAGATCCTGGTCCGGCAGGGTCCCGACGACTGGGCCGTGTTGAATGCCGATGACCCGGTGGTGGCTGGGTTTGCGACCGTTGCCCCCGGCCGGGTAGCCTGGTTCGGCCTGGGACCTCCGGCCGGCCGGCCGGCCGCCGGTATCCGGGACGGGCGGCTGGTGCTTAAGACCGCCACCGGTGAAGAAGTGGACCTGGTCGGGGTGGAACAGATTTCCCTTCCGGGTCGGCACAACCTCTATAACTGCCTGGCGGCAGCCCTGGCCGCCTACCTGGCCGGCGCAACGGTAACCTCCATCCGCCGGGTGCTTGCCCGCTTTCGACCCCTCCCCCACAGACTGGAGTCTGTGGGGGAAGTGAATGGGGTCCGCTTCGTGAACGACAGTATTGCCACGTCCCCGGTCCGGGCGGCGGCGGGACTGCGGGCCACCGCGCCGCCCGTCGTGCTCCTTGCCGGGGGCAAACCCAAGGGCCTGTCCCTGGACCCCCTAGTGGCCGCCGCCCGGGAGACCTGCCGGCTGGTCGTCCCCTACGGGCAGGCGGGCCCCCAGGTGCGGGAGGCGATGGTGGCCGGGGGCGTTCCCGTCGACGAGGTTCAGCCCGGCCTGGCCGAGGCATTCCGCCGGGCGGTGATCCTGGCCCGGCCGGGGGATACCGTGTTGCTTTCGCCGGCTTTTGCCAGTTTCGACGAATTCCGGGATTTTGAGCACCGGGGCGAAGTCTTTCGCAGGCTAGTGAACGAATGGCGCGCGCAGAACAGCTCCCCCTAGGCCGCGGCCGGCGGGAGACGCCGGCGGAAAGGCGTCGCCGGATCCGGACCCGGGAGCTGGCGGCCACCCGGCTTGGACCGCCCGACGGGTGGCTTTTAGGGTCGGTGGGCTTAGTGGCGGCCTTCGGCCTTATGGCCGTCTACAGCGCAAGCTTCGCAGTGGGCCTGCGGGAATTTAACAATCCGTATTACTTCTTTACCCGGCAGGCCGCCGCCCTGGCTTTGGGTATCGGGGCCTTCGTGGTTACTTACTTGGTGGATTACCGTGTTTGGAAGCGCTTTGCCCTCTGGGGTTTACTTATCGCCTACCTGGGGCTGATTCTGGTCTGGCACACCGGCGACCCCCAGTACGGGGCCAGCCGGTGGCTCCAGCTGGGACCCCTCCCGGCTTGGCAGCCTTCGGAATTCGCCAAGCTGGCCTTGGTAATTTACTTGGCGTCTTGGCTGGAAAAGCAGGCCGGTCGGCGGGTCGGTTTTGTCAGGTGGGCCCTCCCCTTCGGCATTACGGTGGGGGGCCTGGTGGGCCTCATCCTGTTTCAGCCTGACCTGGGAACGGCCGTTATGGTGGGGACCATCGCCCTGGGAATGGTCTTCCTGGCCGGCCTTTCGGCCTTTCAGATCGGGTTTGTCGGCCTAGCCGGCCTGGCAGTGGTGGGCCTGCTGGCCGTTACCGAGGGTTACCGGGCCCGCCGCCTGGCCGCCTTTAAGGACCCCTGGGCGGACCCCCAAGGGATCGGGTTTCAGATCGTGCAGTCCCTCATCGCCCTGGGGAGCGGTGGCCTCTTCGGGCGGGGCTTCGGGGCGAGCCGCCAGAAGTTTGCCTACGTTCCCGGGGCCCATACCGACGCCATCTTTGCCATCGTGGCCGAAGAGCTGGGCCTGGTTGGGGGCCTTTTTCTCCTTAGCCTTTTGGGCTTTGTGGGCTACCGGTGCCTGCGGGTCGGCCTAAACGCCCCCGATCGCTTTGGGATGCTTCTGGCCGGGGGGGTAGCCACCTGGCTGGTGGGCCAGACGTTCGTCAACGTCGGCGGGGTAACCCACCTGATTCCCCTCGCGGGGATACCCCTGCCTTTGGTCTCCTACGGGGGTTCGGCCCTGGTGGTCACCTTAGCAGCCCTTGGTATCGTGGCCAATATTTCCAGGCACCGGCCTGCGGCCGAGGCCGATGAGGACGGGAAGGGCTAGGATTCGGCTGGTTATCGCCGGAAGCCGGACCGGCGGCCACCTATACCCGGCCCTCCAGCTGGTGGGGGCCCTTGGGGAGGGGGTAGAAAGCGTTCTGGTGGTGGGTAGTGGGGAGGGGCTGGAGCCCGAGCTGGTAACCCGGGCCGGCATCCCCTACGCCTCGGTTCCGGCCGCCCCCTTTCGGGGCCGGTGGCCGGGAAGCTGGCTTCCGGGAGTGCTCACCGTGGCCCGAGGGCTTTTCCGGGCCAGGGCCGTCCTGCGAAGGTTCGGTCCAGATGTGGTCCTAAGCACCGGGGGCTACGCCGGGGTCCCGGTGGGCCTGGCGGCCCGGTCCCTGGGGATACCCCTAGTGCTGTTTCCGCTGGACGTGGCCCCAGGCTGGGCCGTCCGCCTTTTAAGACCCCTGGCCACGGCCGTGGCCGTAACCAACGAGGCGGCATTGGCCCGTCTCAGGCACCGGCGGATTCGGCTGGTAGGTTACCCGGTTCGGCCTGCCATTGGCCGGGTAGATCCGACCACCGCCCGGGCCGCCTTGGGCCTTGGGGCCGAGCTCCCGGTAGTTCTGGTAATGGGGGGAAGCCAGGGGGCCCGGGCCCTGAACGAGGCGGTTTTTGCCGGCCTCCGCCGACTGTTGGAATCGGCCCAGGTGCTTCATCTCACCGGCCGAGTGGATTACCCCTGGGCCGCCGCCGTCAGGGCCGCCCTGCCGTCCGACCTCCAGGCTCGCTACCAGCCCATCGCCTACCTGGAGGAGGTAGAATTGGCCTACGGGGCCGCTGACCTGGTGGTGAGCCGGGCCGGGGCTTCGACCCTGGGCGAGCTTCCGGCTGCCGGGCGGCCGGCCATCCTGGTGCCGGGGGACTTCTCGGACCAGTGGGCCAACGCCGAGTATCTGGCCCGGACAGCCGGGGTACTGGTCGTTCGCCCCAGGGACCTGGACTGCCTGGTTCCCATCATCCTAGCCCTCCTGGACGACGGCGACCGCCGGGCCGAAATGGCCGAAAGGTTAAAGGGGCTTCACCGCCCGGACGCCGCCCGGGCCCTGGCCGACTTCCTGCTGGAGGTAGTCGACCGTGGGTGCTGAGCACGTCCACCTGATGGGGGTGGGCGGGGCCGGAATGAGCGCCCTGGCCCGCCTCTACCGGGCCCGGGGCTACCAGGTGACCGGGTGCGACCGCTCCCCGGGCCCGACCCTCGAGCGGCTGGGCCGGGAAGGGATCGGCATATCCGTAGGCCATGATCCCGCCCACCTTTCGGACTGTGACCTGCTGGTGGTTTCGGCGGCCATTTCCGCCGATAACCCCGAGCTCACGGCCGCCCGCCAGCGGGGAATTCCGGTCCGCAAGCGGGCCGAGGCCCTAGGGCAGCTCCTCTCCGGGGGTATTGGGGTGGCCGTAGCTGGAACCCACGGCAAGAGCACCACCACTGCCCTGGTGGGCTTGGTTTTGGAGGCAGCGGGCCTGGACCCCACCTGCGCGGTGGGCGCCGACGTGCCGACCTGGGACAGCAATCTGCGGGTGGGCCGGGGACCCTACTGGGTGGCCGAGGCCGACGAGTATGACTACAGCTTCCTTAAGTTGCGGCCGACGGTAGCGGTGGTGACCGCCGTCGAGTACGACCACCCCGACTGCTTCCCCGACTTGGAAAGCCTCTACCGGGCCTTTGCCGCCTTCGTCGGCAACCTCCCGGCCGGAGGAGCCTTGATCGTGGGGGCGGATTCGCCCCTGGCCCGGCGATTGGGGACCGAACGCTCGGACCTCCGGGTCGTCGGCTACGGGCTGGGGGAGTGGGCCGGCTTTGGGGAGTTCTGGTCGGCTGGGGACGTCCGGCTTCAACCCGGGGGTGGGGCAGTCTTCGAGGTAAAATACAGCGGCCGGCGGCTCATCCGGGCCGAATCGGCTCTGCCCGGCCGGCACAACGTGGCCAACGCGCTGGCCGCCATCGCCGTGGCCTACGTCCTTGGCGTTGACCCCGGTACGGCGGCCGCCGTCCTCCGGACCTTCCGGGGGGTTGGGCGGCGGTTCGAGCTGGTGGGTACCTTCCAGGGAGCCCTGGTCTTCTCCGACTACGCCCACCACCCCACTGAAATCGCGGCCACCGTTGAGGCTGCCCGGGCAGCTTTCCCAGACTGGCGGCTGGTGGGCGTTTTTCAACCCCACACCTTCAGCCGGACCCGGGCCCTCTTCGCCGACTTCGTCGAGGCCCTCGCAACGGTGGACGTCCTGGTACTGTGCGAGGTCTACCCGGCGCGGGAGGAGTACCGGCCCGGGGACCCGACGGCCGAAACTCTCCGAACGGCCCTGGCAGCCCGCCTCCCGGGCCGGGTTTATTACCTGCCCGACCTAGGTCGGTTGGGGGACCTTCTGAGCGCCATCGTCCGGTCCACCGACCTTATCCTGGTGATGGGGGCCGGAGATGTTGACGAGGCGGCCCGACGGCTGGTAAAGAAACAGGGTAATGGGCACTGACGGCGCCATCCCGAAGGGCTGGCAGCAGGGAGTTGCTCTGCGCAAGCACACGACCCTCCAGGTGGGGGGGCCGGCCGAGTACCTTGTAAAGGTGCGGACGGTGGCGGAGTTGGTGGAGGCCGTCACAACGGCTTGCTGGCTGCGGCTGCCCTATCGGGTCATCGGCCGGGGGAGCAACCTGGTGGTTTCCGACCGGGGTCTTAGGGGCCTGGTGGTCGTCAACCAGGCCGACGGCCTCACCCTCGAGGAAACCCCAGAGGGAGCCGTCGTCCGGGCCCTGTCGGGGACAGCCTTGCCAAGGCTTGCCCGGTTCACCGCCGGCCGGGGTTATACGGGGCTGGAATGGGCCGTTCAGGTGCCGGGGACGGTGGGGGGCGCGGTGGTAAATAACGCCGGGGCCTTTGGGGGGTCCACGGCGGATGCCCTGGAACGGGTCGAGCTCTTTCACCCCCGTTACGGCTATGCCGAGTGGCCGGCAGAACGACTGGGTCTGGGGTACCGGACGAGCTGTTTCCGGCGGGGGGAGGCCGACGAGTGGGTAGTTCTGGCCGCCTGGTTCCGGCTCCGGCGCACGGACCCGGCCGAGGCGGCCGTCCGCCTCCGGGCCGCCACTGAACAGCGGCGCAAGACCCAGCCCTTCGAGCCAAGCGCCGGCTCAACTTTTAAAAATCCCGGCCCAGATATGCCGGCCGGCTGGCTGCTGGAACAGGCCGGCCTTAAGGGGGTGGGTATCGGGGGGGTCATGTACTCGCCGGTCCACGCCAACTTCATCGTCAACCGGGGGGATGGCACCGCCGCTGATGTGGTAGCCCTCATCGGCCTGGGCCGGCAGGAGGTGAAGGCCCGTTTCGGAGTGGAACTGGAGCTGGAGGTGGAGCTGGTGGGCCCGGACCTGAAAGTTCCGGGTGGGAGGTGATTAAGATGGGTAAGATCAGGGTTCTGGTGCTCTTCGGCGGGCGCTCGGCCGAACACGAGGTCTCCATCGTCTCGGCCCGGGCCGTCGTCAAGGCCTTGGACCGCGCCCGCTACGAGGTCCGGCCGGTCTACGTCACCCGAGACGGTCGGTGGATTTTGCAGCCGGACGCGGCCTGGGCCGCCCTGGACGGGGGACCGGAAGCGGCCCTCAAGGCCGCCGCTGAACCGTTGGCCGGGGAGGCCGGCCTGCCGGTGCCGGGGGGCTCCCTGGGCCTGGCCCCATGGGCCGAAAGAGCCCCCCTGGATTTGGACGTGGTTTTCCCGGTGTTGCACGGACCCTTCGGGGAAGATGGGACCGTTCAGGGCCTGCTGGAACTGGCCGGGATTCCCTACGTGGGGGCGCCGGTCTTGGGGTCGGCCCTGGGGATGGATAAGGTTCTGATGAAGGCCGTTTTTATCGCCCGCGGCCTACCGGTGGTCCCCCACACCCACTTCCTGGCCCGAGACTTCCGCCGCGACCCGGAGGGCGTCGCTGCCCGGGTCCGGGCCGAAATCGGCCTGCCCTGTTTCGTCAAGCCGGCGAACCTTGGTTCTTCGGTGGGGATAAGCAAGGTGACCTGCTGGGAGGAGCTGGAACCGGCCGTGGAGCGGGCCGCCCGGTACGACCGGAAGGTGCTGGTGGAGCGGGCCGTGAACGCCCGGGAGCTGGAGTGCAGCGTCCTGGGCAACGACGACCCGGTGGCCTCGGGGGTGGGGGAGGTCGTCCCGGCCCGGGAGTTTTACGACTACGAGGCCAAGTACCGGGACGAGCGCACCCAGCTGCTAATCCCGGCCCCAATTCCCCCGGAGGTGGCTGAGGAGGTCCGGCGCCTGGCGGTGGCGGCCTTTAAGGCTCTGGACCTGGCCGGAATGGCCCGGGTGGACTTCTTCTACTGCCGGGACTCGGGCCAGCTTTATATCAACGAGGTGAATACCATTCCGGGCTTCACCCCCGTCAGCATGTACCCGAAACTGTGGGAGGAGGCGGGCCTGAGCTTTTCGGAGCTGGTGGACCGGTTGATCCAGCTGGCCATTGAGCGCTACCAGGAGCGGAGCCGATGTCGAACCGACCCCGATTAAGGCACCGGAGCGCGATCCGCCGGCCCGGCCGATTGGGCCGGGTCTGGCGGGTTGTCCGGTGGTTCCTGCCCATTCCCCTGCTCATTGCGGGGGCCTTTGCCCTCTACCCGCGGTGGGTGGTGGCCAGCGTGGAGGTGGAGGGGTTAAACCCGCAGCTTGCGCAACAGGTGCGAGCGGCGCTGGCCCTGGAGGGGAGGCCGATGCTCGACTTCGACCGGCCCCACCTTGAAAACTTTCTCCTGGCGCGCTTTACCGACATAAAATCGGTTAAAATTACAAGAGTGTTGCCTAACAGGGTGCGGGTCGAGGCCGAGGAGCGCCGGCCGGTACTGGTCTGGCAGCGGGCCGCCCAGTCCTTTCTGGTAGATGAGGAGGGGGTGGTCTACCGGACGGTGCGGGGAGAGATGGACCTGCCGCGACTGGTCGATGGGGGCAACAACGACCCAACGGCCGCCCGGCTGGACCCTGACACGGTCCGGTGGGCCATATGGCTCTGGCAGGTGCTGCCGGACCAGGTCGGGGTGCGGCCGGCCCGGGTCGAGTACTCGGCCGTGAACGGGTTCGTGGTGACGACCCCGACCGGCCAAGTCTGGCGCCTCGGCCAGGGTGAAGGTATGGAACGGCGGGTGGCCATCCTGCGGGAGGTCCTGGCCCGGGAACCAGCGGCGCAGGTTGTGGACCTGCGGGGGGACCGGTTTGGCATTTTACGCCGGTGAAGGGCACGGTCTGGGTTGCCCTCTTGGGTATCGGCCTAGGCCTTCTGGCCGGAAGCCTGGCCGGGCTTGCGGTGCCGCCCCAGTATGCCCGCTACATCGCCGTGGGAATACTTGCGGGCCTGGATTCCCTCCTTGGGGGCTGGCGGGCCGACTTGGAAGGGGTATTCGACAACCGGGTTTTCATCTCCGGATTCCTGGGCAATACTTTAATGGCCGCCCTGCTCACCTTCCTGGCGGACCGCCTCGGGGTTGAGCTTTACTTGGCGGCCATCGTGGCCTTTGGAGTAAGGATATTTAATAACATTGCGGTTATCAGGCGCAAATTGTTTATTGAAAACAGGTCGTCCGGAGAGAATTAGTGCCGAAGGAACGGTTCATTTCGGCCGTTGACGTCGGGACCACTAAGATCTGCACCATGGTTGCTCGTCTCCTTCCGGACGAACAGGTAGAGGTCCTCGGCGTCGGCATCGCCGGATCCCGGGGCCTGCGCCGGGGGATGGTGGTGAACATCGAGGAGGCCGTCGAGTCTATCCAGGCATCCGTGGACCAGGCCGAGCGGGCATCCGGCCACCGCATCGGCCGGGCGGTGGTGGGGATCGCCGGAAGCCACATTGAGTCTATCAACAACAAGGGGATCGTGGCCATCAGCCACCCGAACCGGGTGATCACGGCCGAGGATGTGAGCCGGGTCATCGACTCAGCCCGGACGGTCAGCATTCCCAGCAACCGGGAGATCCTCCACATCATTCCCCGGGGCTACGTGGTGGATGGCCAAGATGGGGTGCGCAACCCCATCGGGATGAGCGGCCTGAGGCTGGAAGTGGAGGCCCACATCGTTACCGGGGCGGCCACAGCCATCCACAACCTTACCCGGTGCTTCCAGCAGCTCGGGATTGAAATCGACGAGCTGGTGTTGGAGCCCCTGGCCTCGGGGGAGGCGGTCCTTTCCGAGGAGGAGCGGGAGATCGGGGTCGTTCTGGCCGACATTGGGGGCGGAACTACCGACGTGGCCATTTACGCGGATGGGGCGGTCTGGCACAGCGCCAGCATCCCCGTTGGGGGATACCAGCTTACCCGGGACCTGGCCATCGGCCTACAGGCCCCCTACGCCGTGGCCGAAGAGATAAAGCAGCTTTACGGCTATGCCCTGCCCCAGGAGATCTCCATCGACGATACGGTCCAAGTCCAGACCTTCGGCTCCTCGTCCCCGCGCCCCGTGTCCCGGCGCCGGATCAGCGAAATCCTCCAGGACCGCCTGCTGGANATTTTCGGCCTGATTCAGCGGGAGGTGGAGCGGGCCGGTAAAGAAAGGCTTCTGCCGGCCGGCATGGTGCTCACCGGCGGCTCGGCGAAACTCGCCGGCATCGATGAGCTGGCCCGGCAGTACCTGCAGGTTCCGGTCCGGGTGGGCTACCCCGCGGGGGCGGTGGGGTTAGTGGATAAGGTGGGCGACCCGGCCTTCGCCACCTCCATTGGTCTCCTCCTCTGGGCCCTAAGATACGGGGAGGGAGGTCGGCCGGGCCGGAGGTCCCGGCCCCGGGGCCGGGGGNTTTTCAGCCGGGTTCTCGACTGGTTGAGGGAATTTCTGCCACAATAAAACGGGCGTAAATCTTTCAGACGGCTAAGGAGGGTTGAATGCGGAGCCAGAACTTGTCGACCGAGAATGTGGCCAACATCAAGGTGGTCGGGGTTGGGGGGGCCGGAAANAACGCCATCGACCGGATGCTTGAGGAGGGAATCAAAGGCGTCGATTACATCGCCGTCAACACCGACGCTCAGCAGTTGGCCCGCTGCCAGGCGCCCATTCGGATCCGGATNGGCGACAAGCTGACCCGAGGATTGGGGGCCGGGGGCGACCCCGAAATCGGCCAGCGGGCGGCGGAGGAGAACCGGGAGGAGATCCGGGCAGCCCTGGAGGGGGCCGACATGGTCTTCGTCACCGCCGGCATGGGCGGGGGCACGGGGACCGGCGGGGCGCCCGTGGTGGCGGCCCTGGCCCGGGAGGTAGGGGCCTTGACCGTCGGGGTGGTGACGAAGCCCTTCAGCACCGAGGGCAGCCGCCGGCGAATGGTGGCGGAGCAGGGGGTCGAGCGGCTNAAACAGAACGTGGACACCCTGATCGTCATCCCCAACGACCGGCTTCTGAGCCTGGCCGACAAGAAGCTCACGCTCCTGGAGGCCTTTAAGCTGGCGGATGATGTTCTGCGGCAGGGGATTCAGGGCATTGCTGAGCTCATCACCGTCCCCGGGCTTATAAACCTCGTTACTCACCTTCGGGTCGATGACTACCCCGAAGATGATGTTGGCATCGGGGTCGACCGCCTTGGAGATCACCTCCTGGGCCTCGTGCACCTCCTGGAGGGAGAGGTCGGGACCGGCGGTGATGTTAAAAAGCACCCCCCGGGCACCACTGATGGAGACGTCCAGAAGGGGGCTGGAGATGGCGGCCCGGGCGGCGTCGACGGCCCGGGTTTCGCCGGTGCCCCGGCCGATGGCCATCAGGGCGGCGCCGCCGATGCTCATCACGGCCTTCACGTCGGCAAAATCCAGGTTTATAAGCCCGGGGACGGTGATGAGCTCAGCAATGCCCTGAATCCCCTGCCGCAGAACATCATCCGCCAGCTTAAAGGCCTCCAGGAGCGTGAGCTT
>JGI25066J35082_100028_pt1 | contig 17239 bp, 14 predicted proteins | sample Antgeofumaro1A2B_FD_35082 | JGI IMG/M metagenome (IMG submission 35082)
GGGGGGCGACCGTCGCTGCCGCCCGCGGATGACCTCCTGCACCTCCTTTTGGATGTACAGATCCACAGGTCCTGCAAGGTTTTCTTCCAGAACCTGCTCCAGGTTCTTCAAATTCAGGGGGATATCGGCCAGGTGGGCCGTCAAAGGTGCGAAGTGGCTTGCGCCCGGGGCGCTACTCAGATGACCGCAGACCAATCCGTGGATCCAAACGCTGTTCGTCAAAGAAAGCAAATGACACCCCATATTGCGGGCGCGCACCTTTTTGTACTGTTCCTGGATTTCTCCCAGATCCTCTTGGTTTTGCGTATCGGCTCCGAAGCGTGTGTAATAGACCAGGCCTCCGGTAGCGTGGTACGTAAAGCACGACCCCAAATCGCTGATTGGGGCAGCCAGATAGAGCAGAAATGCCGTATTGGGGCGACCGAACAAAGGTCCTATGCGCCGAAAGCCGTCTTCGTAGACGCGCTGCGCCTCCGGCCAGTCGGCCCGTCCGCGGCGCGCTGCCTCGTGTAAAGTGCGAAAAGCCTCGGTCGCTTCGGGACGCTTGCGTGTGTCTGCCAAGGGTTCCCAGTGGTCGTAATTGGTATGCTGGCGATTGAGATTGAGCCAGCGCAACTGTTTCGTTGCCTCGTAGCCGGCCTGCATCACGGGATTGTTCTTTTCGTATTCCGGAGGAGGCATTCCCTGCCCGGCACGTTCCGGATAGGCATCGTTGAACAGCTGTGCCAGTCTGTGCATTTCGCGCAGTTTTTCCGGAGGCGGATCAATGCCATTCTCCTCGCCGAAACGCTTCCAGGCGGCATGAGCCTCCTGCCACGCCTGCTGCGAGTCTTCGAAACGCCCCTCATCGGCAAGTGCCTGGGCTTGATGGCTTTTGGCTCGTGCCGGATATGACCGGAAAATGATGACACGTGGCCGGTCTGGAATACGGTACAGCCGCGAGCGCGGATACTCGATCGGTCCCAATTCAGGCACCGGCGGCGGCAAAGGCTCCTGGGCGAAAATATACCACTGCCTGGGCACTTCGTACGTATCCTGATTCCTTTCGTCTTCTTTATTGGCCGGTTCGAGCGTTTCCGGCCACACCGGGAAGCGGCTGTGTACTACCTGCGTGCCTTCGAGCCATACGCCGGGCGTGCGTCTGGGCGCGTAAGCCGAAGGAATATCCCGATACTGCTCTAAAAAGGCGAGGATTTCTTCGTTGAGCACACGCTCGGAACCTTCAGCCACGTGACGCAATTTGCGAATGCGCTCCACCAAGATCGGATAAGCCCGCTTGAAGTCCTCCAGCATTTGCGGATTGAGGCGCAGCTGGGTCGGGTCGCGTTTTTCGCGCGGGATGCAGCTGAGCTGGAAAAGGCATTTATAAGTGCGATGTTCGTCGGCGTGATTCATCTTGAACTGAATCACTTCGCCTATGTACCCGCGCAGGCCTGGCTCGCCCACCTCCTGCTTGGTGCCTGTCTGTTCGTTGTACACCCGACTGCGCGTGTGCCTTTCGCCTTCGACCAACCACTGCACGCCCTCGGCGATGAAAAAGTACTTGTCCTGAACGCGATCGAATTCCACTGAAACGTTGTAAGCCAGATTCCACCCCTGGAATTCCCAAGGCCGGCGGAAATAAGGCTGCAGCTTGGCAATGGAACGAATCAAGATCTGGAGCTCTGCCCATTCGTGTTTCGTCTGGCGCTCGATAGCCTCCCACCATAGTCCGCAGATCAAAGGGCCACGGAAGCTGACGAGCATGAACCGCGCTGCCGATCCTTGCAAGTCCACTTCGCCTAGATCTATCTCTTTCAGATCATGGGTATGCGCCTGACGATCCAAGAGATTCCTGTTCGATATCAAGGCGAAAAGCAAAAGCACGACGATGCCGAAATAGATGAACTTGCGACGCAAAGCTTGTTGAGCATGTTCTAAAGCCATGGCCTTGCTACCCTTCGCACATTCGCGATCGCAGCTGGGACTTCGCCCCTATCCTCGCGCTGGAATCGTGCCGTCATAACAGGCTGCCGGTCGTTCCCTAGCCAGCGTGCCTCGACCATCTCGCGCCTGTATCACTGCGCAATTTCTCGCGCAGTCAACAGGAAATACCCGATGACCAGGAACGGCAACAAATACCCAAGCAGGCAAATGAAACTGGCCAGCAAATCGCCCACCGGGATGTTGAAGCCCTCGGCTATGAACATGGTACGATCGTATTGTCCCAGATCGGGTAAAACATTGAGCAAGCCGCGGAAAAAGTAACGGATGCCTTCGTCGCCGGTGAGTAGGATCCTAACCGTCGTCGTCTGCTCGAGAGGAGTGATCAGGTTTTGCCGCTGCGCAAGCCGGATAGCAGCTTCCAGCGGGCCCCCGCCGATGTTACCTGGCGTGGACAACTCCCAGATGACATCGCGCATGCGCGGCAGACCGCACAACGTCAGCAGCCACGTCAGCGACAGCCCCGTCAAAGCGCTCAGGTAAGTACTGAATACTATGCCCAAAGTCACGACCAGGACCAGGATATACCAGATGCCCACTACCCCTTTGAGGAAATTGACATAGAAATTGCCCTCCGAAGCGATTACATAAAGATCCGGCGCTGCCATGCCCAGGTATTGATTGTGGCTCAAGCACTGGACACGCACCTGCAACGCTCCGTCGGCAAGGTCTTCCAGCAAGGCGCCTGGAAAAGTCACGGTATAGCTGCGATAGTCCATGATCTTGATCGGCGTCGGCAGCTGGTAAAACCCGAAGTCGCGCGCGAGCTTGTCGGGATCGGGCCGCAGCTGCGTCTTTTCGTCCACATAAGCGAGGTATTCCGGCAGTCGGCTGTAATCCCATTTCCGGGTATTCACGAATGACACCTGGATGTTGACCCCCTCGCGATAATCGTCCAGTCCCCCTTTGCTGGTGCGGAAGATATCGAAGGAGAACTCTACAGGAATTTCCCGGTATTCGGCCAGGCGCGCGGGAAGGTCTCGAAACTCCCAAACCGCCTGCATGGACGAACCGCCGCGGATGTGTTGCCGGTATTCCCATTCGCGCCCCACGTTGATACCGCGGTCGCTGGGCACCCAGTTGCCTTGCGAATCGGTTTCTTCGAAATGCAAAGCGCCGTACAGGGCCGAGCGCGCCCGCATCGTCAATTCTCTTGCTTCTGGATTGTTCAAGGTGCGGAAGACGTACAGCAGGCTCAAATGGGCAGTGACCAGTAACACAGCGGTGAGCAACACAGTCAAACCGAGAATACGGCCAAGGATGATCTCCAACCGCCGCACCGGTTTGCTGACTACTGTGTGAATGCTCTGATTGCGGATATCGCTGGGTAAACTGAAGCTAGCCAGCACGCTAGCAGTTATGAGAAGCAATGCCGTGGTGACGAAAAACGTCAGGTCCACATACGTGCGCCACTGATCTTCCGGGCGTCTGTACAGAGGAATGAACCAGCTAGCAAAAAGGAAGACGACCAAGAGTACGACGAAACTCCAGAGTGCCTTGCGCCGGATGGCCTCCAAAATGGAGAAACGCGCCAATGCCCAGATACGGCGCCAGCTCAAAGATGCAAGCTCGATCACGAATTCCCAGCTTACGGCCAGGATCGCGCCTACCGAGCCGAAGGCGAAAAGCGGCCACAGCGTCCTGTGCCAGGCATCTACCCGATCCAAAAAACGGGCCAGAGCGTAGGCCAAAGCGGCGCCCGCAAAGCCTATAGCCGTCAAAAACAGCCACAACCAGAAACTGCGCGGCTTCCATGGTTGTATGCCGGCTACATCCGCAAATTTGCCAGTCAGTCCATAAAACAGGCGCTTTTCGCCGCGAATAAGGTAAGTCAACACGGCGACCAAGGCCCACACGCCCAGCGCCACCAGGGCCAACACTCCCAGTACCCGTAGCCACCCCGGAATCACTTGCGACAGGTTGTGCAGTCTGATGTACTCTTTTTCCAGAACCATCGCCACCGGCATAAGCACCGTCACCTCCTGCGAAACTCTCCGGGTCGCTTTTGGGAAGCGGCAGAAGTAGTCATGAGCTGGCCGGCTGCTTGGCGCGTTCTGGCAGGTAACGTCGGCCAGGATGCGCCTTGGTCTCTTGGACGATGCGCAAAAAGAGTTCTTCCAGCGTAGTGATCGGGTGCTCCAACTCTTCCACCGTACCGCCGTGTTTGCGAATCACCTCTTCCAGGTCGCGGCGCAGCGCGTCGGTAAGCTGTACATGGCGCGCGCGCAACTGGACAATGTCTTTGATCTCCAAAAGCCGGTCCACTTCTCCCAATTCCTGTAATTCCCCCTCGTACAAAATGGCGATGCGATCGCATACGTCCTGGACATCGTCCAGCCTGTGACTACTCATGAGCACCGTCTTGCCTTTGGCTTTCAGTTCCAGGATCAAATCCTTCATCCAGCGCGTGCCGATAGGATCGAGCCCGGAAGTAGGCTCGTCGAGGATGACCAGTTCGGGGTCGTTGATGAGTGCCTGGGCAAGCCCGATCCGCTGCCGCATGCCTTTGGAATACTCGCGCAGGGGGCGTTTTTTATCCCTCTCCAATCCCACCAGCGAGATCAGTTCCTGGGCCCGCTGTCTGCGGACGTCCGAAGGAATATTGAACAAGCGCCCGTAAAAATCCAGCGTCTCCTCGGCATTGAGGAAGCGATACAAATACGACTCTTCCGGAAGGTAGCCGATGCGCTCGTTCTTGGCGACATCCGTGCCCGGCTTACCGAAGACCAGGGCCTCGCCTTCCGTGGGGAAAAGCAAGCCGAGTAACAATTTGATGGTGGTCGTCTTGCCGGACCCGTTCGGTCCCAGCAGGCCGAATACCTCGCCCCGATAAATTTGCAAATTGAGCGATCGTAGTGCCTGCTTTTTCTTCCGTCCCCAAAAATCGTAATAGACTTTGCTCAGGTTGCGAGTTTCGGCGATGATCTCCCGGCTCTTGCCATCGGCAACTACCGACATGGTACCCCTCGTGCAATGCCATGACGCCTATCGAAGGAGCATCGAACCGGCACACTCCCCGGTCCACGCCCTGACTCGGCCCGATGCCAGCTAGTAACAGTATAGCCGCNAGTTATTCTACGATAAGGCCCATGCGTGCGTTCAGCGCCCAGAGGACGACCAGGTCTGCCTCAAGTACAACACTCCCAACCATAGCACGCCACAAGCGCCGAAGGAGGCGGCCAAAAGAAAAGCACCGGCGATATGTCCTTGTTCCCACANATAGCCCACGTAGATGCTGGACAGCATGTCGCCAACCGCATTGACACAGNCCAGATAGCCGAAGCCGAGTGAGCGCAAATCGCGCGAAAGCATTTCAGCCGCGGTAGCTTTTTCCAGCGTTTCCTCGACGGCGATGTAGATGCCTGACAGGATTACAGCGCAGGTGACCCCAGAAAGGGAACTACCCCATAGGGCAAGTAGAACATTGGTCCCAACACCTAACCCGTAGCCGACTATCAGAATTCCAAGCTTGCCCGAGCGATCGCCCCAGGAACCAACCGGCAAAGCCGCCAGAGCGCTAACCATATTGTGAAGTNCGTAAAGCAAAATCGGCAGCGATAGTATGCCTGCGGGCGCATCGAAGTCAGCGTTCAGAGCTTTCGCGGCAAGCAGAATAAGGAATGTGCGTGAAAAATCTCCCAGGCCGAAAAAGAGGACACCCACAAGAAATAGCCAGAATGTCCCAGGAAAATGCGGACTTCTAGCCGCAGAAGCCCCAGATATGTTACTGTTTCCGCCCAGCGTCATACTTTCGTCCTTTTCAGTAACCAGGAACTGCATGGTTAAAGCTGCCANAATGCCAGGGATAAATGTCCAAACAATGATGTGCCATATTGGCAGTCCAATCCATAGGAGTGACACGGCGACCAAGGGACCAGAAACGGCGCCTAGCATATCGGCTGCTCGCTCCAATCCGTAGGCCCGTCCATAATGTGTGACGGGGACGTTTTCCGCCAGCAGGTAGTCCCGCAACGGTCCGCGGAAGCCCCGGCCAATCCAGGCAGTGGTTCTCATAGTGACGATTGGTAAAAGGGTTTGGACAAGGCCTATGGAAGCCGTGGCGACAGAAGTGACCACATAAGCCCAGACAGTCCACGGTTTCTTGCGAGGGACGAAGTGGCCGAATACTCCGCCAGCCAATCTGGAAAAGCTTACGACAAAATCAGCAACCCCCTCGACGATTCCCAACCCTAGTGGTCCCAGCTGGATGCTGGCTAGGTAGAGCGGCAATACTGCCGTAGCGCACTCGTGGCCCAAGTCGCACAGGAACGTGGCCAGAGAAATACCCAGGACACCTGCGGTGATCCAGGCCAATGATCGTGGCTTCTCCATGCATTTCCTCGGTAAAGGGAAGCAGTCTGTTGGAACCGTCTCTGTCATAATAGCGAGCGCCCCCTACAATGGGATTGCCGGGAGAATTGGCCCGAGCTGGCCAAAGACGCGGACTTGGACAGACGCATCTGCCTACTTGTTCAGGACAACGGATCTATGCCAAAGGTATCCGATCCAGCACATCCAAGTTGGTCCCACCGCGAAGAAAGTTGTGCAAGACGACTGGTCCATATGGCTTTGAGCGAGGATCTACTGGGTGACCTAGAGTCGGAACTCCCACCGCACCAGTGTCACGCAGCCGATGTAACAACGCACCAGCTCATTTCAGAGGCTCAGTCAGGATGCGCAGCTCTGGTAGCGCGGTCCCAGGGAGTCGTAGCCGGGTTGCCTATAGCGCGACTCGTGTTAGACCACTTGGGCTGGGCAGGCATCTATCACTGGAACGTTCGAGATGGCGATCGGGTCGAGGCGGGTGATAAGCTGGCGCATTTCCGAGGTCAAGCTGCAGTGCTCCTGACTGCCGAGCGCACGCTGCTCAATTTCGTGCAGAGGCTGAGCGGTATCGCCACGTTGACGGCCCGTTTCATCGGAGCTATCCAGGGTATGCCGGTGCTCATCTGCGACACGCGCAAGACGACACCCGGTTGGCGGGCTTTGGAAAAGTATGCGGTCCGCTGCGGCGGCGGCCACAACCATCGGTCAGGCCTTTTCGACGGTATATTGGTCAAGGACAATCACCTGGCTGTGCTGGACGGCGCCGAAGATTTCACCGGCATCGTCGGACGATTGCGCCGGCAAGTCCCCAATGTGCCGATCCAGATCGAAGTGGACAGTCTGGATCAGGTCCGACTCGCTTTGCGAGCACAGCCTGATGCTTTGTTGCTCGACAACATGCCTGCCGAGCTACTGCGGCAGGCTGTGTCATTACGCAATCAAATAGCGCCTCAGGTTGTGCTCGAGGCTTCTGGGGGCATTACCCTGGACACGATCCGTGAGGTAGCAGCCAGCGGCGTGGATAGGATCAGTATCGGCGCCCTGACCCATTCAGCGCCCGCTCTGGATATAGCTCTGGACTGGCTCGGTCATGACCGGTGAAAAGCTGCAGTCCTTCGAGGAGTTCTTTGCAAGTTGTTCGCCCGAGTGGCGCCCGCAGCATGTCGGCAAACGGATCCTGCATTTTTCCTGCGTAGACAGCACCAACACACTAGCCCAGGTATACGCCGTTGACCGCCGGTACGATGGACTGATACTCCTAGCCGATTATCAAAAGGCCGGTCGCGGGCGGCAACAGCGTCGCTGGTACTGTCCCCCGGGCAAGGGCGTGCTCATGTCGGTCGTTGTTTTTCCGCCGGCGACGGCACGTCAGCCAGCAATACTTACCGCCTGGGCTGCCGTCAGTGTGTGTCGAACGATCTATCGGCTCACCGGTCGAGAAGCGTGGATCAAATGGCCCAACGATGTGATGATCATGGGCAAAAAGGTCTGTGGCGTACTGGTCGAGCAGACTGGGGCTGTGATCGCTGGCATCGGCATGAATGTTTCGACTACTCGTGAAGAGCTAGACAACGCCGGACTGCACCAAGCCACGTCCCTGGCTGCGGTCCTTTCGCCTCCGCCGAGTGTGCGGCAAACGGCACTGGAACTGGTGCGAAATCTGGACGATTTTTACCAGCAAATCTGCGCCGGTCAGGCGGCCCAGTTGGAGGCTTTGTGGCGATGGTATACCGATTTGACAGGTCGCCGAGTGCGGATCGAGCAGGCTGCCGGGACACTCACCGGTACTTTGCTGGAATGCACCTTCGAGCGGCTACTTGTGCAGGATGAAAGGTCGAGATTGCATAGCCTGCCGCCTGAACAGGTGCTGCATGTAGTTGCTTTGGACGACTCCAGCGTTTGAATAACGCACAAACCGGCTGCTCATGCTGAAAACAGTCAGTCCATCGGTACGGTTGTCATCTGCTTTACGTTGAGAGGAAGCACAAGCTGCGCCTACTTTGACTGTTACTGGAGACAAATGAGAATTGTCTGAGGATGCAGCCATAGCTTAGACTGTTGCAACTTGCGAGCTAGCTGCTTTAATAAAATGTTATGGTGGGGCCAAGCGGCTCGCCTGAACTGGAGAAGGGGTCGGTGTGGGTTGAGAGGCTGCCGATGGAATCTGTCTAGGCGCAGCGAAAGGAGAGAGTGAAGGGCTATGACTGCTTTTTGGCACTTTGTGACGTATCACTGGTTTTTTGCCATCCCCATGTTTTTGATGATGCTGGCGGCTGCGGTAATGCTTATCTGGCGCATTCTGCTCAATCTCAACGCCGGCACGAACATGAGCGACTTTTTGCCCAAGTTCCAGGACGTACTCAACCGCGAGGGAGTGGAAGGAGCGATCAAGTTCTGTAAGTCGCAGCAAGGCGTCATTCCCCGACGATTGTATGTCACGGGCCTGGAGAACTCGCGCTTCGGTCTGGCGGCGATGCGTCGGGCCATGGCCAGCGTGACCGAGCTGGAGATCATACCCGATCTCAACTTTTTGTTGCCTCCGATTTTGGCTATCGCCAAGATCGCCACGATGGTCGGACTGTTGGGCACGGTCATCAGCATGATCGGCACGTTTCAAGAACTAGGCGAAGCCGCCAAGAGCTTGGAAGAAGGAGCCCGCGGGGGACAGGCCAAGGCCAGTCAAGAAATCGGTCTGGCGTTGTTTGCCACCGCGCTGGGCCTGATGACCGCCATCCCGCTTGTCTTTGCCCATGTGCTGTGCAAAGCATGGGTCCACAAGTTCGAAATCAAAATGAAGGCGGCTGCCCAAAAGCTGCTAGTACTCATACAAGCGCGCCGGGCCGGCGCCCCCGCGCAGCCTGCGCAAACAGGCCCAGCAGGTAGGCCCGGGGAACGGACAGGTGCCCGGCTTTGAGCATGGAGGACGTCGGCGTATAGCTCCTCCGGATATGTTCTAGCAACTGATCCAGGGCACAGTTTATGCATCAGGTCGGCGATCGCTTCGACATCTGGGTAGTCAGGACCAATGCGTTATACCGCGGTGTACCGTATGCCGTGGTGGCTGATTGGATCGTGCAGGGTCGGCTGCTGCCTGAAGACCGCGTAAGCATCAGCGGTCAGGACACGTGGGCAACCCTGGAGCAAACGCCTCACTTCGCCGCGTACTTGGGTCGTCCTCGGACGCAGCAGCAGCCGGAAGACGAAGCCGAAGCGCTGGAAGAAGTCGGCTTGGGTCTCGAAAAGCACAGCGCAGAAACAGCAGAAGACGACGACCCCGACATGATCCCACTCATAGACATCAGCATGGTCCTGTTGGTGTTCTTCATGATGACCGCCAGCGGCTTTTTGGTGACCTCGCCTATCGAGACGCCGGTGGCAGAAAATGCACGCATCATCGAGTCCGCCCAGGCGATGTCCATCGGCATCACCTATCAGGATGGCCAGTTGCGTTATTTTTACAACGACCAAATGAACGAGCCTTTGAGCGAGAAAGAACTATTGGAGCGTGTGCGCGAGGACCTCAAACAAGGACGCGTCAAGCCGGAGGCGATCATCCGCGCCAACCCCAAAGTGCCCTATGAAACCGTGTTGAGCCTGTTGACAGGACTCGAGAAGCTCAATGTACGCATGAAGGCAGGCGTCACGGGAAAGGCCGGCTCCGGCGAGGGAGAATAGGTCGTGTCTTGGAAAGTCCGCCACCAAGGCTCCGGACAATTCGTGGACAATCTGACGGTCGCGCAAATCGTCGAAGGACTGCGCGATGGACTATGGGAACCATCGGACGAGGTCATGGGACCTCAGGACCGTGAGTGGATCCCTTTGGAGGACCACCCGAAGTTCGCCGAGCTAGTCGAAGAGCTGGACCTGGACAAGCCTCCGGAAAGCGACGAAGAAGAGCGCCTGGACATGAACCCGCTCATTGACGTCTGCCTGGTGTTGTTGGTGTTTTTCATTTTGACTACCTCCATCCAGCTATTGGAAAAAGTCTTGGATATGCCGCGCACGCAAACGGACAACCCCGAGGGCGTCAGGCAGGTCACCCAAGAGCAGGTGGAGAGCTTCATGATCCGGGTCGAGGCGCGTCGCGAAGGGAACCGTCCGGTCATCCGTGTCGAAGGGCAAGAGGTGCCCGCAGAGCGCTTGGAGATGACCCTGAGTCGCTTCGTCAAAGATACGCGCAAGACCGAGCTGTTGCTCGACGCTTCGGGAGTGGATTACGGTACAGTAGTCAAGATCATTGACGCCGCCGGAGGCGCACGCATCAGCAAAATCCACTTTCTAGCACGTCCAGCGCCTCAGGGGTAACGCTTCGCACTCGTTGTGGAAGCTGAGCGCACTGGTGCGATTCGGTCTCGTGCACATGGGCCAGCTTTCGGGACCAGCTATCTGGCAGTGCCCTTGTTTGTCTGGCGCTGTCCAACGAGCATTGCCGAGCCGTATCCGAAGTCGCGCAACTGTTCATCGTCCCTTGCGAGGACGCTGCTCGACAACGCGAACGACGAAAGTGTTGCCCCGTCTTTCGGCTTCGAAGACCGTCTCCAGATTGCGTTTTTCGATGACGTCCTCGGTCAGACCTTTGTATGCCAGTTCCTGTTTGAGTAGCTCCTTTTCCAACTCGGTCGGGAAGAAGGCGACGATGTAGCGGGGTACGAAATTGAGGCCCAAAGCTTCGGCGAGAGCTTGAGCATTGGNGCGGTTACGATCTACCCAGTAAATGCGGTTGATTTCGCGCAGCTGGGATTGGCTTTTGCTTTCTCCGTGGACGGGCCGTTTGCTGAGGTCGCGGATGATCAGGAACCGCCCTTCGGTTTGTTCGGGGATAGCGAGGATGGCTTGCAGGTTTTCCAGGCGTTGGAGGTACTCTTCGGCAGATTCGAAGCGCAGATTGAGGATCCAGCGGTCCAATCTGCGGGCGCGCTGGCTCATGACGCCTGGACCTTCGCCGGAGCCTTCACCGGTGCCGCGGCCGCTTCCTTTGCCGCCGCCGGTGCCAGTTCCGCCGCGTCCGCCGGACAGCTCGCGCAGCGACCGCACGCGCTGATCGGTAGCTTCAACAGCTTCGTCAATGACGCGTGCCGTGGGCGAATCGGTGAATTTTTTGACGCTCGGGGTCGGCTCGATGTCGTCCAGAATCCTGTTGGGCTGAAGAGGGATGTCCTCGGCCGGAGCGAGGTCTTCGTTGGGCTTGTCTCCAGTACCTCCAGGCGTGCCACCGCCGCCGGCAAAGGTGATCACTTCCAGTTCGGGTGTCGTCTCCTCCGGCGCCAACCAAAGACGGATGGCATTGAAGGCAAAGATGCTCATGCCTAGCAGNAAATACAAAGCGACCGCTCCAGCAAGAGACAGAGGGAATTCGTGGTGCCGGGAATAGCGCTCCATGAGATCGTCAATCAACGCTGGATCCACTGCCTCCGGCACCGGAAGATCTTCGGTAGCACGCGCTTTGTTTTCCGTCGTCTCGGTTGACATTTGCAGGCCTCCCATGCTGGCCGGACTCAACAGTCCCACGGCTGCTGACTGGGCTATCTATCCTTTAGCATACTCAACCAGGCCCCTGTTGCTCAAGGGGTCTGCCGGCGATAGAAAAAAAGTTGGGCCTAGCGAGCAATGAGCCGCTGCTTACGGTCCGGAGGACCAGCAGGAACAGCCGAGGCTGATAAAAGCCAGGCGTCAAGGTTGGAGCCGAAAATTTCACTTGACAAACACGCGAAAACTTGCGACCGATGATAAGAGAGGGCATAGGAGACTCGCAGCGGATACTCAGGCAATAAGTCCGGCGGCTGCCGGACGATGCGGAGGGTCGTGGGTCTATGATTCAGATACTGTGCGACCTATGTGGCCGTGAACTGAGGCTCGGCTGTGACGCAGTGTATGTGGTGCGCATCGAAGTATCCGCTGCCAGGGATCCGGCAGCACTTTCGCCCGAAGACCTGGACGACGACCACCTCGAAGCGATCAGCGAAGTCCTTCAGGCAGAAGCGGACCTCGACCCGGATGTCGAGTCGCCGGCGCGCAAGACGCTGCGCTTCGAGCTGTGTGCCGAATGTCAAAAGAGATACCTCAAGGATCCTCTCAGTCGGGAAATTCTCATCAAAGTCGAGTTCAGTGACAACTGACCCGTGCCCCGAAGGATGACTGACAATTGGCGTGGCACCACGGCAGGCTCAGTCCGACACATTTGCACTTTTCAGTGGTTAGGGACGTGTTTCTCTTCACTGGCAACGGCATCCCGCCGGGCGGCCTTTCCATCTAGCGCAAAGCGAGGANGAGGATCAAAACCAGATTGAGGAGCACGCTCAACGCTAGGAGGGCCAAAAGGCCGATGACAGCTGGCGAGGCTTCTGGCTCCGGCTCGGTATCCTGTTTGAGCTGGCCATTCAACTCTGCTTCTCCATGGGTCAACTGTTCGAGGAGGACGTAGTTGGCCTGCCGGTGAGCGAAGCGCGGGGGCTCGCCGCGCAGCAAACATTCCAGATCGGCCACTAATTGTTCCGGCGTCGGATAACGCAGGTCGCGGTCCTTAGCCATACATGCTTCGACCACTTCGCCCAGACCGGCAGAGAGTTTGGGGTTGATATGGTCCGGCGGCTNGAGCGGTTCCTGCAGATGCGCGCGCAGCACTTCGTTCACTTTGTTGTACGGGAACGGCGGACGCCCGGTGACCATGTGGTACAGCGTGGCTCCCAGGGAGTAGATATCGGCACGAATATCCAGTTCGAGACGCCCGCGAATCAACTCGGGGGCGATATAGTACGGGGTGCCGATAGTCATGCCCTTTTCGGATTCTGCCATTTCGCGATCGTCCAGCCGTCGAGCCAACCCCAGATCGGCAAGCTTGGCGATGCCTTNGCGGGTCACGATGATGTTAGCCGGCTTGATGTCGCGGTGGACGAGCCCGCGATGGTGCGCATGATCGAGCGCCTGGGCGATCTGTAGACCAATCTCCACCGCCTCGGCTTCGCTGAACACTTTGCCCGATTCCAGTTGCTGCTTGACGGTGGTGCCTTCCACAAACTCCATCACGAAGTAATACAGTGAGCCGATGTTGCCAACGTCTATGGCTTGAACGATGTTGTTGTGACTGAGCTTGGCGGCCAGGTGCGCTTCCTGGACAAAGCGCTTGAGGTACTCTTGATTGCTGGCCAACTGAGGTTGCAGGATTTTGATCGCCACGAGCCGGTCCATGCTCAGCTGACGTGCTTTGTACACGGTGCCCATGGATCCCTGCCCGAGCTTTTCCAAAAGCTGGTAGCCGGGGATCTGTTGATGTGCCCAGGCTTCGATATCGCGCAAGATGCGGCGGGCCTGCGAAGCGGTCAGAGCGCCCTGCTTAACGAGAGCAGCCAGGGTCTCTTTGGCTCCGGCCGGTGGAAGATGTACGCAGACGGCTTCCCATTCTTCTGCAGTGATCAATCCGCGGCCTATGAGTATCTGCCCGAGTCGTGCCGGGACCTGGGACTCTTCCTTGCCGGGCGTCGTGCCGGCTATCTGTACTTGCCGATGCCCTCCTTCGTCGTTCGTCATATGAACTATCCTACCTACGGGTGCCTCGAGTTGGAAGGATCCGCCGGCGGTCGCAGGCGAGCTACTCGGGCAAGCCGGCCTGCGCGGGAAGCGAGCCGGTGTGGGCCCCTTCGCACAAGGTCCAGCCGGCGTCTACGGGCACAATGGTGCCGGTCAAGGCGCTGGCCGCGTCGCTGCACAAGAAAAGCGCCACGTGGGCAACCTGTTCAGGGCTCAGCGGTCCTTGGGTCAAGGGCTGTTTTTCGTGCAGCCAACGCATGATTTCCGCATCGCCGAGCGCGCGCTGTGCCATAGGTGTGCGGACCAGCCCGGGAGCTAGGGCCAGAAAGCGTATGCCTTGACGTGCATAGCGTGCGGCACCGTAGCGCGTCAAAGCCAACACGGCCCCCTTGGCAACTGTATATGCGCACGTGTCGAAGTACTGCGGCGCAGGCGCCAGCGGCAAAATGCTAGCCACATTGAGGATCACCCCAGGTTGTCGCCTTTCCAAGTACATGCGTACGGCACTGCGATTGCTCAGGAAGACACTGGTTAGATTGACGTGCAAAGTCTTGTCCCAGGCGTCGAGCNGGCAGTCGTGCAATGCGCCGTCTCCCCAAGATCTTCCGCTGCCGCCGGCTATGTGGACCAACACGTGCAAGTTGCCTAGCCAGTCTACGGCTCGCTGAAAGACCTCGGCCCACTTGGCGCTTTCGCAGGCATCCCAGGCCAAGACGGATAATCGAGGGCTCGTTTCCAGGTCCGGGCGGGATGCAGGGTCCAGGTCGGCAGTACGGCCAGTGGCGACCACGCGTGCGCCTTCGGCCAAGAAACCCTGGACGGTTGCCAGTCCGATGCCACTGGTCCCGCCTACCACCAACACACATTTGCCATCGAATCGCCCGCGCATGAATGGCCGTCCTACCGACGACACCCACTGCTCCGCCGGGACTGCAGCACAACACCGGCCTTCAGTACAATGATAAACGATGGGCGCAGCGAATTGCTAGAGCATCGTAGGATGGATTTGTGGGCAGTGCACTGAACGGCGGCTGGGCGCTGTCTGTGACTGTCGTGTAGTCAGGNCCTACGGGTGTGTCACGGGGCATGCTATGCTCGAGGAGTTCATGGGTCGGGCGGTAGTCCTCGATTTGCGCAGTCCTTACGTGTGCCTGGGCATTCTCGCCGGGTGTGACGAACGATACTTCGAAGTCAAAGACGCCGACATGCATGACCTGCGCGACAGCGACACCACGCGGGAGAATTATGTCGCCGCCTCGCGGGCGACCGGCATCAAGCGCAATCGGCGACGCATACTGATCGCGCGCGAAGAGGTAGTGGGCATCTCGCTTTTCGACGATGTCGTGGATGTCTGACCGGCCCTCGTCTCCAGCAGCGCTGAGTGGTTCGGGGGGCAGGTCGTGCACTTCTTAGCGAACCTAGGCGCGCCTATCTGAGGAAAAGTGGCAGTAACGCAGGGAGGGGAATATGGATCTAGCACGACGATTGGCGGAATACGCCCACAGCTTGCGCTACGAGGATCTGCCGGCGGAGGTTGTGCACGAAGCCAAGCGGCGCTTTATAGATTCTCTGGCAGTAGCGGTGGGCGCCATGGACGCAGAGGCTTGTGCCATCGCCAAGCGCTGTGCTCTGCGCGAGCCGTCCATCTACCCGGCCACGATACTGGGCGGCGGCAGAACCTCGCCCCAATGGGCGACTTTTGTCAACGGCTTGCTCATCCGCTATTTGGACTTCAACGATACGTATCTTTCCCTCGAGCCGGCGCATCCCAGCGACAATCTGAGTGCCATACTGGCGGCAGGAGAGTGGGCCGGCGCTTCAGGACGCCAGGTGATCACGGCAACGGTGCTGGCTTATGAGGTGCAATGCCGACTGTGCGACGCTGCCAGCTTACGGCGGCACGGGATTGACCACGTGACTTATGGAGCCTTTTCTTCTTGTCTTGCCGCCTGCTCCCTATTGCGGCTCGACGTTCCCAAGACCGTACATGCTCTCGGCATAGCCGGCGTTTCCAATGTAGCGCTGCGGCAAACGCGCTCTGGGGAGTTGAGCATGTGGAAGGGGTGCGCCTTTGCCAATGCAGCCCGCAACGGCCTGTTCGCTGCTACCTTGGCGGCTGAAGGTATGACCGGTCCGGCGCCGATTTTCGAGGGCGAGCTCGGGTTCATGAAGCTCATAACCGGACCTTTTANCGTGGCACCGATGGGCGGCGAGCTCCGGAAATCGGCGGATCCGCAGGATTTCATGATCGTGCATACCTCGATCAAAGCATGGCCGGCAGAATACCACGCGCAAAGCGCCATCGAGGCTGCCTTCAGATTGCGCGCCCGCATCGGCGATCTGGCACGTTTGCAACGGGTGGACGTCTACACATTCGACGCGGCGGCGGACATCATCGGCAAGGATCCCGAGAAATGGCGGCCGCGCACCCGGGAAACTGCCGACCATAGCCTGCCGTATTGCACAGCCGTGGCGCTGCGCGAGGGGCAGGTTTGGCTCTCCAGTTTCGATGAGATACACCTCCAGGATCCGGAATTGCTCGATCTGGTCGCCAAGGTGCAGGTGCGTCGCGACGCCACCTTGACGGCGCGTTACCCACAAGGCATTCCCAACCGCGTCGTGCTGACTATGTCCGATGGCACAACGCTCACAGAAGTGGTGGAATTCCCTCGAGGACATGCACGCAACCCTTTGACCGATGCCGAACTGGAAGAAAAGTTCCGCAAACTTGTGACGCCCCGCTATGGAGCGGCGCGCACAGAAGAGCTTTTGCAGAGCTTGTGGCGCCTGGATAAGGTGGAAGACGTAGGCAAGGTGGTTCGCCTATTCGACTTGCCGGAAAGTGAGTGGCCCTGAGTTGGGGCGGATGCCTTGCAGTATCTCCACGCCGACACCGCCTCGCGGCTGCTGGCGGTATACTACTGTGATCTGTGTCAAAGGCGCCAGCGCTTCCTCGATGACACGCAATTTCTGAGGATCCTGTTCGCCGATCTCGCGCACGACGTAACACCGCGTGCCCGCAGCAGCTCGACTGACCGCTTGGCGCTGTTCGAACAGCCGGCCCGCGTAAAAACCTGCCCAGCCATAGGGGTCCGTCAATCCATCCGCAATCGTCGTATGCTGGGCCAGCCACTCGCCAGCTGAACGATGCGCACGACGATGTTCATGAAGCGGTTTGACGATCCGCAAGCCGGTGGCGATCAAAAACACGCTGACTGCCAGCCAGAAAAGAAAGGCNCCTCGGGCCGCTGCCACAGGTCCTAGTCGTGTTAACCGAGCGAGCCCGAGCTTGTACCAAGTCTCGACTTCGGCCATTGCCCAATACATGCCTGCCAGAACTATTGCCAAAGTGTGCCGTTCGGAAACGTAGTGCACCACATACGCCAATCGCAAAAGCACCAAAAAA
>JGI25066J35082_100038_pt1 | contig 15727 bp, 15 predicted proteins | sample Antgeofumaro1A2B_FD_35082 | JGI IMG/M metagenome (IMG submission 35082)
AAAGGAGCGTGAAGAGGAATGGAGCGAAGGTTCAGTTGGGTCGGCATAGTGCTGATGGCGTTGGCATGGGGTGTGTTTGTCAACCCCCAACCCTTTCACCGCTTCCTTGACGATTTCTCCTGCTACCCCGAAGGCAGTGCTGGCGAGCCCCAGTGGGAAGTCACCCACATCGGTTTTGAGGTGCGTCAAGGGGCTTTGTGGGCAGAAGTTCCCGCAGAGATTGGCTACGCTCTTTTGCGTGTTGCCCCTTTTGCCCCGCACCGTTACCGTTGAGGCGACCTTGATCGTCCATCGCCTTCTTGGGCGCGATTGGAAAATTGCGGGCATCGGCATTTTCGCTGACCGACGCAACTACTGGCATCTTGCGTTGGTGGAAGCCCCCGAACATATGGGGCGACGCCATTTTGCGGAGTTGGCGGAAATGTTGGATGGCGTTTGGAACGCTCACGGTGAACCTGCCACCCACCTGACGACGGAAGAAGACACAGGCGGTTTTGATTGGCAGATAGGGCGTCCCTATCGGCTGCGCTTGACCTTGACGAAGGAGGGCATCATCGGTGAAAGGGTTGGGGGTTGACAAACACACCCCATGCCAACGCCATCAGCACTATGCCGACCCAACTGAACCTTCGCTCCATTCCTCTTCACGCTCCTTTCCGTTGGCTTTGCAAAATTTATGCGCCGCTGCAAATTTTGGCGGCAGGGTGGGAAGATGCGAAAGCCGAAAAATGGGGAAGGGTGACGGATATGGCTTCCCGCAAGAGGGCTGTGTTTCCGAGCGAAGCGAAGGAACGGCGGGGCGAGCAGAGGAGCTCCCGCATTATCCAAGTGACGGTTCACGATAGCCTCAACCCATCACCTCTACCCCTTGCTTGCTCCTCTCTCTTGATGGGCTAAGGGCTAACGGCTATTAACTCCAGCCCCAGCAAGTTTGCGACTTTTGTCAGGACGGGCAATTGATTCCCGATGCCCAAGGCACAATGGTGCGTGGGTCCGTGAGCGCACCACGCATTGACGAACTCTGCGGGGTCAAGGGCGAATTTGATCCTGCTGTTGGTGTTGCCGATTTCCATGATAGGACCGGTCAGGCTCTCTCCCTGAGCTGATAGCATTTTCAGCCGCCCATCCAAAGTTTGCGTCACACCCAAAATCGTCACCGGTCCCGTTTTGACTTTGAACTCCACTGAGACGCCATAGCCCGCTTTGCCGTGATACAACTTGAGTTTGCGCAGGATGGGCTTTTGGTCACTGATGGCGATGTGTCCAGGTCCGTCATGCCCCATCAGGATAAAGCCTTCCACAAAGTCCATTGCATAAAACTCAGTGTAACTGCCGCCAGCACCCAATCGGTCCATGATGAACATGGCGATGCAGTTTTTCAAATCACCTTCACCGCTGCACGGCACGCCTTGTCCCGTTAAGAGTGACAAGCCGACAATCATCCCTGCCGCAATCCGCTCATACTCGTTCCCCAAGCCTCTATAGTAGTAAGTCAAGCCGTCAAGGGCGAAATCTTCCACTAACTTCTCCAAGCCGACGGCGACGCGGCATGACCAGTCCAAATCCTGCGGCTCAATGGGCGCCGCGATGGGGTCAGCACTGGGGTCGGCGAGAACAAAGGTGTCAAGCACTTCCTCTTTTTTCTGGGCAACTTCTTTGTCGGTGACTTCTTTGACCCGCTGCGCCAAATCGCACATCTCCAGCACCTCTATGTGGACGCCCAATTGGGCGTGGTGTTGGGTGAAGTCGGAATACATGTCCAACATGCCCGGATAGGTGTGCCCCAAGAAACCGATTCGGGCGTCACGCAGCGAACGGACGACACTGGCTGCTCTTATCCATTCGCCAATTTCTTTCCACGCCTTTTCAGCAGGTGCCCCATGCTCTTTGAAGAGGAGCCCCGAAACGACGCGGAAGGGAATGCCGCTGCGAGCAAAGGCACACGCGATTTCAGGAACGCAGCAGGCGCAACAGTTAGCAAGCCATTCCTTTGTGTCGGTATGGGGATAGTCTAAAGCGGGCGTCGGCTGAAGGTTCAGCACAACGGTTGGCGCCTTCGCCCTCTGGACGGTCGGCAGAACTTGCGCTGAGGTGGCGTAAGTGCCGACATAGCACAAAACCAAGTCCACTTGTTCTTTAGCAAACAATTCGCCAGCAACTCTGGCTTTCTCTGGTGTGTCCACAAGACCTGCCGAGATGACCTGCCCGCCTAATTGTCGCACCTGATCTTCCACATAGCGTTGATAGCCTTCCAGCCGGTCTTTCAAACCCTCAAATTGCGGCCAATAGGCTGCCAAGCCTATACCGAACACGCCAACCCGTGCGGGCAATGTGTGGCGCTTGCGTTCCATAAACAGCACCTCCTTGTTTTGTCGTGGTTGATAGCCGCTCCAACCCTTCCCCATTGTGCCATCCGTCTCCGATGAGTGATGCGAGATAATTTTGAATCGCCGCATGCTTAAAGAGCCTCCGCTGAAGTCGGGGTCTAAAAGACGAAGCCTGCTAAAGCAGGCTCAAAGTTGGAGGTCCCCCCTCAAACCGGGATGCTTTTCCGAAGGAGATTGCGGAAACAGTGCGGCGGCTTTTGGCAGAGGGTTGACAAATGAGCGAACGGACAAGGCTTCTTCCGAAGGGCAACAGCAGCTACTCGCCGAAGGGCAACTGAATTGTCCCCTTCAGCAACTTCCTCAAGGCGGCGCGCGCCGCTTCTTGCTCCGCTTCCTTCTTGCTATGCCCTTTCCCGCGCCCGATGGGAATGCCCTGAATGCGGACTTCGGTCACAAAAGTCTTAGCGTGCTCTGGACCGACCGTGCGGATGAGGTGATAAGTGGGGACGACATGATAGCGACTTTGGGTCAACTCTTGAAGGCGGCTCTTGAAGTCCAGAATGAGCCGGTCACGCTCAATCATGCGGATGCGGCTTTTCAGGTGCTTGAGAACGAAGTCAGCCGTCATTTTTAAGCCTCGGTCAAGGAACATTGCTCCTACCAATGCTTCAAAAGCATCCGCCAGCACCGATGGGCGGTCTCGCCCTCCCGTCCGCTCCTCGCCTTTGCCCAACAGCAGGTATTGACCCAACCCCAACTTTTTGGCGATACCGTGCAGCACGGGCTCGCTAACGGAAATGGCTTTGATGCGGGTCAGTTGCCCCTCATCCATCTCAGGGTAGGTGTGATACAGGTAGTTGCTCACGATGAGCGCCAAGACGGCATCACCCAGAAACTCCAAGCGTTGGTTGGAAGGCAAGTTACCTTGGTTGAACTCCGCACAATAAGACGGGTGCGTTAAGGCGGTATTGAGCAGGTCTAACCGACGGAACTTGATCCCCAATTGCTCACACAAGCGCAATAAGGCATCCCGCCGCTCTGGCGACAGGCGAATAGTGAGTCGGTCTCGGCGGTGCACCAACCGAACAGGTTGCGCTTTCGTCGTCCTTTCCTGCGTGGGTTTCGTTTTGCCCTTCCCCATTGCCTTGCTCTTCACCGTTGCGAGTTTCCCTTTTCAATTGTGCCTTGCTAAAAGCGCCTTACACCTCGTCCTTTTCCCACTTGCGAACCGCAANGGTAGCGTTGTGTCCACCGAAGCCGAAGGAGTTGGAGAGGGCAACCTCAATGGGGGCGGGACGGGCTTGGCCCGGCACAAAGTCCAAGTCGCATTCGGGGTCTGGTTGCTCCAAATTGATGGTGGGGGGCAGGATTTGGTCGCGCATTGCCAGCAGAGTGATAATTAACTCAACAGCCCCCGCCGCCCCCAAAGTGTGCCCGTGCATGGATTTGGTGGAACTGACGGGGATTTTGTAAGCATACTCGCCGAAGGCTCGTTTGATGGCTCGCACTTCCGCAGGGTCGCCTTGGGGTGTGGAAGTGGCATGGGCGTTGATGTAATCCACNTCCGTTGGTGTCAAGCCTGCTGTCTCCAATGCCATCAGCATGCTGCGGGCAGGACCATCGCCNTCCTCGCACATGGCGGTTAGATGGTAGGCGTCTCCCGTCATTCCGAACCCNGCGACTTCGGCATAAATTTTGGCATCCCGCTTGACTGCATGGGATAGTCGTTCCAAGATGACGATGCCAGCCCCCTCAGCAATGACAAAGCCATCGCGACGGGCGTCAAAGGGGCGGGAGGCTTTTTCCGGCTCATCGTTTCGGGTTGACAGGGCTNNCATGCTGCAAAAACCGGCGACCGAAAGGGGCGAAATAGCAGCCTCCGAGCCACCAGCAATCATCACATCCGCCAAGCCCATCTTGATGGTCATCGCAGCAACGCCAATAGCATGTCCTGAAGTGGCACAGGCGGTGATGGTCGCAAAATTCGGACCTTTCGCACCTGTCAAGATTGCCACATGTCCCGCAGCGATATCGGCAATCATCATAGGGATGAAGCGGGGGCTAACGCTGCGTGGACCCTTTTGCAGCAAGTTGGTGTGGTTTTCCTCCCAAGTCCAAGCGCCGCCAATCCCTGAGCCAATGCAAACGCCTACCCGCTCGGCGTTGTGGGCATTGATTTGCAACCCTGAATCTTGTAGCGCCATGAAGGTAGCAGCTGCTGCAAATTGCACATACCTATCCATCTTGCGCACTTCTCTCGGGTCAAGGAAGGCTTCAGGGGCAAAGTCATGGACTTCGCCGGCAATTTGAGAAGGGAAGGAAGTTGGGTCAAAATGGGTGATGCGGCGGATGCCCGATTTCCCTGCTTTGATTGCCTCCCAAGTTTTCTCGGCGCCCGTCCCCAAGGCAGTAATGAGCCCAATGCCTGTTATCACCACTGGCTCTGTCTCGCGCCAAAGTTGCATTCCCAACACCTCGCACTTTGGGNGGGGACGCTTCTACACCCCCGCTTTTTCTTTGAGCCGCCGCTCAATGTAAGCGACGGCGTCGCCGACAGTGCGCAACTTCTCCACATCCTCGTCGGGAATGGAGATGTCAAAGGTCTCCTCCAACTTCATTACCATCTCCACGATGTCCAGCGAGTCCGCCCGCAAGTCTTCCACGAAGGCAGCGTCAGGCGTCACCTCTGNCGGGTCTACTTTCAACCGCTCCACGATGATCTCCTGCACCTTCTCAAACACATCCGCCATCTCGCTTCCCTCCTTGCCGATACAGTTTTTGCCCCTTGCTCTGTACTGAAGGGGTTTGCTAATGATAGCCAACCGCCGCCTGCTTGTAAAGAGTTCAGTTCAGACCAAGCCGCCGTCCACCACGATGACCTGCCCTGTGATGTAACTGGCAGCCTCAGACGCCAAGAAAGCCACCACCTCCGCCACTTCCTCGGGATGACCGAAACGGCGCAAGGCGATTTGGCTTTCATAACGGTTGCGGATGTCTTCGGGCAACGCAGCAGTCATATCCGTGACAATGAAGCCGGGGGCGACGGCATTGACAGTGATATTACGGCTTCCCAACTCCTTCGCAAGGCTTTTAGTGAACCCAATGAGGGCGGCTTTCGCCGCTGCATAGTTTGTCTGCCCCACATTGCCGATAAGCCCAACGATGGAACTAATGTTGATGATGCGCCCCCACCGCCTTGACACCATCATGGGAACAACGGCTTTCGTGCACAGGAAAGTTCCCCGCAAGTTCGTGTTGATCACCTCGTCCCACTTGCTTTCGTCCAGGCGCAAAAAGAGCGCGTCCCGCACGATGCCGGCGTTATTGACGAGGATTTGGATGTCGCCTAATTCCTGCCGAACTTGCTCCACCATCGCCTTCACTTGCTCAGCATCTGTCACATCGGCTTGGATGACGAAAACCTTCTGCCCTGTTTCCGCCTGCACCCTTTCCGCCGATGCCTGCGCCAACTCGCCTTTTTGCCGGTAGCAAAAAGCCACCTGCGCCCCTCGTTGAGCAAGGAGTCGGACAATGGCTGCCCCAATGCCCCGACTCCCTCCCGTTACCAACGCCGTTTTACCTTCCAATGACAAGGACGCAAAAGCTCTCATCAGCGCTGCACCTCTCTTTGCAGGTCACGGATAAACCGAAGCATAACGCTCGCCAACGCCGATAAGGCGGCAGGCAAAGCGGGATGGCAATCGCATCCAAGGTCGGAGTCGTTCAGAGATGACCGGCAGGTCAAGGTCGTTGGCGAGTTTAGGGGCGTAAATGGGTGCAACTTTTTGCGAGTCATCCCGNCTCACATCGCTTCCAAAGCGTTGACAGTTTCCTCAAAGGACTTGGGGTCTTCCACACAAAAGGTTATCGCGTCGGGAATGGTTTTTCGCACCAATCCGCTGAGCACCCGCCCAGGTCCCAACTCCACGAAAACTTTCACGCCTTGTTCCGCCATTGTCTGAATGCAATCCGTCCAACGGACAGGAGAAGTCAACTGCTCCACCAGCAAGCCCTTGATTTCTTCGCCATTTTGAACGGGTTGCCCTGTTACATTGGAGACGACGGGCACTTCAGGGTTGCGGAAGGGGAACGGCTCCACGAAGGATCGGAAGCGCTCTTTGGCTTCCGCCATCAGAGGAGAATGAAAGGCGCCGCTGACTTTCAACACAACTGCCTTGACAGCACCGAATTGGCGGGCAATTTGGACAGCATATTCTACTGCTGTGGGCTCTCCAGAGATGACGATTTGGTCTGGGGCATTTTGGTTGGCAATTACGATGACACCTTTCTCAGAAGCGGCTTGACAAAGTTTCTCTACTTGCTCCAGCGATGCGCCTAAAATGGCTGCCATGCTACCCTGGGGGGCTTGGTGCATCAGTTCCCCTCGCTTGACAACCAGCCTCAACCCGTCTTCAAACTCCAATGCCCCGCTGGCGACAACAGCAGTCCACTCGCCGAGACTGTGCCCTGCCACAAACTTCGGTTGAAAGCCGCGCTCGGAAATCAATACCCAGCAGGCAAAGCAAGTGGTGAAAATGGCGGGTTGCGCATTGATGGTCAGGGTCAGTTCCTCTTCTGGTCCGTCAAAGCAAAGTTTGCTGATGGGACGCCCTGTAATTTTGTCGGCAGTAGTGAAGAAGTCACGAAGGGACGGGAAGGCTTTGACCAAACTTTTGCCCATCCCGACCCGCTGCACGCCTTGCCCCGGAAAGAGAAACGCCAGTGCCATCTCGCTCCCCCTTTGTCCTCAGGGTTTCTTTCCACGCGCACGGCAAAAGTGCGGAAAAATGATGCCACATTTTTCGCCCACAAGCCACAAGTCACTACATCCAACTTAGGGCATTTGATCAGGTAGCCGTTCTCCTCAGCGTCAAAGGTTGCCTCCACTACCATTGCGGTTCACCTCAGTGATGCGGCAATTAGTGCCGTGTCACATCCGCATGGCGAAACTTGCCCACGACAATCCAGCGCCGAAACTGACCGCTACAACCACATCGCCCTCCTTGAAGCGCCCAGAGCGTTTCGCTTCTTCCAAGGCAATGGGAATGGAAGCCGCCGAAGTATTTCCGTAGCGCTCCAAGTTGACGAAGATTTTTTCCATCGGAACGCCCAACCGACGGGCAGCGGCGTCAATGATGCGGCTGTTGGCTTGGTGCGGGACAATTAACGCCACTTCGTCCAAACTCAGGTTCGCTTTCTGAAGGGTGTTCAAAGTGCTGTCTGCCATCACCCGAACTGCGAACTTGAAAACCTCGTTGCCGTTCATGAACAAGGTGGGTCGTCCGTTGAGCCCGCCATTGGTTGACAAGGCACAGCAACTTTGCACGGCTTCCGCTTTGAGCAACGGAGCGCCACTGCCGTCACTCCCCAAATCAAAAGCGAGCAAGCCTCGCCCTTCGGGAACGGACCCAATCACGGCAGCGCCGGCTCCATCGCCGAACAACACACAGGTCTTTCGGTCTTGCCAGTCCACGATGCGAGTCAGTGTTTCCGAGCCAATCACCAACGCACAACGGGCAGCCCCCGTTTGAACGAACTGACACGCTACCACGACGCCGTAAACGAACCCTGTGCATCCTACCAACAAGTCAAAAGCAGCAGCATTGGGCNCCCCAAGGGCATCCTGGACCTGACAAGCCGTTGACGGAAAGAAGTAGTCGGGCGTTACGGTGGCGACGATGATTAAGTCCACTTCACGGGCGGAAATGCCAGCGTCGGCGAGGGCTGTTTTTGCCGCCTCAATCGCCATTGTGGTCGTCGTCTCGTGAAGGGCAGCCACCCGCCGTTCCTTGATGCCCGTTCGGGTCGTAATCCACTCGTCGTTGGTGTCTACCAATCGCTCCAAGTCAAAATTGGTCAGCACTTTCTCAGGCACATACATACCAAGCCCGACGATGCCCGCTGACCGCATGCGCATCACCCCGTCTCCCCTCATGACATGAACAGTGGTAGCCCGCATAACTTTGACACTTACTATCCCCCGAAGCAACTGTCCCCTTAGCGCCCTCATTCGCTGGGTTGGAACTCGTTCAATCGCTTCGCAAACTCTATGTCGGCTCGGGTGACTGTGCGTTCGCTGTGAGTGGTGACAGTGACGATGACGGACTTGCTCCCCGTATCCAACAACACATCGGGGTGATGGTTGGTAGCAGCGATGGTTTCGGCAAGATGCTGCATGAAGCGAGTAATGTCGCTCCACTTCTCAAACCGAAACCGCTTGGTGATGCTGATGACCCAACCATCCAACTCCTTCAAAGCCTCCTGCAACTCCCCTCCCGCAAGGGGCGTCTTATCTTCCACAGGCATCGCCATCGTTCAACACCTCCTTGACGGAAAAATTCGGGACAGCGCTGTGCAGCCCTTTTCCTGGCAACTCAGCAACTCAAACCTCAGGGGTTCCTTCCGTCGGAGCAGGGGGCAGTTGAGCGATTTCCCCAGAAAGGTGCTCGGTGAGCCATTCAGTCAAGCGTTCACCGTCTACGAACTCGGTGGGAGTCATTGGCACGACATTCGGCAAGTGGAGGGCATCCCGCTGAAAAGTGCCGGTGGTAATGAGCAAGGCTTTCAAGGCATTGTGCTCTTTTGCGAAGCGGCGGAGGTGGTGCACCCACTCCACCCCGACGGAGCGGTCTGCTCCCCGCAAGCAATAGACAGCACAAGTCCCTCGCAAAACCTCATGCTCATAGACAGCAACAATGGCTACCCCGTCGGTCACAGCATCTCGGAGTAGCCGCACCCCCTCCACCCGCAACCCCATCCGCTCTAACAGCAAAACCATCAAGTGAGCGAACTCGGAGAGGGGCAGCGCATCCAGCCGACGGAGCAAATCGCTTGTCGGCGTTAGGACGGGGGGTTGGTGACGAGGCGCGAACATTTGAGCCAGCAAGATAAGCCCAACACCTAACCCCATGACCAAAAAGGCTTTCATCGCCAACGGCTCAAACAAAATGTCCATGCCTTTCACTCCTTGGCATCAGGCTTGGAAGCGACGAGACGAACAAGATAGGTGTCCAATTGCATTGCCTTTGCCGGAACACCGCCTTGGGCATGGGCTTTTCGGAACTCTTCACTGTTAACCCAAGCGCGGAAATCTTCCGCCCTATCCCACAAAGTCATGACCACGAACTTGTGAGCATTCTCGGAATGTTGCAACACAAAAAGCCCGCGAAAGCCTTTCGCTTTGTCCACCAACTTTGCCCGCTGTTGGAAACGGTCTATGAAAGTTTGTCCGTTGCCCGGCTCCACTTCAATGGAGAACAGGGCAACGAATTGGGGTGGCTGGGGCGGGGCAGGTGCCTGTTGCCACACGGCCCACGCCGCAAAAGTGCAGGAGACGCCAACCAGCGCTAACCAAGCATATCGCATCGCTTCCTTGCCTCCTTTCGCCATCTCACCATTTCGGAGTTGGCAGTCAAATTTTTGCACACCAATCGTCACAGCGCTTGCTTATGACAATGCGAGCAGGTCTGACCAACCTTCAACGGTTTCCGTCCCCCTCCACAACCCCAACAGTCGCAAGTGCTTGTAGGAGTCGCTTGCGCCATTGCCTCGCCTCTTTATGAGCCCCTTTGTGCAACAGCAACCACAATCGCACTCTCACGGGCTTGTCAGGAGTTGAGAGCAGTTCAACGGTAGCATAGCGGCGCTCGGTCGTCGGCTTCCCGCGCAGTCCGCCCCAAAAGCCTTGCCGCACGCTTGTTGCTCCATCGTTTTCAGCGATCAAAAGCGAGAGAGTTTCTGTCAAGTCCTCGGGGTTGAACAGACACAACACGGGTGGCACCCACTCGCCCATTCGCCAACCGAAGTGAACGATGTTTCGCCCGTAGACTTCGGGCGGCTTGTCACCCAAACCGACGAAGTTAGGAAACGATTTCGTCCACCACCGAGCCGAAAACCGCCCCTCCAGCACCACGAGTTCGCGGGAAGGTTCTCGGGGATTGACCGTCAATGGCGTAACTTCAACGCTCAATTCCACCAAAGGCACGCCGGCGAAGATTCGGTATCGCTGGATGACTCGCACCTCTTCAGCGTTCCTCCCTGTCGCTCTGCCTTCCGCACTTAACTCGCTCGTCACCTCCACTGTCACCCAAACAGGGTTACGCTCCACCACACGCACCTTCGCCCTGCCGTTGCGCTGCCACACGAAATTGTCCACGACAAATCGCGCTGTGTCAATGGCAGGTTGCTGCGGATTAAACTGACCAAAGATGCCAATCCCTGCCCCGCAACTTTGGGCAGCGTAGTCTCGCCCCGTCGCCTTAGAGCGCCACCGAATCAGCGTTCCTCCCGCTTCCTCCTGCCATTCAAGTTCCATCACACCATTGTCCACCCGAACGCCTCCCCCTTCCGATGTCACTGTCAGCAGCGATGGAATTTCAGCGGGTTGAGCCCGGCAAAGCGCCACCACATGGCTGAACCCGTGCCCCAAAATGCATTGGGCGCTTTCCATTCCGAAGTCCACGCGCCAAGGATGCTTTGGTGGAATGAGAAAGTGGACGGTGCGCGTTTTCGTATCAAAGTGCGTTGGGACGGTTATCCCTTCCGGAAAGCGGACGACAAACGAATTCCCCCTCACATCAGGCGGAAGCGGAACGGAAAGGGGAACACCGTATGCGTTCTCGCTGTCTGCCAACACGATACTCGCCACTTGCTCTGAGTGAGATTTCGGCAATCGCTCAGGCAGCAAAGTTGCCACCAGTTTGACAATTTGCTCATGCCTGCCGGCGCTGTCTCGCCATTGCACGGAAAGGGAAAAGGACGATGGGGTAGGAGCGTCAGCAAAAGGTAGTGGCAAGCAGACACTTCTTTGCTCCCCGTCGCGCAAATCGCCGACACTCAAATGTGCTAAAATGCGCCCATCGTTTGAGCGCAGGACAACTTCTACCTCTTTTGCCGTCTCGCCGGGCACCTGGCGAGCGGGATGCCACCATCCGATTTCCCCGAAGGGCGTTTCGGGAGCGTTGATGATGGTGACCATCGGCGTGTGGGAAGTCACAGCGGTCGTCACACACCGCACTTGAGCGTTGCGCCCAACCGTTATCGGTCGCAGCCAAACGGCTCGCCCCTTCGCCCCACGCCCCATCTCCCAACTCCCTTCCAAAATCACCGTCTTGACGCCCCAATCGGCAAAGGGCTTAATAGCAACGGGCAATCTAACCGCTCTTTGCCCCTTCGGCTGCAACTGAACCGTCACTGCTGCGCCAACAACGCTGGCGATGACGGCACCGATGCGCAAAGTGACCTTGACAGGTTGGTCGGTCAAATTTTGCACTGTTATGGGAAGTTGCCCTTTCTGTCCGGGAAAGACAAGCCATTCAGATATCGTCAACCGAACGGGCGCAAAGATGATTTGGTAGGCGGCGTAGTAGTGAACAGTGTCAAGGAAGGGCAAGGGCGATTGGGGATTGGAAGTGACCACAGGGACGAAACGCTTTCCGTCGCGGGAAAGAGCAACGATTTCGGAGACAGGCAAAGGGTCAAGGGGCGGCACATGCAACCGCAGCGGTTGCGGTTTGCCCGTTCGGTTCTCCACCAGCAGGAAGCGTGTTGTCCCCGCCGTCAACACGGCGCTTATCACTTCAGGTCGGTCAGGCAAATTGCCGTCCACTGGCTGCGCAAATTTTCCACAGGCAACCTTTGCCACTCCCTCTAACACCGTCGCCCACCAACGGGGGTCATCGGTGAAGACGCCGTTGACAAAAATCATGGACGAGCGAGCCGTGGACGGGATGGTTACCAACAGGTCGCGGGGAAAGCCATCGCGGTAGTTGCTGAGCGGTTTGCCACTGGGCACATGGTGGCGACGATAGCGAAGAGGAACACGGAATTCGCCGGAAAGCGGCTTAACGAAATTTGCTTTCCCGATCGGTCGCCACTTTATCCCTCGGCGTTCTCCGGCGGGCACCTCGGGCGTGCTCACTTGCACCCAGTCCAATGCCAAATTGCACACCCGTTGCTCGCCTCGGAACCTTTGCGGGTCTTTCTCGCCGGGAATGTGCGCTTCAGCGAATTGCCAGCAAACTTCCAGCGTTGCAGCGTTGCCCACAATTTCTGCGGGCACGCGGACTTCGTAAAGGCGCCAACCGGGCTCAACAGCCACTTCGGCAACCCATTCGCCGTTCGCCAGCACGCGCAGGCGGTTGCTCCAAATGGCATTTCCATGCCAACGCAGCAACAAATCAGTGTGGGGTTGGGCGGGCAGAAGCAGGACGGTTTCGTTCCCGACAGCGGGGGTCCAACGGACTGTGGCGTCGCTGCCAGCCCCGAAAGCGCCTTCGGGCAACTTGCCCCAATGTTCGCGCCCGCTGAACCCGCACACCAAGAGCACCTCCTCGCCGCTCCCGCCGATGTCCGCAAAGAAATTGAACGGTCGCCCAACTTTTGTCGGTTTGGTTTGCCAATCAGCCTTCCGTTCCGCCTGTTGCGCTTTTTGCCCTTTCCCTGTCGCTTTCCCTTCTATGTTCTGCGCCCCTTGCGACGCAATGAGCGTTCGCCCACCTAATCGAAGCCACTTTTGAAGCACAGTGTCAATCCGCTCCCCCTCGCCGTTGAACCCAAAACCAACACCGCCAGCGGGAGCGACAAGGATGCGAACGCGTTGGAGCCTTTCCAGTGTCGCCTCGCTTTGACACACGATGTCAAATGGGGCGTTGACCGCCCGAAGTCCTTGCACAGCGTTGTAAAGGTCACTGGCATCGCCCCCGCCATGCTCAAAAATCCAGTCGTTGACCAACAACCCCACAACTGCTTCCTGCATCTGTTGCTGCCTTTCTTTGTAGGCGACCTGCCACAAAGTGCTGTAAAGCAGGTTAGTCTCACAGAAACGCTTCCCGCCCTCCATGCTCGGCTCAAGGTTTGAGCCTTCCCACCACTCGTTCCAACTAAGGTGCAAAACGCCGTCCACAAAGCGCATCAAGTTGCCAACCCAAAAGCGGTCAAAGTGATGCGGTTCGGGCGGATAGGCGGTGCCAGGAACGCGAATGTTCCAGTCAAAGTAGCGGTGCTTCAAGTGGTCAAAGAAGACGGAACCGCACCGACGAGCCACCGCCGCTTGCAGGAAGCGTTCGGCGTCCTGTTCGTGGGGTTGACCGAAAATGCCTGCGTATGAGTGCGGTCCGCCGAAAACGCGAGCGAACCGTTCAAATCCCCAATTGCGGAAGGGGAAGTAACCGACATCAAAGGACGCTCGCAAGCCCGGCAGCCCTACCTCGTCGCGAACAAATTGCTCCAACTTCGCCCAGTCTTGCTGCCACCGCTCATACTGGTAGGCGATGCTCATCGCTCGTTGAAAGCCGACGGCATTGAAGTCCATGCGAATGTCGGCGAAGTCACGGAAGTGGGTGCCCCATTCGGCATTCAACCGCTCAATGCTCCCGTAGCGTTTTTGAAGCCACTCTTGAAAGCCGTTGTGGTCAACGATCAATTCGGGGACACCGTTGCGGGCATAGACCATTTGGAAAGGCTTGCCGAAGAGCCAAGTCCATGCGGGCGAGCGAGCGTAGTCGCGCAGCCATCGGTAAGTATCGCGGCGCTCGCTGATGTTGCGCCAAAATTCGCGCATCGCAAAGTTTTCACCGTCCTGGTAGTAGCCGACGAAAATCGGGTAACCCAGCGCCCGAACCTTTTCAGCGGCTTTCAGCACCGTTGTTTCGCGCGGCTCGTTGTTTTCCCCCCGCCAGTCATGTCCCCAGTAGTCCAAAAACAAATGGGTGATGCCCCAATCGGCAGCGAGAAGGATGGAGCGGAAATTGTCGGCGAGTTTTCGGCTATCGTAATAGCCGTCAAGGGGCGTGTTGTGGACGCCGTTGAGCCAGTTGCCCCACTGTGCCTCCCTGTCCCACTCATACCAGTAGAAAAACACAGCGCCAACGATGGGTCGGTCCAACGGTTGAGCCGAAGCAGCATTTCCCAAAATCGCCGTCAATGCCCACCACCAACGCGCCATCATCTTCACCCCCAAGAGCGCTCAAATTGCCCGCTAAATTTTCGCACACCGAACGCTCGCTAACTATGGCGCTCTCGCCTCAGACGCTGCATCCTTTGGAGGGGAAACCGTCAAAGGGTTGGCAGGGTGAGGCAACCATGTCGGAGCGGGTCAGCAAGTTGCGCGATGCGCTCAAGTTGGTGACGCCCAAACAGGTGCGCTTTTGGCACGATGAGCAGGGGCGGTTCTGTGTCGCTATTGAAGGGATGGGCGAGTTCGTCAATGTCAAGCCCATCCGCAACTTCCCCATCCAAGCCCGCGACCGACTCATTAGCCTGTTGGACGAAAAGGGCAACGAAATCGCCATCTTGACAACAGTGCACGGCTTAGACCCGAAATCGGGGGAAGCGCTGGAGCAGGAGTTGGAGAAGCGTTATTTCGTGCCCGTCATCCAAGCCATCCATCACATTGAAGGGCGGTTCGGCATCACCCGTTGGTTCGTGACCACGGACCGAGGTGAGCGCGTGTTTGATGTCCGCGAGCGCAGCGATGTCCGATACTACCCCGGTCGCCGCGTTGTCATTCGCGATGCGGACGGAAACCTCTACGAAATCCCTGACTACAGCCAACTGGATTTGCACAGCTGCATCTTGCTGGAAGAAGCAACTTAATGCTCAAAGCGGGGAAGATTACACCACGGCGAAGTCGGGTTCTTCGCCCCGAAGCACTTTCAGCACTTGCTCCACGACGACTAACGCCATCCGCTCCAGTGTCTCGGGTGTGTGGGAAGCGACATGGGGCGTGCCGACGAAATTGGGATGGCGAAAAAGGGGATGGCTCACATCAGGGGGTTCGTGGGGAAACACATCCAATGCCACACCCGCTAACTGACCCGATTGCAACCCTTCGTAAAGGGCATCCAAATCGCACACTTCGCCCCTTGCCGTGTTGATAAGGAAGGCGCCCCGCTTCATTTGCGAAACCCGCTCTCGGTCAATGAGCCGGCGGGTCGCTTCCGTCAAAGGCACATGAAGCGAAACGAAATCGCTACGGTGCAGCAGTTCGTCCAGTGGGACGGCATCCACCCCGAAGGAAGCAATAGTGTCAGCGGGAACGAAGGGGTCGTAGACGAGCAGGTGCATCCCGAAGGCTTTCGCCCGCTTAGCGACGGCTCGCCCAACATGCCCGAAACCGATAAGCCCCAATGTCTTGCCTTGCACTTCTACACTTTGTTCTGTCCAACGAAGGCAGTAATCGCCCCGCAACAATGCCTCATGCCAAAACCGCAATCGCTTCGCTAACGCCAACAGAAGGGCAAAGGTGTGTTCAGCGACCGCATCAGCGTTGGCGCCCGGCGTGTAGACGACACGAATGCCTCGTTGTCGTGCTGCATAAACATCCACATTGTCAACCCCTACTCCGAACCGGCCGATGACTTTCAGGCAGGGGGCGTGTTGGAGCAACTCTTCATCCACGA